>Ga0315285_10001004_pt1 | contig 29345 bp, 32 predicted proteins | sample YL17G09_36_MG_FD_203698 | JGI IMG/M metagenome (GOLD analysis project Ga0315285, IMG submission 203698) | Sediment microbial communities from Yellowstone Lake, YNP, Wyoming, USA - YL17G09_36 | ecosystem: Environmental > Aquatic > Freshwater > Lake > Sediment | place: USA: Wyoming | collected...
TGATCAGGGGCTCGAAGGCCGTCTCCAGCCCGTGTTCCTCAAGCTCGGTGGCCTCTTCCCCAATTCTGCTGAGGACGCGGCGCCTCGTCCCGACTCTCTGGACGCCGGGGAGCACCTTGGCCGGGGGCATCTCGTGTAGCCGGGCCATGAGCCGGGAATTGAGGGCGAGCACCTCGCCATACTTCTCCCTAGGGCTGCTGAAGAAGACGTCCCAGAGGACGCCGCCCTTTATCCTCTCCATCACTAGGAAGGGGGACCCAAGCGTATCACCGCCGGCCTCGTAGGCGTAGACCCTGGGGACGGGGTAGCCGACGGAGGCGAGGCGGTGTATGACGTTGAACTCTAACTCCGCCTTCCTCCCCCCGCTGGGGCCGGAGTAGATCCTGACTACAAGGTCTAGCGCATCCCCGCCGTGTGGGACCAGCCTGAAGGCGACTATCTGGGTCTCCCAACCCACCGTGATGTCCTCGAAGTCCTCGACCTGAATATCTTCCCCGTGTAAATCTCGGAGAAACGCACCGAGGCCCTCCTCGACTTTGCGTATTTCCGTCAACAGCGCCGCCCCACTCTTGGTATGGGGCCGCCGTGGGTAAATCAGCCTGTCGGGGCGCCCGGATTTGACTCGGAGAAAGCAATAGTTGGGGGTTCGACCCCCGCGGCATCGAAGGATTTATTACACCGATTAGTTAACTATATAGATTAAATAGACCCCTATTTTAGATGAAAAAGGTTAAAAGCACCGCCCCAACCCAATCTGTTGGGTTCAGGTGAGGCTGGATGGGCTGCACCGTTGTCGTTGACGGATTCTACGGAGACACTGGGAAGGGGAAGATAATCTCATACCTTGCGGTGGCGGACGACGCCGCCGTGGTGGCGAGGGCTGGGGTGGGCCCCAACGCGGGCCACACCGTCGTCAAGGACGGGAAAGTCTACAAGCTCAGGATGGTGCCTTGCGGCTTCGTCAACCCCAAGGCGAAGATGCTCATAGGACCAGGCGTACTCATCAACCCCGAACTCGTCCTCAAGGAGGTCGCGGAGACGGGGATAGAGAAGCGCTTCGGCATCGACCCACAGTGCGCCATCATAGAGCCGAAGCACATACAGCTCGACCAGACCGACAGCAACCTGAAGAACACCGTGAAGACGACTGGGACCGGGACGGGGCCCTGCAACGCGGACCGCGTCATGCGGGTCGCCAAGATGGCCCGGGAGATACCCGAGCTGAAGAAGTACCTCGCCGACGTCCCCGCCATCGCCAACAAGGTCCTCGACGACGGCAGGAACCTCCTGATCGAGGGGACTCAGGGGACCTTCATCAGCCTCTACTACGGTCAGTACCCGTACGTCACGAGTAAGGACGTCTGCGCCGCAGCGGCTTGCAGCGACGTTGGTGTCGGGCCCACCCGGGTCACGGACGTGGTCATGGTGTTGAAGAGCTACGTGACCCGCGTCGGCGGGGGTGAACTCGACGGGGAGATCAGCCACGAGGAGGCGAAGAAGAGGGGCTGGGATGAGTACGGGACCGTCACGGGCCGCCAGAGGCGCTCCGCCCCCTTCGACTACGACCTCGCCCGGCGGGCGAAGATGATCAACGGGGCCACGATGATCGCGCTGACGAAGCTTGACGTCCTCTTCCCCGACTGCAAGGGCGCGAAGGAGTACTCGGAGCTCGGCGCGGACGCCAAGAAGGTCGTCAAGAAGATCGAGGACGAGGTCAAGACCCCCGTCTCGTTGATCGGTACCGGCCCCGGCGTGGACGAGCTCATCGACAGGCGTTAGCGCCTGAAGAACCCCTTCTTCTGCTGCTCTGTGCCTAGTTCCTTGGCGAGTTCTTCCATGAGTTCGCGCTGGCGCCTCGTCAGTTTTTCGGGGACCCTTACTGTAACGTGTACGAGGTGGTCGCCTTTGCCGTAGCGGCCCGGCATCCCCTTGCCCTTGAGCCTGATTATGTCTCCGCTCTGGGTGCCTGTTGGGACCTTTATCTTCTCCTCGCCGCCGATGACGGGGACTGTGATCTCGGCGCCTAGGGAGGCCTGCGCGACGTTTATCTCGGCCTCGTATATTGTGTCGGCGCCCTTTCGCAGGAGGTAGGGGTGGGGCTTGATCCGTACGCCGACGAAGAGGTCCCCGGCTGGCCCGCCGTAGAGGCCGGCGTCCCCCTGCCCCCGGAGTGTGAGGTACATCTCCTCGTCTATGCCCGGGGGTATCTTGACGTCTATCTGCCTCCGGGTCTCCTCGACGCCGTCGCCTCTGCACTTTGTGCAGGGCTTCTCGGCTGTGCGCCCCCTGCCCTGGCAGCGGTCGCATGTTGTGACGGTGATCATCCTGCCGAAGGGGCTTGCGACGCTCCTCTGTATCTGGCCCGTGCCGCCGCACTTGGGGCAGTTGATGACGCTTGTGCTGGGCTCGGCGCCGCTGCCGCCGCATCGGCTGCAGTGTTCGAGTCTGTTGAGGTTGAGTTCGACGGTTGCGCCGGTGGCGGCTTGCTCCAGGGTGATCTCGACCGCGGTCTGGAGGTCCCTGCCCTTCTGGGGGCCGCCGCGTTGGCGCTGGAAGCCACCGAATCCCCCACCGAAGGCTCCGCCGAAGAAGGTGCGGAGTATGTCCTCCATGTCTACGCCGAAGCCGCTGAAGTCGGCGCCGCGGAATATGTCCTCCTGGCTGTAGGCGCCGCTTATCCCGGCGTGGCCGTAGGCGTCGTACTTCTGCTTCTTCTCGGAGTCACTGAGGACGGCGTAGGCTTCGCTTATCTCCTTGAACTTCTCCTCGGAGGCGGGGTCCTTGTTCCTGTCGGGGTGGAGTTTGAAGGCGAGCTTCCTGAAGGCCTTCTTTATCTCCTCTGGGGACGCGTTTCTGTCGACGCCGAGTACCTCGTAGTAGTCGCGTTTTGCAGCCAAATGCATCCCCGGGTGCTGAGACTTCTCCGAAGAGGAGGGCTTAAAAACGTTGCCCAGCAGCCGTCAGCCTGTGGTGGGCTCGTATAGGGCTTCGAGGCGCTCGACGAGTTCCTCGAGTCTTTCTGTTAGGCCTTCCATTCTGCTGAGGAGGCGGTCGAGGCTCTTCTCGTGTTCCAGGAGGACCCTGACTATGAGGTCGAGGGCGTCTAGTTTTGTGCGCTCCGCCAAGTGGGTTCAGGATTGATTGTGGCGGTGGGGCGGAAAAGTTGGCGTTACCCCGTGTGGGGTCGCGGTTAAACAGGTTTGCCGTCCTTTTCGTCGTCGACGACCTTGTACTCGGCGTCGATGGTCTTCTTGCCCTGGTCCTGCTGGGGCTCTGCGCCGGGTGGGGGTTGCTCGGCTCCTGCCTGCTGTTGCTGGGCCGCGGCGGTCTGCTTGTATATCTCGGTGCCTGCCTCTTGGACGATCTTCGTCAGCTCGTCGGTCTTGGCCTTGATGGCTTCGGTGTCTGTGCCCTTGAGGGTCTCCTTTAGGGCGTTGAGGCTGTCGGTGATCCTGTTCTTGAGGTCACTGGGGAGTTTGTCGCCGACGTCGGTGAGGGTCTTCTCGGTTGTGTAGGCGATGCTGTCGGCGTTGTTGCGTATCTCGGCTTCCTCCTTCGCCTTCTTGTCGGCTTCGGCGTATTTCTCGGCCTCTTCCATCATGCGATCCTTCTCGCGTTGGTTGAGTTTTGTGGAGGCTTGGATTGTGATGCCCATCTTCTTGCCGGTTCCGAGGTCCTTGGCGGAGACGTTGAGGACTCCGTCTGTGTTTATGTCGAATGTGACCTCGATCTGTGGGACGCCGCGTGGGGAGGGTGGGATGCCGGTTAGGTCGAATCTGCCAAGGCTTATGTTGTCCTTGGCCATGGCGCGTTCGCCCTGTAGGACGTGTATGGTGACGGCGGTCTGCATGTCGGCTGCTGTGCTGAATGTCTGGGTCTGCTTGGTGGGTATGGTCGTGTTCCGTTCGAGGACCTTGGTCAATACGCCGCCGAGGGTTTCGACTCCTAGGCTGAGGGGGGTGACGTCGAGGAGTACGATGTCGCTGATCTCACCGGCGATGATGGCGCCCTGTATGGCGGCGCCCATGGCGACGCACTCCATCGGGTCTAGGCCCCTCTCCGGCTTCTTGCCTATTGCCTCCTCGACGATCTGCTGGACGAGTGGCATCTTTGTCATGCCTCCGAAGAGGATGACCTTGTCTATCTTGTCTCTGGTGATCTTGGCGTCCTCGATGGTGCGGTTTATGGGTGCCTTTATGCGTTCGACGATGGGGCGGGCTATCTGCTCGAGCTTGGCGCGTGTCATGGGGATGTGCATGTTCTTCGGGCCGTCCGCGCCCATGGCGAGGTATGGGAGGTCGATGTCGGTGCTGAGGACGCCGCTGAGCTCGATCTTGGCCTTCTCGGCGCCCTCCTTGAGGCGCGCCATGGCTTTGAGGTCGCTGCGTAGGTCGACTCCGTCGCTGCGGCGGAACTCGTCGACGAGGTAGTCCATTATGGCCTTGTCGACGTCGGCTCCGCCGGTCTGGGTGTCGCCGCTAGTGCTGAGGACCTCGAAGACTCCGCCGCCGAAGTCCATGACGGTTGTGTCGTTCGTTCCGCCGCCGAAGCTGAAGACGAGTATCTTGAGTTCTTTGTCGGCTTTGTCTACGCCGTAGGCGAGGGCTGCGGCTGTGGGTTCGTTTACTATGCGTGTGACCTTGAGGCCGGCGATTTCGCCTGCGTCGATGGTTGCTTGGCGCTGGTTGTCGTTGAAGTGGGCGGGGACTGTGATGACGGCCTTTGTTACTTTTTCGCCTAGGAAGGTCTCGGCGTCTCGAAGTATCTTCTGGAGGATGAAGGCGCTGATCTGCTGGGGGGTGTAGTCCTTGCCGTGGAGGGTGATGGTCTTGCTTGTGCCCATGAGGCGCTTCGCCTCGCGGACGGTGCCCTCGGGGTTTGTGACTGCCTGGCGCCTCGCGGGTTCGCCGACGAGTAGCTGGCCATCCTTCGTGAAGGCGACGACGCTGGGAAACATCTTCCCCGCGACCGTCGGCCCCTCGGCGCTCGGGATGACAACCGGTTTGCCGCCCATGACGACCGCGGCGGCGCTGTTCGTCGTTCCTAGGTCGATTCCTATGATCTTTTCTCGTTTCTCAGACATCGTTACTCTTCCTCTGTTGTGCTCGGCGCCCTCACTACCTTGACCATGGCGGCGCGTAGTACCTTGTCCTTGTAGGTGTAACCGCCCCTTATCTCCTCTACTACGGTTCCGGGTGGGCAGGTGGCGGTCTCGACTTCTAGGATGGCCTCGTGTTTGTAGGGGTCGAAGGGTTGGCCCTGTGCTTGGATGGGTTTGACGTCTTCGGTTTCGAGGAGTTTTAGGAGTTTGGCGTGGATCATGGCGTCGGCTGGGTTGTTGGTGGTTGTGGCGATGATTTGGAGTTCATCGGCGATGGTGATGAGTTGGGATAGGATTCGTGCGTTGTTTCTGTCTGTGGCTTCGTCGATGCGTTTCTGTGTCTGTTTCTGGAGGTTGTCGAGGTCTGCCTTGGCGTACTTGAGCTGGGTTGTGGTGGTTTCGAGGGTTTTGCCGGTGTCTGTGAGCTGTTTTTCGAGTTCTGCGATGCGTTCCTCTGCCTTCTGCCTCTTTGGCTTGGGTTTCGGGGGCTCGCTCATGTTGGTAGGTGTGAACGTTGTTTGGCTTATTTTCTTTGCGCTCCGTGTGCGTGTGGGTGGGGGGGAGGGGAGTGTTCGCCGTCGCCGCCGCGTTTCCGCTTGTTTGCGTCGGTTTTTCTGTTTGGGGTCTTTTTCTGGGTTCTCTGGCGGCGGAGGGCGGCGGCGGTGAGGTTTTTCTCTTCATGAGGGCTAGAGCTTCAGGAGCTTGGAGGCGTTCCCGGTGAGGATGGCGTCCTCGGCCTTGGCGTCGAGCTTGAGGCCCTTGATCCGCTTGTGTGCCTCGGCGATGTCGCCGATCTGGTGGGGGTGGTCGCTTCCCAGGACGATCTTCTCGGGGCCGAGGAAGGCGAGGGTGGACCTGAAGACGTCGGCGTCGTAGATGAGGGAGTCGACCCAGACCCTCTTCAGGTACTCGGTGGGGGGTTTGCTGATGTTGGTCTTGCACTCGGGGTAGGCGTTGTAGCCGGTGTTTATCCTGCCCCTGAGGTAGGGGTAGATGCCGCCGAGGTGGCTGGCGACTATCTTGAGCCTTGGCATCTTCTCGAATAGGCCGCTGAAGACCATGCGGAGGACGCTGAGGCTGGTGTCGTGGCCGAAGCCCATGATGGGGACGAGGCGGTAGTCTTCGAGGTACTTTGTGTTGATGGGGGATGTGGGGTGGATGAAGAGGGGGACGTCGAGCTTTACGGCCCTGTCGTAGACGGGTTGGAGGTTGAGGTCGAGGGGCTTGCCGGCGACGTTGGACATGAGGGTGCCCCCCTTAAGGCCGAGGTCCCTGACGCTGCGTTCGAGTTCGTCGGCTGCTGCGGTGGGGTCCTGAAGGGGAAGGGCGGCGAGGGCGACGAATCTGCCGGGGTGCTTCTCGCAGATGTCGGAGAAGCTGTCGTTGGCGAGCCTCGCCAGCTTCAGGCCCTTCTTGGGGTTCTCGCGCTCGACGCTCGGGGTGGTGAGGGTGAGGACGTGGGTCTCTACGCCGTGCTTGTCCATGTCGGCGAGCCTGTCGGCGATGTCTATGTGGGGGCCGACGACGACGTTGTAGTCGCCCTCGTAGTGGATGAGGAGCCTGCCCTGCTTGTCCTTCTCGACCCTGGCGTATCCGCCGGGTTTGCTGAGTTCTTCCATGTACGCCTTCGGGTAGAAGTGACTGTGGAAGTCGATCATGTCTTATCCGTACCCTTGTTTTACGTTCAGAATAAAAGGAAAGTGGGCAGGACGGGCTGCCCTTTCGGGGTGTTAGGTGGCTCGTTCTTTGGCTATGTCGGCAGCGGTGTGGGGGATGGCTCGTAGGAGGTCGGTGGTGTTCATCTCGATGCCGTGTAGGTGATGGCCGGAGCCGAAGTTGACGTGCTCCAGATCGAGGACGTGTTGGTCGATGGTTAGGGGGATGCTTAGGGCGAGGGGGCAGACGGCGCCGGGGTCGACGCCTGCGGAGGCGCGTACCTCGTCGGGGCTGGCGACGCTGAGCTTCTTCCCCGTATGCTTCTTGGCCTTGAGGAAGTCGACTCTGTCCTTGCCGACGAGGAGGAAGGCGTAGCGGCCGCCGGAGTCGTCGCGCATGATGACTGTCTTGCATATCTCGTCGACTTTGATGTCGCCTTTGCTGTAGCGGGCGACGTCGGCGACGGTCATGGCGTGGTCGGTGAGGTCGATGAGGCGGTAGGGGATGCCCTTCTCATGGAGGATTCGCTCGGCTTCGAGCATCGTTCTGGTATCAGGGTGACGAGTTAAATAGGCGACGATCCAACTTGCGCCACCATAGATAACGACGGCTTCTTCGGGGCTGAAATATCAAACCATTAGGACAGTCGTTTGAGAGCTTCATGTAACTCCTCGTATTCCTCGCGGAGCTTGATTATCTCTCGGCGGTTGTCGACGCTGCTCTGGAGGTTTAGGAGGTCGAGGGCGCTGTAGACGCCGTCGCTGCTCATCTGATATATAGCTGCGGCGCTCTCGTCGTCCCAGACGCGGATTAGGGCCTCGAAGGCTGCGTGTCGCTCGGTGTCCTTTAGAGCCATCTTGAAGTGTTTGTCTAGTCCGGCGGCGGTTTCGCGGAGCCTCATCCGGGGGCTTGATGCGGTGAGTCGTCCCATGGGTGAGGGCTTATTGAGTTTAGCTTAAAAATGGGGCGCAGAGGTGGCGAGGTGAGAGGCGGATAAAAGAGCCTCGTTTTACGCATCTATGCCCGCTTTCGTATCTCCCAGAGCTCCACGACCAGGTCCGCGGGGTAACCCGTCGGGTCGAAGTCGCGGGTCTCGGACGCCGTGCAGCCGACGCGGTCGAATAGCTCCTCTATGGTCCTTGAAGAGTGGTGCTGTGCCTCGCCGATGGTCTGGTAGAGGTAGACGGCGGAGGGCATGATGGCGGGGTAGCCCATCTCGTATAGGGCGTAGGCGGAGGCGCCGCGGTCGAGGGTGGTGGGGAAGTCCTGCGCCCTCTGCCTGATCCTGTGCCCCCTGTGGGTGATGTCGACGTCGAGGCGGAAGGCGAAGTGGGTGCGCAGGTAGCCCTCGCGGTGTAGGAAGGCGCCCACCTCCTCTATGGCGCGCGTGAGTCGGCGGTGGTCCTCCTCTGATTCTAGCTTCGTTGGGAGGTCGAGTTTGAGGTAAGCGACCATGCTGGAGAAGAATCGCTTACCAACGCGCCTCGTGAACTGGCGGCGCTCCGCGATGAGTGTCTCCGGGTCACTTATGCGGCGGGCTAGCTCTTCGTACGCTGATCTGTAGAAGGCGTAGCTGAGGGCGTCGAATTCCCCCGACTCCACGGCGGCCCGGTGCTCCACGAAATCCCCGACAAGCGTGGGCCTCGCCTCGCGCCCGTAGACGACGCGTATGTATTGTTCGGCGTAGCGGGCGACCTCCGATGCGTCATCTTGGAGCATCTCCCAGTTGGCGTGGATGGCGTCCGCCATGAATCCTAGGAAGTGTTCCCCCATGGGCCACCAGTCAGCGTAGTCCCGGTAGGGCTTCGCGGCGACGATCTCTTCGAGGGTGGGTCTCATCGCAGTTCTTTAGTTCTGTAGCCTCACCGGGTAAAGCACTTTTGTAAAACTGCGCGTACCTCGCCGAGGCGATTATAAAATAAACATCTTCAGACCCCAAAGCACCATCAGATGCAGGGGATAATACGCGTAGAAGAAATACTTCCTGAAAAGGGTGCTACGTGTCTGCTCCCCGACTCCGCTAAACGGATACCTCCCGCCATCACACAGGAGAATCAACGGCAGGGCAAGCACGGCGAACGGCTGATACCAGGAATCCCTAATCAGCAACACCAGATTAACCAGCACGAACAGGCTCGCGCCCGTTTTCCAGTTTCTCCTCAGCAGGTAGAAGAACAGCACGGTGGCGGCGCCGTAGACCCCGTAATCAACGGGAACGATGATTGAAGCAGCTAACGGGATGACAAATGCGACGCTGTTCTTTTCGATGAAATATATCATGATCAGGCCCAGGGACAACGTGAAGAATATGTTCAGCTCCTCCCACGGCTCTACGCCGTTGGCCAGGGAATAGGGGACCTGGGATAGTAGCGCGAAGAAGAGTAGCCTGTTGAAGTAGCCCCTCATGTTTCTCGTGCTCTCCGTTCCCAGCACGAGGAGGTAGGCGAACAGTGGGAACGCGATCCTGCCAATCACTCGAAAAATCGGGTACTGTGGAAAAAATAGTAGACCGATGTGGTCAACCGTCATGGTGACTATTGCTATCCACTTGAGAAGCTCCCTGCCTAGATCGTATTTCCTCGCGTCAGGGATACCCAAGGCGTCTCCCATAGTTCGCATTAGTCTGCGGGGCAACCGGGTAAAGCACTTTTCCCGAATCCCGGGCCCCGTCATCTTTCCATCGAGGCCGTCGACAGTTCACGAAAAACATCTCCGGGGTTTTACCACTCCTCGATTCTCAGCCCGGGTATTCTGGCGTAGTGTCTCGTGTTTCGGGTGGCGAGCGTCTGGCCGTGCCTCAGCGCTATGCCGGCTATGAGCGTGTCTTCGGCTCCTATTGGATGACCTTCGGCGAGGAGACTTGAGGCGATCCTGCCCGTGTAGAATGAGGCTTCGAGGTCGAAGTCCAGTATGCTGAGATCCCCGAGGAGGCTAGCGATCTCGCGGAGGTTCGCTTCGCGTTGTTTGGATCGCCATCCGCCGAGGAAAAGTTCGTGGGCGTTAACAGGGGTCGTGTAGGCGGTTTCGCCTCTGGGTCCGAGTCGTTGGATGTAGTCTGTGGCTTGCGGGTCTCCGCGTAGCAGTGAGACGAGTATATCGGTGTCGAGGCAGACCATGGCGGGGTCACCGGGGCTCGGGTCGTTGCATGGTGGCCTCTATCTCGGCGAATATCCTGTCGAACTCCTCATCCGTGCCCACCCACTTCCCGCTGTGGGATACGAGCGATCCCTTACTTTTAGGAGTGAGGAGCCGCTTAATGACCTCCGTGAAGCTCTCCCCGGGCTGCTTGTGACTGGCGAGGATGTCATACGCCTCCTCTGAGATGGTTATAGTCTTATGCGCCATAGTGGCCCCCGATGATCCGTGTATTTTATGTGTATTTAATCCTATGTGCTGTGGCGGGACCCCAGCATATCTAAGAGGTTAACGGGATGAGAGAGATTTTCCCTCTTGTTTCTTCTTACAAATGAGAAGGCTTCCCTCGCGATGTATTTCGACTTCTCTATCCCCCCCTTAATATTTCTCTGCGCCAAGACAGTAGAAGGAGTATCCGGCCTCGACGGTCAGCCTTCTTTATCTCGATGAGAAACCTATCCGTCGGATTACTCAACGTCTATCTTGTCCTCTGATCGCTGTTGGCGAGATTAAGGCGGTGTCACTAGAGCTTCTTCCCTAGCTCGGTGACTGCTCTGTCCACCTGCTCCACGCTCGTCCCTATGTAGGTGTGGGGATTGAGCCACTCATCCATCTCGGCGGGGGTGATGAGGCGCGTGGCCTCCCCATCCCCCTCCATGACCTGCCTGAGGGGGCGCTTCTCCTTCCACGCCTTCAACGCGAGGCGGCGCATCAGCTCGTGCCCCTCCTGCCGCCCCACCCCCTTCGAGACCAGCTCGATCATCACCCTCTCCGTCAGTATCAGCCCCAGCGTCATGTTCAGGTTCCTCTCGATGTTGTCCGAGTCGAAGCTGAGTCCCTTCACTATCCCCGTCATCTGGCGGAGGATGTAGTCGGTGAGTATGAAGCCCTCGGGGATGTTGATCCTCTCCATACCGCTGTTGCTTATGTCCCTCTCATGCTCCAGCGCGATGGATTCGAGGCTCGCGTTGACGCTCCCCCTGATGACCCTGGCTAACCCGCAGATGCGCTCCGTGTTGCTCGTGTTCTGCTTCTGCGGCATCGTGCTGCTCGGGCTCCTCAGGGGCTCGCTGATCTCCGCTATCTCCGTCCGCTGGAGGTTCCTTAGCTCCCTCCCCACCTTGTCGAGGGTCCCCGCGATTAGGGCGAGGAGGCACTGCAGCTCCGCGTGTCGATCCCGCTGGATTATCTGGTTCGTGATCAGCGCCGGCTCCAGCCTGAGCCTCTCCATGGTGAGGCGCTGGACCTCGAAGCCCTTCTCACCGAAGCTCGCCATGGTGCCGACGGCGCCGCTCATCTTCCCCACCTCGACCCTCCTCCTCGTCTCCGAGAGCCTGTCGAGGTGCCTGCCCACCTCCGAGGCCCAGAGGGCGAACTTCAACCCGTAAGTCATCGGCAGCGCGTGTTGCCCATGCGTCCGCCCTATGCAGACGGTCTCCCTGTGCTCCACCGCCTTATCCAGCAGGACCCTGAGCAGGGCCTTCAGGTCACCCTCGATGATGTCCATGGCCCTCCGTAGCTGCAGGGCCAGCGCCGTGTCCTCGGTGTCGTAGCTCGTCGCCCCGAGGTGGATGTAGCCACCCGCGTCCCCCTCACACACCTCCTGAAGAGCATACACCATCGCGAGGAGATCATGCTTCGTTCTCTCCTCGATCTCCTTGACGCGCTCCACCCTGACGATGCCAACCTTGGCCTTCCTCTCGATCTCCTCCGCCGCGGACCGGGGGATCGTCCCCAGCTCCGCGTGCGCCCAAGCCAGCGCGACCTCGACATCTAACCAGCTCTGCAGCTTCGCCTCCTCCGTGAAGACGGCGTACATCTCGGGGTAACGGTACCGGAACTCAATAGGGTGGACGGGCAACACGATCAATTAAAACGGGGTCCCATAGAAGGGATAAATGTTGAGGGGTTTAATTGAAAATTATTGGGGGTGAAAAACCACTTTTTCTAAAAAAGAAACATGTTTATAACGAAAAAAATTTGAAAGTAAAAATTTTAAACGCGTCACCCAGAACAACATAGGCGTCACCTTTTCACGGGAAAAGGTCTGCATCCACACCCCCGCTGGGCGAACCACTCATTTTTAAGCGACGCCCCCATATAATAAGCAGAACCATTTGAAGCACCTCCAACTCAAAAAGACCAGACAATACTGGGAGCAGATCCAAGCCGAGCTAAAGACAAACAACCTAGAACTCGAAACGTGGGCGCTCGAACCCCGGAGCGGCCACTTCTACGCACGCACCGTCTCCGACCGGGTATTCATAGAGGGCAAGGGCATCAAGGGCATCCGCACAGTAGGATACCCCGAATTCGAGAAGGTCGCAACCTACTACAACGACTACATCGACGATGTCCCCGGCACGAAGCAGAAGATGAGGGACAGCTGCGGCTACAACACGACCTACATCCTCACCCTCCTCCACCGCGTCCTAGAGCAGGGCGACCCTGCCCCTCCTGAACCTGTGCCTGTGGTCGAGAGGAAGGTTGAGCCTCTTCGCCTCAAGTACACCCGGACAAGGAGATAAAACCCGGGGCCACGGGCACAAGCCCCCAGCGGAGGACAAACACACAACCCAACTAGAGGCGCCGGATACGTCCCTTTAATAGGGGGAACCTTCACCCCTAACTGGATTCTTATGAGGATCACCGGGAGCAAACAGTCAGGATCAGGCATAATCCCCCGCCTCCTCCTAGAGGGGGCGACGCCATGAGAAAGATAGTGCTACCAAAGAAGGTAGTGAGAAAGAAGAAGCGGCCAAAGATCTAAACAGCCCCGCATTTAGTTAGAGCCCACGACCCTCTCAAAAATGTTCCTTGGGGCAAGCATACCGGGCAGACCCAGCCCTCCGGGAGCTCCTCGAAGAGAACTCCAACCCCCACACCGTGCCCCTGGTCCCCCCTCGCGGGATCATAAACATAACCACACATGGTGCACCTCATCGATCCTCGCCGCTTATTGAACGATATACAATAACAGACCATTTTCAATAAGTGTTAAATGGCCCTGTTAATAGACGGGGAATCAGGCGGGTTATTCATCCGGTGATTATAATGAAGAAGGTACAGAGGCTTGAAGTCATAGAGTGCAGCGGGACCCCCTACGAGATAGGGCGGCAGTACGGGGAGGCAGCCAAGGGGAACGTTATCCGATCCATCGACACGCTCGTGACCCGAATCGCCGCGGGTGACAATGCCACGAAGGAGGAGCTACTCTCAAACACCATGAAGTATCTGCCAGCGGTCGAGAAATTCGACCCCGAACTGATACAGCAGCTGAAGGGGCAGGCGGACGGCGCTGGGGTCACCTTCGACGAGGTGTTCGCGCTGAGATGCTGGTTCGAGCTACGCTTCTACTACAAGCACTTGTCGACCCTCTGCACCTCCTTCGCTGTGACGGGGAAAGCGACACGGGACGGGAAGACGATCGTGGGTCAGAACTTCGACGTCTTACCAGGCGTGTCGCTGGACATGGTCAAGATCAAGCGCGGCGACGGGAGCAAGGAACTCTCCCTCGTATTCTGGGGCGGAGGCGAGCTGACCCTGACCTCAACCGGCCTGGGAATCGTCCTGAACGTCGTCCTGAGCCCGACGAGGGAGCAGCGATTGAGCGTCCCCTGCTGCTGCCTGATGCCTAAGGTGATGCGGCAGAAGAGGGTGGGGGACGCCCTGAGTGTGCTCTGCACCCACGGGCGGAGCATGCTACACTACATGCTGGCCAGCGCCGAGGGAGACATCTTCAGCGTAGAGACGCACCCCACGAGCTTCAACGTCGAGCAGCCCCACAACGACGTCCTCGTGCACGGCAACCACTACCACGATATGAGGTTCAAGAAGGGGGACAGCGACATCCCCGAAGTAAGGGGGAGCACCTATGTCAGGACACAGAGGCTGAATAGGCTCATTGAGCGGTACTACGGGGACCTGACCCCGCAGAAGATGATGGAGTTGATGTCCGATCACGGCAACTACCCACACGCCATCTGCGGGCACCCGAACGAGGAGATGCCACCCTTCGCCCGGTCGATGACCGTCTCATCCGTGATAATGGTGCCCGAGGACAAGGTCATGTATGCGACATGCGGACCCCCCTGCGAGTACGAGTACAGCGAGTACCGACTCTAGAACCCATTCGGCAGATGGTACTATGACTGAGTCGAAATACGGGAAATACATCATCGACGCGCCCAACGTCCAGAAGCTAGCGCACGGCGTCTTACCCGAGGGTCAGAGAGTCAAAGGCAGGACCCTGAGCCACACATACATAGAGGACTCGCTCATCAAGGGCGCCCCCCAGCACGTCTTCATCTCAGGGATACACACGATCCCTGACCCAAACCCCTGGCTCAATTTCCACTCCCACCCACACGACGAGATAATACTCTTCATGGGGACGAACCCACACGACATACAGCACCTCGGAGCCGAGATAGAGATCATCCTAGGCGACGAGGAAGAGAGACACGTCATAAACAAGACCACGGGCATCTACATCCCACGCGGCTTAAAGCACATTTTTACCTACAAGAAGGTCGATGAGCCCCATTTCCTCGTGGGGATCTCGATGAGTGGAGAGTACAAGTGACCCCTCACCCGTTCATGTCCTGAAATTATTTGGCACCCGCGTTCGCGCGTCTCTGGTACTATTAAACGTTGAACGGAGGCTCATGCAATCTGAATCTGACGTGAAAGAAATCGTCGGGGTCCTCCCCCTCATCCCGACGCCCTTGGATAAGAATGGAAGCATCGACGCGTGCGTGCGGGGTCGATATGTGAAGCGGTTCAACTTTACTGATCCTCACCATCTCCTTGAACCCGTCAAATTTTAAGGTGGGCGACTCCCGCACGCATCGGAGGCACAATCGGAAGCGTCCCAGTTCATGTTATAGAACTTGAAAAATCGGAGATAAAGCTCACTAATCGTGGATCTTAGGTTAACGTTTTATGAGCCCGAGACACGTGTAATCCCGAGGAGAAGATGAAGGACCTCAAGGTAACCCTGGAGAACCGCCCCGGCACCCTGGCCGACCTAAGCGAGGCACTAGGCAGGGCGGGAGTCAACATCGAGGGCATCTGCGGATTCGCCCGCGAGGTCAGGGGAGGCGAGGACCGCGAGTTCGTCACCCACATCGCCCACATCCTCGTCGAGGACGCCGCCAAGGCCGAGAAGGCCCTCAAGGCCACGGGCATCCGAGTCGAGGACCAGCGCGAGGCCCTCATAATCGACATCCGTGACCGCCCCGGGGAACTCGCCGCCGTCACCCGCCGAATAGCCGACGCCGGAATAAACATAGACGTCTTCTACACCGCCACACGCACACGCATGATCCTCGGCGTCAGCGACCCCGAGAAGGCACGCACCCTACTCCCCATAAAGTTCCCACCCGCCTAGCCGCGTGTACCTACCCTTTTATACCACCGCCTCCAGCCTACTTTCAACAAACAGCGGGGAAACTTCGTTGACTGTAGGTCTAAACATCGTCATCTGCATAAAACAGGTCCCCGAGACCACCGAGGTCGAGTTCGACAAGGAGACGGGCCGCCTCAAGCGCGAGGGCGTCGCGGCGGTCATAAACCCCTTCGACGAGTACGCGATAGAGACGGGCCTACGCCTCAAGGAGAAGCATGGTGGGGCCGTCAAGGCCATAAGCATGGGCCCACCCATGGCCGAGCAGGCACTACGCGACGCCATCGCCATGGGCTGCGACGAGGGCATACTCGTCAGCGACCGCGTCTTCGGCGGAGCCGACACCTGGGCCACGAGCCTCACACTCGCAAAGGCCATCCAGCTCACCGGCCCACACGACATCATAATCTGCGGCCTCAAGACCACCGACGGCGACACCGGGCAGACCGGCCCAGAGATGGCTGAGCACCTCGGAGAGTCCTGCATAAGCTACGTCAGCCAGATACTCGGCGTCGAGGACGGGAAGGTTACTCTTAAGAGGAACCTCGACGACGGCGTCGAGACCCTCGAGGCGCCCCTCCCCCTCATAATCACCGTGAGCAAGGACGTGGGGCAGCCACGCCTCGCAACCCTCCGCGGCAGGCTGGCTGCCAAGAAGGCCACCATCAAGGTTATCACGAACAAGGAGATGGGGATGAACCCCAAGGAGCTCGGCCTCGACGGCAGCTACACACGCGTCACCAAGATATTCACGCCTGAGCCCCACGCCGGGGGCGAGGTCATCGAGGGCACCCCCGACCAGCTCGCGGACGCCATCTACAGGAAGCTCAAGGAGGCGAAGATAGTATGAGCAAACCAGTCAACGTCGGCGACGCCTGCACGGGCTGCGGCGTCTGCGTCTCCGCCTGCCCCTTCGGCGCCATCACGATCACCGGCAACAAGGCCCTGATCGGCGACGCCTGCCGCGTCTGCGGGATATGCGAACCCGTCTGCCCAGTCAAGGCCATCACCATCAAGAAGGCAGAGGGCCCACAGAGCTTCGCCGACTGGCGCGGCATCCTCGTCTACGCCGAGCAGCGCGACAGCAGGGTCCACCCAGTCGCCTACGAGCTCCTCGGCAAGGGTAGGGAACTCGCCACCACCCTCGGTGAACCCGTCTACGCCGTCGTCATCGGCAGCGGACTGGCCAATGCGGCGGAGGAACTCGTCAAACGAGGCGCAGACAAGGTCCTAGTCTACGACCACCCGAGCCTCGTCACATACCGCGACGACCCCTACTCCCAGATACTCACCGAGGCAACCAAGGAGCTCAAGCCCAGCATCTTCCTCATCGGAGCCACCTCAATAGGCAGGACACTCGGCCCACGCGTCGCCGCCAAGCTCAAAACCGGCCTAACCGCAGACTGCACCAGCTTGGACATCGACCCAGAGACCCGCCTCCTCCTGCAGACCCGCCCGGCGTACGGCGGGAACATCATGGCCACCATCTACACACAGAACAGCCGCCCACAGATGGCAACCGTCCGCTACAAGGTCATGACCGAGGCCGCAGCCGACCCCGCCCACAGGGGCGAGATAATCAAGAAGCCCGTCGACCCTGCCCGGCTCCAGGACCGCGTCAAGGTCCTCGCCTTCGAGGCCGCCAAGGAGCAGGTCAGCATAGTCGACGCCGACATCGTCGTAAGCGGAGGCAAGGGGCTGGGCGAACCCAAGGGCTTCGAGCTCATGAAGCAGCTGGCCGAGGCGCTCGGGGGCGCGGTGGGCGCGAGCCGCCCAACAGTCGACGAGGGCTGGATAGATTACCGCCACCAGGTCGGCCTAAGCGGACGCACCGTCCGCCCCAAGCTCTACCTGGCCTGCGGCATCAGCGGAGCCGTCCAGCACCAGGCCGGCATGAAGACGAGCGACGTCATCATCGCCATAAACAAGGACAGGGAGGCCCCCATATGCCGCATCAGCACCCTCGCCGCCGTCGGTGACCTTTATGAGGTGGTGCCACGCCTCATAGAGAAGATCAAGGAGCAGAAGACCAGTGGCACACCCCAGAGTTGACGCGGAAGTAAGGCACAAGCTGGAAGCCATAGTCGGCGCGAAAAACGTCTCATTCTCCAAGGAGGATATAGAGAAGGCCTCGGTGGACGAGAGCCCCCTCGAGCCCCACCCACCCGAGGTCGTCGTCAAGCCCGCGACGACAGCAGAGGTATCCGCCATAATGAGGCTGGCCAACGAGAAGCTCATCCCCGTCGTCGCCCAGGGGAGCAGGACGGGCCTCGCGGGCGCCAGCCACCCCACCCGCGGCGGCGTAGCCCTCAGCCTCGAACGGATGAACAGGATACTGGAGATCGATGAGGAGAACCTCATGGTGGTCGTCGAGCCCGCCGCCCTCGTCGACGACGTCCACAAGGCCGTTGAGAAGGTCGGCCTCTACTACCCCCCGGATCCTGGGCAGGAGTCGGGAAGCATCGGGGGCAACATAAACACGAACGCTGGTGGGATGCGCGCCCTCAAGTACGGCACGACCCGGGACTACGTCCAGGCCCTGGAGGTTGTGCTCCCGAGCGGTGAAGTCATCAACGTCGGTGGGAAGGTTGTCAAGGACACCACCGGGTACAGCCTCCTCGACCTCATCGTCGGCTCCGAGGGCACTCTGGGTGTCGTGACCAAGGCGACGCTCCGCCTCGTCCCCAAGCCCAAACACACCGCCCTCATCTACGCCCCCTTCGACTCCACCCACGACGCCGCCAAGGCCATCAGCGAGATAATACGCCGAAAAGTCCAGCCATTCGCCCTGGAACTCATGAGCAGACACGCCGTCGAGACCGTCGAACGCTACATCGAGCGCAAGCTCCCCGACGACACCCACCCCGCCTACCTCATAGTCGGCGTGGAATCCAACAGCGAGGAGGAGCTCGGGACACAGCTTGAGACGGCAGGCGAGGTCTGCATAGAGAACGGGGCGGTGGACGCCTACATCGCGGACACGGCTGAGAAGCAGCGCCAGATGTGGGAGGCACGGAAGGCGGTGTACGACGCATACAACACCCTCTACGAGGTGGACGAGGCCGACATCTGCGTCCCCCGGAGCAGGATACCCGACTTCATCGACCGCCTCGACGAGATCGGCGCCAGGCACGGGGTGCAGATCATCCCCGTGGGCCACGCAGGCGATGGCAACATCCACTGCAACGTCATCCGCCTCGGCGGCACGGATGAGGAGTGGCACGAGGAACTCGAGGCCACCATCAGCGACCTCATCGACTTCGGCCTCGGCATGGGCGGCACAGTCAGCGGGGAGCACGGCCTCGGCTACACCAAGCGCCTCTACCTGGTCAAGAAGGTGGGTGTGACCCAGGTCGAGCTGATGAAGGGGATAAAGAGGGTCTTCGACCCGAACGGCATCCTCAACCCCGACAAGATATGGGGTTGAATCTCCTATCACAAGTTTAATGATTCCTGAACGTCCACATCTCCCCTGATGGGCTTGTCTGAGCCAGACGTTCAAACGGGAGACGCCCAACTTGGGGAGAGGGTCACGAGGCTCGAGGCGCGCCTCGACGAACTCGTGAAGAAGGTGGATGCAATAGCCGCGTACCAGCGGCAGCTCTACGAGTATCTGCAGAAGGAGAGGCGGTAGCCTAGACGGGCGGCGGGGGAGGCGGCTCTGCCGTCTCCGGTCTCTTACCGGCGAACCAGTCGACGATGTTCGGCCTCGTCAGGTAGTAGATGAACACTGCGTTTATAGCGATTGGGATTATGCCCGTTGGCAGTGATGTCAAGCCTTCTAGGACGCCGAAGCCGGCCAGGATGAGGCCGGCCCACCTCGCCCACCCCTTGCGGGTCAGGTAGCCCCAGGCGACGACGAACACGACGATGCCGAGGACGACCAGGGCTATCCCTATGACGCCACCAAACGCGTTGTAGACCCCTCCCAGGTATTCACCCGCCATAACTAAGCCCAGACCCGCGATCAGGTACAGCAAACCCGCGAGTATCTGGAGGACGACGAGTATCGTTATTCCAGTCGGTCTACTTCCCTTTGACAACCAGTTCACCTGTTTTAATTGGATAATAATTTTGTATTTAACACTTGGACCCAGGGGGGCGGCTAGTATTCGCGGTATGCCTCTGCGAGGGGGTGACCTATGCAGGCGAGGGTGAACGACTTGTACCACCCGAAGGGGCTACTGTGGGCCTCGAAGCCAGCCGCCTGGAGGGCTTCGTGTAGCTTCTTCAGGAACTCCTTGGCGAGGCGTGGGGAGCCGAGCTGCTTGCTCAGGTGGGCGTAGGGGTGGATGAGGACGCGCTTCGTCCCTATCCTCTCCGTGTCGATCCTTATGTTCTCCACGTACGCCTTCATGATCTCCTCCATCTTCGCCTCGTCCTGCTTCTCGAAGCATGTGAGGCAGACGAGAACATTCTCCAGGGACTCGGCCTTGGGGCTGGGGGGCTGCTCGGCGACGGGTGTCTCCTTCTTCGTCTCGTAGCTGAAGCTGCTGCAGTGTAGCTGGAGGACTCTCATGGCTGATGAGCCGCGGGGTTGGGATAAAGCCGTTTTCCTCGGTCAGATCGCTTGGACCATCTGGTTTACGACTAGGGCGAAGAGCCCCAGGGTGAGGAGGAAGACGACGCCGAGGAAGACGATCAGTCCCTTGTTGTACTTCCCGAACTTGAGGGCGAAGACGGCGTTCAGCGCGGGGAAGAGCGCCGATAGGGCGACGAGGAGGAGCATCTCCACCTTGCCCCCATACCTGTTGGGGACGCCATCCAGGCCGAAGTGGACGGGTATCACCTCGGGCAGCCCGGGGTAGATGGAGGCGACGTAGGCCACGAGGGCGAGCCACGCGATCGTGACTACGGCGACCTGCGCGGCGGTGAGTCGTCGGTCGAGGCGGGGCTCCCCCACCTCAGTCAAAGTGGGCGCGTCGAATGCGGTCTTCTCCCTCAGAGCCTCGATGAATGCGTCTGGGTCCCGCGGCGAGATGAGGACCTTCGCGCCGTCCGATAGCTCCAGCAGCACGAACTCACCCTTGTATCGGGTCGCGTAGACCTGGGCACTACCAAGGCTGCTCGTCGTGAATGTCCCCCAGTGCGCCCCAGGGAGACTCCCCCCGAAGAGGCGGAAACGGAGACTCGTCTCGACCTTCCCCACACCCCTGATCATGGAGTAGCTGACCCTGAGGGGAGACAGCAGGAAGCTCACCCTCAACCCGTCCTCCCCGAGGACATACTCCATCCTCCCCGCGGCGTAGGACGAGTAGATTATCAGCCCGGAGACCACCAACGGGATGATCATAATCGGGGATACGACTGACTCGGGCTTCCCCCCGGATAGAAAGAGTCCTGAGAGGACGGGGACATCGATCAGGAGGGCGAGCGCGACCGCCCACCTGAGGCTGTTCCCTGATCCGCCGGCTGGGAAGGACTGAGACATCAGCGGTACTAGCGTGAGCTTATGGTATAGGGGTTACTCCCGGCGTAGGACCTTGCCCGGGGTCTCGCCGGTGTGCTTCGCCTTCGCCACGACGAGTTTGCCGTTCACGGCGACATACTCGATGCCCTTGGGGTAGACCCTGGGGTTGAGTGTGTTGCCGCGGTCCGTGATGGTGTCGGGGTTGAATATCGTGAGGTCTGCGTAGGCGCCCTCCCTGAGTACGCCGCGGTCGCCGAGCCTGAACTTTGCCGCGGGGAGGCTCGTTATCTTCCTGATGGCCTCCTCGAGGGTGAGGATCTTTGCCTCGCGGACGCAGGTTCGCAGGTAGCGGGGGTGGCCGCCGAACGTGTTCTCGTTGGGGAAGATGCCCGGCGGCGTCTTTATCTCCCACTTGTCGTCGACGCCGAAGGTGTCGATGCCTATCATGGCGGCTGGGTGCTTGACGAGCATCATGAATCCGGGGACGCCGCCCAGTATGTTCGCCCTGGTGTGGGGGTCGGCCCTGAGCACCTCCATGAGGGCGTCCAGCTCACCGATCTTCAGCTCCTTCGCGATCTGGGATATGGTCTTACCCTTGAACATCTCCTCTGTGCACTCGACGACGGTTGGCCCCATCGCCCACATGGGTGTGAGGTTGGGGTTGAGGTTGTACCACTTCCCCGACGTGATGGTTGCCTTGATCTCCTCCCTGAAGGCGGGCATCGCTAGGGCCTTGCCGAGCTGGTCGAGGCTCCCCGCTGTCCTCAGCCAGGGCATGAGGGCAGAGGCGAGGTAGGGCGTCGAGTAGATGCCGCCTGTGGCGTTGGGGATGAGGTCGAAGTTCACCTCGATCCCCTCCTCCCGGGCGTCGTCAATCGCCTTGAGTGTGGCCTTCGCGGAGGCCTCCGCCATCTCCTTGTTGCCGGGGGGCCAGACGTCGTAGAGGGGGCTCAGGTGGCTGATCTCGACGGGTATCTTCGCCTTCCTGCCGACGTCGATGGCCTCGAGGACGCCGCCCATCTTGGAGGGGACGGGGTCGCCGGGGCGCCTCTCCTCGCGGAGCCCGGTGCGTAGGCTGTGGCTCGTGTAGACGCCGCCGTACCTCGCCGCGATCTCGGCGCAGGCGACGAGCTCCGAGGTCTCCGCCCAGTAGCCCGGGTTGTAGTCCCTCCCGACGCTGAGGCCCCTGCAGCCGTCCTCCATAGCCCTGGTGACGTGCTCCAGCATGACCGTGATCTCCTTCTTCGTCGCCTTCCGACGGTAGTCGAGGCCCATCACGAGGTTGCGTATGTCGCCGTGGCCGGCTATGGGGACGACGTTGGCGGATGTCCCCTTCGCCTCGACGCGGTCCATCCACTCCCCGAGTGTGCCCCAGTCTATCTCCCAGCCGTACATCTCCCTGTGTAGCTCGTTCACCTTGTCGATGGGCTGTAGGTGCTCCCCGTAGTACATGTCGGGGGAGATTCGCCAGTAGAGGTCGTATAGGAAGTAGGCGGCGTCGACGTAGTCGCCGTAGGGGCCGGGGCTGGTGCCGCAGTTGCCGCCTACGAATGTGGTTACGCCCTGGCGGACGAAGCTCTCCGCCCTGGGGTAGTAGAGGATGCTGCAGTCGCCGTGGTTGTGGGCGTCTATGAAGCCGGGGGAGACGACGAGCCCCTTGGCGTCGACGACCTCTTTTGCGTCGACTTTGAGTTCGCCCTCGACCCTGCCGACGGCGTGTATCCTCTCACCCTTCACCGCTAAGGCCCCCTTGAAGGAGGGGGCGCCGGTTCCGTCAACGATCCTCGCGTTCTTGATCAGTAGATCGCACTCGGGCATACCAATCGTGGAGATTTGGGCGCCGGGGGTTTAAGAAGATGCGACCCTCAGAGGACCTTCCTGTAGAGTGCCACTATCTCCTCGGGTGTCGCCTTCCGGGGGTTGTTCCCCGGGCTACCGCTCGCGATGGCGTCCACGGCCATCTTGGAGACCACCGCCTCGAACTTGGCGACGTCGATGCCGAGGCCGCGTAGGCTCGGTATCTGCAGGTCGGCGTTGAGCCTCTTTACGGCGTCGACGGTCCTCTGGGCGGCGTCAGCCGTGGAGAGCCCCCCTGTCTCCTCTCCCATCGCCTCGGCTATGTCCGCGTAGCGGCGGGGGTCTCCGGGGACACTGAACTCGATGACTGTTGGGAGTAGGACGGCGTTGGATACGCCGTGGGCGACGTGGAAGTAGGCGCCGATGGGGCGTGCCATGCCGTGGACGAGGGCCACCGAGGAGTTGGCGAAGGCGAGCCCCGCCTGGAGCGCCCCCATCAACACGCTGCTCCGCGCCTCGAGGTCGTCGGGATGGGACCAAGCCCTTCTCAGGTTGCCGGAGATGAGGCGGACGGCCTGGAGGGCGAAGGTGTCGGTTAGGGACTGGGCCTTTACGGAGACGTACGCCTCTATGGCGTGTGTGAGGGCGTCTAGCCCCGTCGCCGCCGTGATGCCCCTCGGCATCTTCAGCGTCATCAGCGGGTCGACGAGCGCCACCGCGGGGAGCAGGTGGGGGCTCGATATGAGCATCTTAACATCCGTAGCCGTGTTCGTGATGATGGTGAATGGTGTGACCTCGCTGCCCGTCCCCGCCGTCGTGGGTATGGCGATCAGGGGCGCCGACGGCTTCGCGATCCTGTTCGCGCCCATGTAGTCGCTTATCTCCCCCGGGTTCCGGGAGAGGGACGCGATGGCCTTCCCAGTATCTATCGGGCTCCCGCCACCCACCGCGACGACGACATCCGCCCCCGCCTCCCTGAAGGCGCGCAGCCCATCGTCGACGTACTCGACGACCGGCTCCATCACCACCCTGTCATAGACCGCGTAGCCCACGCCGGCCGCGTCGAGTGACGCCTTGACGTCGGCGAGTAGGCCGATCTTCTCAAGGTTAGAGTCTGTGACTATCAGCGCCTTCTTCCCGAGCCGCCTCGCGTGGGCGCCCGCCTCCTTCGCGGCCCCCGGGCCCGTGCTTATGACCGGGGGTGCCCTGAACTGCCTCGTCTGACTCATAGCCCAATCCCACTGATCAGCCCCCATGCGACGATAAAACTATCCACACCGGGTCGCCGCGGGGTTAACCTTTTTCGTCTAGGGGTGCATGGTGGTGGCGATGTGGTTCAACTCGCGGCGCTCCCCCGTCTACGGGACCCGGGGGGCGGTCGCCTCAAGCCAGCCCCTCGCCAGCGAGGCTGGGATGCGGATACTCCAGAGGGGCGGCAACGCGACTGACGCCGCCGTCGCCGTCGCAGCGGCCCTCAACGTCACCGAGCCATGCAGCACAGGCATGGGCGGAGACTGCTTCGCGCTCTTCTACGACGCCTCCAAGGGCCGCGTCCTAGGCATGAACGGCAGCGGCAGGGCACCCGCGGGGCTCACACCTGAGAGGCTCGCCGCGGACGGCTTCACCAAGATGCCGTCCAACGGCGTCCACACGATCACCGTCCCCGGGGCAGTCGCGGGCTGGGTCGATACCATCGAACACTTCGGCACACTCACCATGAAGGACGTCCTCGCCCCCGCCATGGAGCTCGCCGAGGGTGGCTTCCCAGTCTCCCCCCTCACCGCCCGCGCTTGGGCGAACGGGGTCCACCTCCTCAACTCGGGGCCATACGGCGAAGAGATGCTCATAAACGGCAGGGCACCCGGCGCAGGGGAACTTATGAGGAACCCGACCCTCGCCCGCAGCATGCGTGAGGTCGTGGAACACGGGAAGGCCGGCTTCTACGAGGGCAGGGTCGCCGAGGCGATAGTAGAGCTCCTCCACCTCAAGGGGGGCACCATGACCCTCGAAGACCTCAAGAGGCACGCGACAACATTCGACGAACCCATCACGGTCAACTACCGGGGCGTCGACGTCTGGGAGATGCCCCCGAACGGGCAGGGGATAACCGCCCTCATCGCCCTGAACATAGTCGAGGGATACGACCTATCCAAGCTCCACCACGACTCCCCACAGAGGCTGCACTTCCTCATCGAGGCGATACGGACGGCCTTCGCCGACACCCGCTGGTACGTCGCCGACCCCGCGGTCACACACGTCCCCGTAAAGGAACTCATCTCAAAGGACTACGCCGCCGAGAGGAGGCAGCACATCAACCCCACGAAGGCGACCCTGGACAGGGTCCACGGCTCCCCCGTGGCCGGGAGCGACACCGTCTACTTGTGCACTGTAGACAGGTGGGGGAACGCCTGCAGCTTCATAAACAGCAACTACGCCGGCTTCGGCACAGGCCTCATCCCGGGGGGCTGCGGCTTCACCCTACAGAACAGGGGCGCGGGCTTCAGCCTCGAGAAGGGCCACCCCAACGTCCTCGCCCCCGGCAAGAGGCCCTACCACACCATCATCCCCGGCATGATGACAAAGAACGGGGAGCTCTATGGACCCTTCGGCGTCATGGGCGGATTCATGCAGCCACAGGGCCACGTACAGGTCGTCACGAACATGATCGACTACGGCATGGGGCCACAGGAGGCGCTTGACGCGCCCCGCTTCTGCATCCTCGACGGCACCGCAGGGGGGAAGGTCAGCCTCGAGGAGGGCATACCCGTCGACACGATGGCCGCCCTCGCAAGGATGGGCCACGAGGTCATCCCCGTCGCCGGCTACAACCGCGTCAGCTTCGGCAAGGGGCAGATAATCCTCAGAAACCCAAAGACCGGCGCCCTCACAGCGGGCAGCGACCCCAGGGGCGACGGCCAGGCCCTCGGGTGGTAGGAAGCGGGGCACAGAACCAGAACACAGACTACTATCCAACCCATTCGAGGTTAACCTACGCTGCTCAGGGGAGCAGCTTGAACTCCATTCTCCGGAAATGATCGTCCAACGTGAAGACCTCGTCGATCCCGAGATACTCCATCAGGGCAAAGGAGGCGCAGTCCGCGAAGCTCACATCCTCGCTCCTCCTGAAGATCTCCCAGGACCTCCTGAAGACCTCGTCTTCGATCTGGAAAATCTCTACAAAATTAGAGTTCAACATCGCCTCCCCAGTCGAGACCGCGAGTTCGTGCCTCTTCAGGGTGCAGTTGATGAATGTCAGGGTCTCGTTGAGGACGTACTCGGTTGTGACGAAGCGCGTGAGGGGTATCTCCCTCCGCCGTATCCCGTTCATAACGTCGGCGGCTTCGGCGTGGTAGGCGTCACTCGTGTTGGTTATCGCGACTATCGCCGATGTGTCGAGGAAGATGTTCAACGTGTCTCCCTGTAGAGTGCCTCCTCGATCTTCGAGGAGTCGGTGACCACGCCGGTGTCGATGGGCTTGAGCCTGAAGAACGGATCATCCTCTATGGAGGTCTTATCCGTCACCCAGCTTTTCACTGCCTCCCTGACGCCCTCCTTGATGGTTATCCGTCGGGCCTCGGTGGCCTCCTTAAGGAGGCGGTAGAGCTTGTCGTCAAGCTCCGTCTGGATGTTCTTCAAGGTCTCAACCAACTAAATGTAACTGAAACATGTAATAAGTCTGGCGGTGGATTCAGGTCCACTTGACCCTCGCTGGTTTCTTCGGCGGGACCTCGGGCTCCCCCTTCGGGTAGCCGAGGAGGATGGGGCCGTATATCTCATCCTTCTCCCCGAGCTCAAGCGCCTTCACTATCTCGGGGTCGTCCCTGATGAGTGAGCCGAAGTAGACGTAGCAGCTTCCGAGGCCGAGTGACTCGGCTGCGAGCATCATGTTCTCGCAGCAGAGGGCGCAGTTTACCGCCCCCTGGCCGATGACGAAGACGACGACGGGGGCGCGGTAGTAGACGGGGTCCTCCATCCTCCCGTACCTCTCGGCGTCCTCCGCGGAGGCGGGGTTCTTCATATGGTCCTCGTAGACCTTCCTCCACTTCGGGTAGGCGGCGTCGAAGAGTCGCCTCCTCATCGCCTCGCCCTCCACAGCGACGAAGCGCCACGGTTGCCTGTTCATGCCGCTGGGCGCCTCGTTGCCCGCGTCGATCACGGCCTCGACGAGCTTCCTCGGTACCGGCTTCGCCTCGAAGGCGCGCCACGATCGCCGCCTCTTTATGACTTCAAGAACCTGATTCAAACAAACCACCCGATGGATCGAAGACATACCCGATCTACCCATAAAACCCCCACGTCTTCCGAGACAGGTAATATAAGCGAGAAACCGACCATCAAACGATCCCAATGGAGTACAAGGTCGGAGTAGATTTCGCCAAGAAGCTCGACAAGGAGGACCCCCTCGCCGCCTACAAGAAGAGGTTCTACATCCCCGAGAGGGAGACCCTCGACATGGACGGGAAGACAAAGTCCGTCAAGCCCATAATCTACATGGACGGCAACAGCCTCGGCCTCGCCTCGAAGGACGTCGAGGAGGAGATGAAGGCCGAGTTCGAGAGGTGGAAGAACCTCACGACCCGCCGAAGCGGCGTAGACAAGAAGGCCGCCGAGTACCAGGCGAAGCTAGTAGGCGCCGAGGCGGACGAGGTCGTAGTCACCGGCGGCGCCTCGATAAACATCCACGCCCTCGTCTCCACCTTCTACAAGCCCAAGGGCAAGAGGACCAAGATAATCGGCGACGAGCTGAACTTCAGCAGCGACATCTACGCCCTCGCGGCGCAGATACGCCTCAAGGGACGGGACCCCGAGAAGGACCTCATCATCGTCAAGAGCAGGGACGGCAGAACCATCGCGGAGGAGGACATCATCGCCGCCATGAGCGACCAGGTCAGCGTCTGCCACCTCCCAAGCGTCTACTTCGTCAGCGGCCAGCTCCTCGACATAAAGCGCCTCACCAAGGCGGCACACGACCACGGCATAATAATCGGCTACGACTGCTGCCACAGCGTCGGCGTCATCCCCCACAGGTTCCACGAGTGGGGCGTCGACTACGCCCTCTGGTGCAACTACAAGTACATGAACGGCAGCACCGGAGCAATCGCCGGCCTCTACATCAACAGGAGCCACTTCAAAGAGACCCCCGGCCTACCCACATGGTGGGGGAACAGCCCCGGCAACAGGTTCGACTTCAAGGCAGAGTGGACCCCCACCGGAAACGCCGCCTCGTGGCACCTAGGCAGCAACCTCGGCATAGGCTTCGGCGTCTCCCCCGTCTACGCCAGCAGCAAGATGATCGTCGAAGCCGGACTCGACAGGGTACGGGAGAAGAGCCTCAAGGCCACCGACTACATGATGTATCTCATAGACGAGCTGCTTAGCAAGAAGCCCTACAACTACAGCGTCGGGAACCCCCGCGAGGCGGAGAGGCGGGGCGGCCACGTCGCCTGCGAGCACGAGGAGGCCCGCAGAATCAGCGAGGCACTCACGGCACGCGGAGTCCTACCCGACTTCCGCCCACCGAGAACCATCCGACTAAGCCCCATCCCCCTCTACACCACGTACCAGGAGGCCTGGGAGGTCGTACAGCACCTCAAGGCCGTCATAGACAACAAGGAGTACCAGAAGTACGACGCCGACAAGAAGGAAGCCTACTAGGACACTGCACCAGAATCGTCAAGCCCCTCTTTTCCACGTAAAAAGTACCTGTTTTTCACACATGCATCTTTCGCATATAACAAGTCGTTGTGTAATGCTTCCTTACCCACACACATCTAATAAAGTTCACGCGGTTTTTATCAACCATGAAGCTCGCGGCCCTCTTCTCGGGCGGAAAAGACAGCACCTACGCGGCCCACCTCGCCGAGAAGGGTGGGCACGAGGTCTCCATATTCGCCTGCATGCGCCCCGCCCGCGGGGACAGCTACATGTTCCACGGCGTAAACATCCACCTCACCCCACTCGTCGCCGAGGCGCAGGGGAAGCCCCTGGCCTCCGCCCCAAGCAGCGGTGAGAAGGAGAAGGAGGTCGAGGAGCTCAGGCGCCTGATAGAACTCCTAGACGTCAAGGGCGTAGTCACCGGCGCCATAGCCTCCACATATCAGCGCGACAGGGTCAACCAGATCTGCGCCGATCTGGGCATCATCCACCTCTCCCCCCTTTGGGGCGAGGACCCCCAGGAGCTCCTGGAGGTCGAGATAAAGTCGGGGATGGAGATAATCATGGTACACGTCGCCGCCAACGGCCTCGACAGGGGCTGGCTCGGGAGGCGCATAGACATGGGGGCCGCCGCGGAGCTGGCGAAGCTGAGCGAGCGCTACGGCATCAACGTCTGCGGTGAGGGTGGCGAGTACGAGAGCCTCGTCGTCGACGCCCCATGGTTCAGGAAGAGGCTGGAGATCGAGAAGACGGAGGTCGTCTGGGAGGGCACAAGCGGCACATACCTCGTCCACGAGGCCCACCTCGCCCCCAAAGCACATAAAGGTTAAAAACCATCCTCCCCACCGTTGAATGTCAGAGGAGAGCGCGGTGACCGCCCGCCAAACAGCCTAGGCCGAGAGGCCCACAGCTCAACCAGACGCTCCCCCGCAGTTCTAGGCAGACAACCACCACTAGGGTGTAGAGGGCGCCACCGGCTCCACCGAGAAGGCAGAAACAATGGCTGAAAACAAGAAGGAAGAGGTAGTCTCCGCCGCCCTAAAGGCCGAGGAGAAGCTACGATCCCAGTGGTTCATCCTCGACTTAGATGGTGAACTCCACAATATAGACGAGTTCAACTTCAAGGGCCGCGACAACCTCCGCAAGTTTGCAGGTTATGAAGTCGATAAGGACAGGACAGTCCA
>Ga0315285_10001005_pt1 | contig 29338 bp, 24 predicted proteins | sample YL17G09_36_MG_FD_203698 | JGI IMG/M metagenome (GOLD analysis project Ga0315285, IMG submission 203698) | Sediment microbial communities from Yellowstone Lake, YNP, Wyoming, USA - YL17G09_36 | ecosystem: Environmental > Aquatic > Freshwater > Lake > Sediment | place: USA: Wyoming | collected...
GCCTTGTGGACGTTCACGGCCGTCTCCACGGCAATCCAGCGGCTCAGGGTTGTCTGCCCGCAGAGCACGTAGCCCGTTATCAGATATAGTATCATCAACGCCAACAGCGGCCATGCGGTAATCCGGACCGTTTTGAGGCAAACGACGTTCAATTTAGCCATGGCGATGATCTCCTAGGCCTTCCGCAACAGGACGATTGCGGCTGCCGCCGCGTTCAAGCCCGCTGCCAGGGCACACACCGCCGCCACGCCCAGCAGCGGAATCAACAGTGTGCTGGCCAGCAGTGCCCCCAGGCACGCCCCCACGAAGTCGGCGGTGTACAAGCGCGACGCCGTCAAGGTACTATCGGCCCGCTCCGCAAGTGAAGCCAGCGGGAACTGCATGCCGACCAGTCCCGCCACCACAAAGGTCATTGCACCGATCACAAACTGCACGCCCGCCGTGGAAGCCAGCCACCCGGTCGCCCTCGCCAGGCCCATCAGGGCCAGCGGAATCAGCCCACCCATCGCCGCCAGGGCAAATCCCAGTCGGGCCAGATCTCTTCGCGGCACGGCCGATATCCGATGGTTGGCCAAAAACGCCCCTGCCGCAAGCCCGACCATGAAGAGCGTCACGATAATGCCCAACTGGCGATAGACCGACCCGCACAGCACCTGGAATGCCAGCAACAGCACCACCTCCAACGACGAGGCGGCAAAACCGGAGGCGAAGATTGCCAGCGGCACCGACCGGATGCGAACCAGATAGATCGCCAGCAGCGCCAGCAGCGCCGCCTCCATCAGGCCGAAGCTCACCTTGAACTGGCTCATCCAGTAAAGCAAATGATAGTAGTAAAGCACAGGGCTGAAGTCTTCGTTCGTCGCTGCCGAGCGGGTCGTCACGCGTGCCAGGTCGGTCATCCGGTCGGCCGAGAGCATGGCATCAAGATAATGGTGGTTCATCAGCTTGGTCGATACGCCCGCCTGTTCGATCCTCGCGGCGATGTCCTGGTACAGCTCGCCGTCGGAGGCCAGGAAGAACACCCGCCCGCCGGGAATCGCCAGCACGTTTCGGAAGGACCGCCCCAGCGTTCCCTTCGCCGAGGCCAGCATCCGGCCCAGTTCGGGGCTGACGTAGTTCTCGTAGTGCCCCAGCGCAAGCGACAGGACGCCGCCGGCGGCAAGATGGCGTTTGGCGTCATGGAAGAATTCAGCGGTATAGAAGCGGTTGATCTGAGAGGTGGACGGGTCCGGCACGTCCACGATGATTACATCATAATACGAATGCTCCGCCTGCCGCAGAAATTGCCTGCCGTCGGTGTTGACAACCTGGATCCGCCGGTCGTCCAGGCCCTCCGGCATGAAGCGGCGGCCAACGTCAATTATCAGCGGGTCCAGTTCAACGTAGACCACTTCGCCGGCGCCGTACTTAAGGATTTCCTTCGCCGTGCCGGAGACCCCTCCAGCCACCAACAGGACGCGCCGCGCTGCCGGCCGCTGGGCCATCGCATAGTGAACGGCTTCCTCCACCTGCTGGACATTGTTGGTGGAGATGATCGGCAGGCCGTTCTCGATGAAGTTGATCTGCCCAGCCGACTCGGTCACCACGAGCCGGCCGTAGGGAGAATTGCCGCGGAAGACGATTCTCTGGCAAGGGTATTGCAATGACGTCGAGATGTCGTCCAGGTCGGTCGCGGCGGCCAGCACGATCATGCCGGCCATCGCGACGCCGGCAACGCCCACCCACGCCTTGCGGCCCAGACACAAGGCGACTGCTCCGGCCAACAGCAGGTTCAACATCGCCGGGATGTAGAGGATGCCTAGGTGGTCAAACAGCCGGATCAGGATAAAGCTGAAGACCGCCCCGCCGACGATGCTGCCAAGGTTGTCGGCCAGATAAACGCGACCGGTACCGCGAGAATCCCCCTGGCGCGCCAAGACCTCGCAGGCCAGCGTTAAGAAATATCCGGAGACCAAGCAGTACGGCAACAGGAGCACGAAACTGGCGGCCACCGTCTCGGCTGGCCCGATCACCTGACCTCGCGTGAAAACGACGTCGCGAAGCGTTCGCAGCAGGAAAAGCTGAACCAAGGGCAGGACTGCCAGGAGCACCTGGGCCCCAATGAAGAGCGAGTTCGGCTTGCGCAGTCGGTGGGCGCTCCGGCCCAGAAATGCGCCTAAACCGGTCAGCAGAAGCCAGTTGCCCAGGATCACACCCAAAACCATCTCACTGCCGGCGAACGCCCCAAGCATCTCGCGCATCAGTGACAGTTGCGTGACGACGGAGGAGACGCCAACGCCGGCAATGGCCCAGACGATCACCGTCCGGCCGCGTCGGATGTCGGCAACGAGCATTGCTCCGTCAACCACTGGGTTACTTCTCCGATTCTTTAAACGCCTCAACGTGGTAGATGAGGATGGCCGTCGGCTCGGTCTTCCAGGCGTCGGCTTGGCAACCGGCCTTGACCGCCAGTGAATCCAGGAACTTCTGCTTGTCGGGGATTTGGTCCCAGACCTGGGGCAGGTATGTGGCCATATGATCGCCGATCTTAAGGATGACGCCGTCCTTGCCTGGCTGGAGCCGATCCAGCAAATCCTGCGAGTCCTTGAAGTACAGCGGTTCAGGGGTCGTCAGGACGCTGATCTCGATCTTGATCTTGTCCAACTCGACGGCCTGCACGGGGGGAAAACGCGGATCGCGCAGGGCGGCGTTTTGCGCGTTATCCATGATCGCCTTGTACAATGGTTCTTGTGGAAGGATGTGGCCGATGCAGCCGCGAAGTGATCCGTCCTTGGTCAGCGTGACGAAGCAGCCCTTGGGCTCGGTGAGTTCTTGGGTGAGTTTTGGGGACAGGTTGGACGTGTCCACCGGCGGCAGCTTGGCAGCGGCGACCGACTCTTTGAGGGCCTTGCGGGCAAGTTGCAGCATCCATTTGCGTTCTTCAGGGCTGAAGTTCTGCGCCGCCTTGGCCGGCGCGTAGAAAGCAATCGCCCCATAGCCGACGACGCGACCCTTGTCGCCAGCGGTGTCGCCGCTGTTTCGGTAATACAGGAATCGCGCCCGCCAGCCTTTGCTCCTGGCCAGATGCATCAGCGTCTGGATCGGCGCCTTGCCGCAGGCCTCCTGGTCCTTCATCCTTTCGATGTCCAGTGTGCAGACCGCGGTCAGGCAACGGTCGTCCAGTCTGCGGGCTTCGTCATACGGATAGTAGTGGCTCAGATCGGAACTGACAATGATGATCGTCTTGTCGTCCAGCACCGGCTCGATGGCCTTTGCCACCTCCGCCGGGTCCACGTTTCCGTAGATGACCGGCACCAGAGTGAAATCCTTCAGGACCCGCTGGAGGAATGGAACCTGTACCTCTACCGCGTGCTCCCAGGTGTCAGGCCGGTCTTTGCCGCTGGCCGGCGCGGTCATGGGCGATTGCCGCCACCAGCCGGGGCGCTCGACTCGGCATTGCGGGGCGCTCGTGAAGGGCCTGACCTTGGCCAGTTCATCAGCCTTGGGCGATAGCGGCACCAGCCCCAGCGGCGTCCGATAGGCGTCCAAACGCGGAAGGAACGCGCCCTCGAAAAGGCAATAGTGGCTGGGCGCTAGAACTACCACGGTCTTGACGTCCTGCCCGACCAGCAGCTTGTAGGAGAACGCGGCCGTCTGGCCGGAGAACTCGTACCCCGCGTGCGGGCAGATCAAGCCACGAAGGTTCTCGATAGGGCTTTCGTTCACATTCACCAGAAAAGCGTCGATCAACTTGCCCAGGGCGGTTTCATCCTTGGGATAGAATAGGCCTGCCACGGCCGCCTCGCGCACGGTGTTGATGGGCCGAGCCTGTGAAGCCTGCCCGGATTTTTGCGTTTGCGAAGAGCTCTGTGATCGACGAGACTGGCAAGACGCGGAAACGGTCACCATGCTCGCGGCGACCAACAATACCAACCATTTGGTTCGGGTCATTGTACGACCTCCACTACAATCTCTCGTTATGAGCACAACGAGCTCGTTTTCCCGAAGTTCCCGCAAAAACGCAACTTACAGAAGTGACAACCCCTTAGGGTCCTACGTTCTGATCACCATGGTAACCATGGTGACCATGATGACCATGATGATCAAGCTTTTAGTTGCAAATTAGTTGCAAGTCCTGTGTCTGGGACTGCCGCAAACGGAGTCTGCCGATCGCCCGGAGAATAGCGCGATCAGGCCCCATGCCTCGAATGCTGAAGAAATCGCAGGCGGCGATGGACTCCCAGTGACTCTGGATAAAGGTCTTCCACGTCGTCTTGTAGGGCTTGTCCGGGTCGGGCAACAGGCCGGCGTCAAGCATCACGCGGCGGACGGTCTGCCAGTGGACCTTGTTGCCGAGCTTCTTCAGTTCGCCGTAGATGCGCCCGTAACCCCACCCAGGATTGTCCGCAGCCATCTGGAGCACCAGCTTGCGGATGGAGTTGGCCTTCTTGGGCTTGGGGCCGCGCTTGCCGCCGCTGCCGTTGTACTTGCTGGCGATCGGCATGCGATTCCAGCGAAGGATTGTGTCCGGCGAGAACAGCGTGCCGAACTGACGCAGCACGTCCTTGCCCAGCTTCATGGCTGCTGCCGCGAGGCGGCGCTTCTGATTGTCGTTGAGGATGATGCGTTTCTTGCCAAGCTTTTCCCGAAAAATTTGGTTTTCAATCCTCAGATGGCTGATGGCGTCCTGCTGCTGACGGTTCATCCAGCCGGCAACGGCCACGAGAAAGAAGGTCCATGGTTTCCAGGTCATGGGGGATGATGGTGGCGGTGGCTGCGCACGAACGCAAGATCGCGGCGAAAGGTAACCCGGCGTGATCTCACGAACTGCCATCCACCGCTAAACCGCACCGGCCTCGGCTGACTTGTCATCAATCGCATTTGGGCACACGTTGTTTCCGTCGAGAGCAGTGATCGAAAATGGGAAAACCGTTGTGTACCGCGGAGCGCATCGGCTGCGGAATGCAATAACAAGAGGAAGAGCGCAGAGGCGAGTCGCCCCTGCGACATGGTACGAGGTGCAGGATGAAAACAGGAACCGCTGCTACATCAAACTCAGGAGCTTCGCTGCGCTGCAGCAAGAAAGCGGCGTGCGGAACGTCTGCTCTCACGCGGCATGGCGAGAGAGTGGCTAGGACGGTCGTTTTGGTCGTCTGCGCGCACCCAGACGATGCAGAATCCGCCGCAGGCGGCAGCATTTCGCGCTTTTCACGGCTGGGCTATCGAGTGATCGTGGTATTCATGACACGGGGGGAGCAGGGCGGCAATCCAAGAGTCCGCGTCCGCGAGAGCACTCGGGCCTGCATGCTGTTGGGCTGCAGGCGAAATGACATTCACTTCGGGCCGTACCGTGACACACGCGTTCCTTCAGACCACAGGGCCATTGGCTTCCTGGAGAGGTTCTACAGGAAAGAGAAGCCAGTGCTCGTGCTGACGCACTCGACACATGACAGGCACCAGGACCACGTAGCAGTCGCTACTGCCTCCGTTAGCGCGTTCCGACGTGCGCCGAGGCTTCTTAGCTTCAAGGCACCCTCAGCAACGGCCGACTTCAGGCCCACCTGCTACATTGACATCACCGACGAACTTGAGGTCAAGGCTCGCGCATTGGCATGCCACGTCAGCCAGATCAGAAAGTGCATGTCGCTCGAGTACAACGCCATGACGAGTTCAGCGGCTTATGAAGGTCAACAGGCAGGCGTCCTTTATGCAGAAGCTTTTGAGGCGCAGCGGTTCCTGGTTCCCCAGAATCTCGGGTAGCGGGTGGACAAGCCGAGGAGCATCCATGCGAGTCCAGTGAACCTCCTCTATGCACGATTCTCTTGGAGCGAGCCAACGGGTGGTGAAGCATGTCGTCCACCGTTCGGCAACGCAGCCGCCTGATCGTTTATCGGAACCAAAGAAGAGTCTGGGCGAGCCTTGTGATGTTCAACGAGATCATCACGACACCATAGAAGCCCGTAGCGTCGCGGCTACTAAACATTGATCGATATAACAACTGGCCAGAACAAGACTTGCTAATATCACGCCCAACGCTGCTCGCACTGACTCAAGAGGAGGTTCTTACGAACAAACGTAGGTAGAAAAACAGAACAACTGACCCAGCGTAACATGTTCTAAAAAATGAGCTTACGCGCCTAATCGCCGCCGCCCACAATGGGCCTTTGGTCGCGCTGCGCGAAAAATCCTCCTGCACGCGGAGCGCCGCAGCCCGTCAAGGGAATAACTATTGAACGAGGCGATCAGTCCTGGCCGACGCCCACCGTGGGCAAACAGCGGATGCTAAGGCACGGGCGCGTCGGGTCGGACAATTGAACGGGAAAGGAGAAAAAATGAACATAAGGAAGGTTATAGCGACGGTGAGTCTGGCCTTCATCGCTCAGGTCGGTTGGGCGGCACCTGAGGAGTGGCCGGTGTCGGCAGGTGGGACCGGGCACCACTTCGAAGCCATCCTTGTCACGGGCGGGATCACTTGGCTGACCGCCGCGGCTGATGCGACGGATCGCGGCGGGTACCTTGCCACCATCACGTCGGGCGCGGAGAATGAGTTCATCTTCGACCTGATCAAGTCGGTGCCGGCGTTCTGGATTCCAGATGGCGTAAACGCCGCCGGGCCCTGGCTGGGGGGATTTCAGCCACACGGCTCAGGGGAACCGGCCGGCGGATGGACTTGGGTCACCGGTGAGCCATGGAGCTACACGCGCTGGGCATCCGCAGAGCCGGACAACCTTCACGGAACTGAAGACCGACTGCACTACTTTGATAAGGGCATTCAGAGCCAGCCGACGTGGAACGACGTGCCAGGGAACTACCTGCTGCCTGGCTACATCCTGGAGATCCCGGAGCCGTCTTCGCTGGCGCTCCTGGCCACGGTGATCGGCGCCGTCATGTTGCGCCCGCGAAGGTCCGGCGTTGACCTCAGGGAGACGCCTACTACACAGGGGGTGTGAACCCGTGCCAGACCCACCCGCACGCCAATTGCTTGACACGGGAAGTAGCGGACTCTTAACATGCGAGCATCCGGCTCAGATTGGCGACACCGGCCCGAGCAACGGCTTTGTAGGCATTCACGAGGAATCGAACATGCCACTTCTTCAGCCGCCGTGGGACAAGGCACGAGATAAGACCAGGCTGTGCATCGAGAGTTTCATCCGATTCTTACAGCAGGTCAAGGCTCACGACTGCCAACTCCCGCCTTGGGATCCTCAGAGCATCGCAGACACAGCAGCGCAAACTGCAGCGCAGGAGGTTGAAGCTCGGTGCGGGAACAGGTCGCAACCAAGTCAGGAAAAGTCCTATGTCGATACGCTGCAAAAAGCTGCGGAAGCACTCGCAGACCAAAGCCAGCAATGGACACCATTCTCGGATGCCACTACCCACGCTGACTCATGTGCGAAAGTTCGCGAATGGTTCTGCGAATTCCAGCGATCCTCTCCAGACTGGGGCGACGTGCTTGCGAAGATCGAATCACGATTACTTGATCCTGGCCTCCCAGTGTGGATTACCAATGACGCAGGAGAGATTGCGGGCCTCGTGTGCGAGAAGGCGATAGAGAAATGGGACCGGGTCGAGGAACGCAACTGGCGCGTGCCCGGGTACGGCCTTGCACTTGGAGTGGCCAAGCATCTCGTTAAGCGTTGGTATCCACGCAGAGGATGGGAAATCCTACTTCACACAGAGGGAGACGGCGCATCACTGCTGGATGACTGGGCCGACAACGGAGCCCCTGACCCAGCCGCAGAGGGTCTGGAGCGCGTGGAGCCAGCGGATCCCGACAAGGACCGTCGCTCACTTCCAGAGTGCATGGATGCCTTTCTTGAACCGCTGCCGCGAACAATTCAGGCGGCCTTCATTGCCCGGTATGCATTCGACGTGCCCGAGCTAGTGTGCTGGGAGATGATAAAGCACTCCCCGGCCTGCTGTAATCGCCTGGACCAAGAACCTCGCAACGCCTGGTATAAGGTGTTCGGGCCAATACGGCGGGCTCTCGCTGAGTACCTTTGGGTCGAGGGTTGGCTGCGGAAAAAGCCGCGACAAGGAGTTCTCTGATGGCGATCAAGTTCGATAGCGTAGACGACGTTCTCACAGCGTGGGCAACGCAGAAAAAGCGTGATCTTCACAAACATACACAAACAACCTCCAACGCAGTTCGACTAACGTGTTCCGACCGGGAGCACTTGGTACGGAGGCTGTTATCGAGGGCAACCATCGTGCTTCTAGTTGTGGCCGTGTTGGCCGGAGGAACATGGGCGGCGGTGGGCATTCGAGCATTGCTTCTTGAGGCCGCCCAACTTCGACAACGGCTGGATGCCATGCACAAAGCGGTGGGCTTGGACAGGTCTTTCGGGGTGGACTTTGTGGCGGAGCAGCCGGATAAGGCCCGGGTAGACGTGCGGATCGACCCATCGCTGGTACGGCTAGCCGAGGTGAGTTATGACACGGGCGTGTCGTGGAAGAAGCTCTACGAGGCTGGGCAGCAAGTTGCGGCCGAACCAATCCTCCTGGTGGAGGATGAGCATGTCTTCGCGGCGCCTGCCGCAGGAAAGGCTGAGGTAATCGCAAAGGTCCGCGTCCAGTATATTCCGGCCGTGCTGGAGGCCTTCCCAGAGTACGCCAGTGCCGACAAAACGGAGAAGTCGGCCGAGTACGAGGTCTCGGCTGCCGGTATCCAGGTTGCCGCAGTATCCACGACGACAACGGCACCGACGGCAACGGTGACTCCGGTTGCCCTGGCAGATGGGCGGTGGGAGCTTACCAACAGCACGAATGCGACGGTTATGGTCAAGAGCGATGTTAAGGACAAGGGCCTGGTCGTGACATTGGCCCTAAAGGACGTTGGGGAGTGGGCGACGCTGAGCCATTCGATCCCAGGGGCCTCGCCCACAGGCCCGACAGTGTCCCTGAAAGACCTGACTCACGTCGAACTTCAGTTCGTATGGGACAACCCCGACGAGCTGGCCTTGGAGACCAAGCTGATTGATGATTTCGGCAAGATAGCCGGCATCGCCAAGTTTCTTGGAACCGGCAAGGCCGTCCAAACGGTCCGTATCCCCGTCGGGTCCATGAAGCCGTACTTCGGCGTGCCGCGGGTCGACCTGAGTCGCATCCGGCGTGTGGAGCTGACCTTCGCACGCAAGACGCCCGGACAGGCAGCCGAGGGGGTCCTGCGAATCGAGAGTGTATCGCTGGTGAGCTCTAAGCCGCTGCCGGCGGCGTGGATGCCGCCTGCTTCGTACGCGCCGCTGGAGCAGTTGCACATCAAGCCGGACTCATGGAAGACGGCCAAGAGCGCCCAGGGTGAGATTGCCTTGGCCGCGGAAGGCGATGCCTTGGCGTGCAAAGTGAGCCTGCCTTACGACGCGAAGCGGGACAAGGAACTGCCTTGGACTAGCATCTGGACTCAGCCGCAGGGCAAGTCCTTCGCCAGCCTCGAAGCCATCGAACTGGAGGTGAAGTGGGACGGTGAGGCGCCGATCACCATCGAACCGCAACTGTCGATGGGCAGCCAGGGCGACACTTACGGCATGCAGGTTCGTGTCCGTCCCGCGAAGGATTTCCAGCGGATCGTCGTCTTCCCGCAGGACATGAAGTACTTCTGGACATTCGCCAGCGCGACCGGCGCCAAAGGCATGGACCTCGGCGACATCGCCTCCTTCCATCTGGGCATCGCCCGCAAGGCGCTTGACCAGGCGGACAAGGGCACGCTGTTCATCAAAGGCATTCGTTTTCTCGGAGCTGGGCAGAATCCGACAGGCATGTGAGAAGTACTCTGCCGGCCGGCCCAGGTGGCACATGAAGGCAAGGGCGTTCACATTGCTGGAACTGTTGGTGGCGGTGGCCATCATTTCGCTCCTGCTTGCGCTTGTCCTGCCATCGCTGGGTCAGGCCAATAGGCTGGCCAAGAGGACCATCTGCATGGGGAATCTCCGCAATATCGGCATGGGTATGAGCTGCTATGCTGAAGACAACAACGACGTCTTGCCATTTGTCGGCCAGGTCAGGTGGGGTGATCCAGCCAGCATGCCGAAGTCGCCGGAACAAATGCTGCTGCCGTACATCGCGTCGGTACTGCCCAGGTGCACTGAGGCGCATACAGGCCGAGTGGATTGGTACGTCTGGAAGCAGGGCAGCGGCCGGCCTTGGCCGCAGGATTGGGGGGACGAGCATCAACTGATAGGGGCAAGCTACACGTGGTCTGAACAGGCGGTGTGCGGCTTGTACTACGATGCGCCAGGATGCGAGGTGTGGAAGCCTGTCAAAATGTCGCGAGCGGAATGCCCTGGCCAATGGGCTGTGTACGCGTGCGGAAACAGCCACATCTTCAACGCTTGGTTTTGGGCTTCGCTGGCGGCGGATTGTCCTGAGGAATGGAATCCGCGACAGGGGCAGTGGCACGTCGGAGGGGACAAGGGAAGCGTGAACATACTTTTCGGCGATCTTCAGACCGTCAGGACGGTCGAGCGTACGGTCGTGCGGTTGCGGGAAGTGCGATCGTCGCCGGTGGGGAAAGACCCGTACCCGGACGGACGGTAACCATGTTCGCCATGGTCTGAAACTGATCATGGTAGCACCCACTTCTGCAAGCGTTTGGCCACCTGCACGATGGCTTGTGTCGGCAGGGATGCCGCAAACATGGCTATGAAGAGTAGGATGAAGCCGATCAGGATGAACCCGCAGCATGGCAACTCATGGATGCCACGCCAGGCCGACCTGGCGATAATCGCCCAAAGAGCGATAACACTGACCCAGACCAGCGGGATGTATGTGCTGTCAAACACTGCTTCCAGCCCGCGCGCGGCAAGGCGGGGATGATTGTACGCGAGCGCTGGGTTGACCCGCCGGATCATTCCCATCATCGCACGGAGCATGGCGGCACTGATTCCCATTCCAAGGATGCTGCCTGCAACGAGGCCCGCACAGAGGCCCGCATGCAGCCCGAAGAGCGTCAGGCTTATCCTGCTGTTCCAAGCATCCGCAACAACTCGCCACGGCTGCCATATCACCCCAGCCCTGCGCCAATGGACAAAGAGGCCCAGAGCCGCAAGGAGAGCAGCTATAGCAACCAGGTGAAGTATCCCGGCAAGCAGCCCGGTCAGAATCGCTCCTGCTCTGCATGCCGCTCCACGCCAGCCGCGCAGAGCTGGGCGGGCCTGGACTGGCGGCTCGGGCACGGGGAGGTGATGACAATCCTCGTGTTCTGCTTGGATGGGGTTGAGCGGCCGACAGGGGGCCCTGCCGCCAGGCAGGAAGTGTCGGCCGACCGGCGCATGCATGAGGATTCTGCGCCGTGCACCCATCAGTTGAACTGCCGGTTGCGGCGATGGTACGGCTGTGGTGAACGTCCTCCCAATCTGCGATTGCCGCATCTCCTGCCGCGTCTGGAAAGCCTTCATGTACCGGAGCGTTTGGCACAAGCACTGGGTGCTGGCGCGGATCGTCAGGGCTCGGTGAGTGTCCGGACATCTCAGTGTGTCGAACTGAAAGAGGTTAGGGCTGTCGGGGCCTGGCTTCCAGCCGTACACGCGCCGTTTGACGAGGTCGGCAATCATGGCGATACTGGGCTGGATCGCGACAAACCCGATGGTGGCTGCCGGTGCAGCCTCGTGGGGCCGCATCGTCGAGCAGATTCGTGCGACAGCCTGATTGAACGGGAGCCCTGCGAAGGCGACGATCATCCGTTGCTTGGCTGGATCGGCTTGTTTAGCTGCTGCCGCCTGCAACTGCACCGGATCGATGGGCTGGCCAGACTGTCGCCATCGCTCTATCAACGGGAGGTCCAGGCCAAGACGTTCGGCGAGCTCTTTGGCTGGATTGAAATCGTGAAGGCCCGGAGGCGGATACAAGTCACGCAGGCACGCGTGCTCAGAGCGGCCATATTCGTGGGTAGAAAACGTCCAGGTCGCCCCGTCCGTGCCCGCGTTGCAGACCACGCCGGGTAATTCCAACGCCAAGTCCCTGCGCGCGGCAGCGCTGTCCAGGCATGACCACACGTAGCCCAGCCTATCCCTTGCCCCTGCGAGATCGGCGAACTGCTCGAAGCGCAGCGCATAGGGGAATGCCGAGATCTCCGGTGCAGCGGTTGCGAAGAAGGTCTTGGCGTGGGCTGCCTTGAATTGCCCGACGTCCGTTTGAGGCTCACGCGACGTGAACAAGCGCTCCAGGTTCGAGGCCTCAATGCGGTCGAAATCGCACATGTCCAAGCTGAGCTTCAGACCCCTCAGGCACGCCAGGACGAACATGCAGCCGCTGCCTGTTGCCCCAAGGCCAAAAACACATGCGTGCCCCAACTCTACCTGGTCGGGCATGGGAGGATTGGGTGCTTTGGAGTTGTTGACTGAGAGGTCATACGCCGAGAGTGTCATCCTGCCACGGACTGGCTCTATCGCTACCGAGGAGGACCGGACGGGAAGCCACATGTGTTTAACTACTTCGGCTGCTCCCAGAGAGGCCGCCATAATGACGCCCAGGGGGTTCGGGTCAAACGTGTCAATCGGCTCAGGACCGCCGTCGGTTCGCATGGAGGCGAGCCATCGATCTGCTCCGATAGTCAGGCATATTTTAGCGTCGGCCGTAGGCCTGCCCACAAACAGGCCTATGTCGAATGGCTTGGCCCGATCGACGAGACGTCGTGACCCTGGCGGTGCTGTACCGACAAGGCGCCTGGCCAAGTCAAGCAGTGCCGGCCCAAGGGGCTCTCCCGCGGCAAGGAGCGGGATATCCGGCAGCACCGCGACGGAGGATGGGACATCGAGCGACAGATTAGGCGCCAGCGCACCAAGGCGACCTAGAATATTTGTCGCGGCGAGAAGGCCGATCTGTCCGTGCCGAGTCCGGGCCAATTCATCGGGCAGGCCAAGAACAACCTGTACTTGCCCGAGAGCGTCCTTTATTTCCTGGACATTCCGCCCCAACGCCTGCCGGGCAAGAATCTCGCCTCGACTCGTGTTGTCCATGTTCGTTCTCCCTTGCCGAACCGGCTGTGAAAGTCGTCACTCCACGTGATGACTTGCCGGGATGATGATGAACCTTCGGCGAACCTCATCGACCGGAAGCAGCCGCCACTGACCCGTGGGCATGCGCTCATGTACCGCAGCTCCGCCGTCGAATAGGTTGCCAAGTCCTTGGCGAGCAAAGTACGGCACGACAATGGAAAAGAAGCCGGGGGCATCGCATATTGCCCAATCGTCGTCGGTTGGAGAGTGGCCCACCCAAAGGCCCGGGTGAGTGTGAATCTGTGCCAGAAAGAAGTGTCGAAGGCGTTTCGTGGCCTCGAAACAGCGGGCCATCGTCCCCAAGGCCACATGGCAGCCAGCCAGGTAGTTCTGCGTTTGCGGCAGCAGGACAGTCGTGACCATGCCCACCTTTCCCCCTAGCACGTAGCCGGACAAGAGCGCCGCCTGCTCACGTCCATCTCGCCCGGCAGCTTGGAGATGCTGTTCGACGGGGCGGATTACGGCGCTGGATATCAGCAGCCCGCTGAACCGCTGTGGCCGCTGCCTGACTATTGTTGGACGATTCGATAAAGCGACCTGTGCCTGCAGCATGGGCATTCTCCTCGTGGCATTACCGCACTAGCGATGCACCCTTGCACGCCAAGGCTAGGACCGACACCAGATGTCCCAGCCCCATTACATAGCCTGGATCCGGGTGGAAGAGGCGGTACGATCGGGTGCCAGCCAGGCACAGGTGATATCCGCCGTTTTGTGGCATTGGGCCATGACCTGGAGGCCAGTGTGCCGGATTGCTGGAACCGCCCATCCGAAGCCGATCGGTCACCTTCGGGTCCAGGAACTCCACTAGCGGTGGTTGCTGCGGATAGCCGGAACACTCGATTCGGGCGAGCATGGACTGGCCACTGCTTCCCGAGCATTCCAAGAAGACCACCTCATTCACGCGGCTCAGTGAGGCGCCAAACCATCCTGCCACCCGCTGGGCCTGGTCGAAATCATCCGCCAGCGTTGAGAGGCTTAACAGGGGATCAGGCATGGACTGGCTCCAGCCCCCATGCTCCTGGCTTGATAAGGTTCAACTCAAGTTGCAGGTCTTGGGACAAAAGCTGATCCACTGTGGTCGCTGGATCGATCACCGCACCGCCGGCGAGGACCGTGTAGGCCGAGTCAACGCTGGCGGACCCGCTACCCAGAACCTGCCCCAGGGCGATGTGGCGAATCTCAGCTACCGTGTCCGTCCCCTCGGCCCGTAGCTGAACGACAGTGCCGTCAACTGACTCCACCGTGACCAGGTGGGTACCCAGGGAACTTGTCGGGACGAAGCCAACCGAGCTTGGTCCTGTTAGCTGCCGCTCAAGCATGTTACACTCCTTCTTCATTCTTCGTCAGCACAACCGTACTATCTCACGCAACGAACGACTGCTGCGAGCCCTGTAAGGGAAGCTGGACCTGTTCCACGGATGCCACCGCGCGGTCGTCGGGTAAGTTCAGGTAGTAATGCCTGACGTTTGCCGGTGTGATGTGAGCTACCGCGGATCTGAGATGGGCGTCGAGGCACGTCAGCAGGTCATCCAGACGCAATCCACCGGGTTCCTTGGCGATCTCCCGGCTTACGGCGCGTTGTGCGGCGTCTGTGACGGCTGCCCCAATGATTGCGCCGCTGATCAATCTGGGAGCAAACACCTCTTCTTGCCCGGAATCCGCATAGTTAATCCGTAACAGCAGGTTGTCATCGGTAGCGGCGAAAATGCGATCTGCCATTGCCTCCGCAGCCTGTTCTGCGGACAGCTCCCGCGCCAGCGGCCTTCCCGTCAGATGCACGCGGGCAATCTGGCGGCAGCCGTCTGGCCCGGGCCTTGGCACTGAGATTCTCATCCCGAATCTTCCCGGTCTATTCAAGGCCGTGTCGAGAAGGTCGGGGCGGTTGGTGGTCGCCATCCACGTTACCCGGCTCCCACGGCTGCCCAAGCCGTCCATCTCTGCCAGAAGCGACTGCGTCAGCGAGGAGTGGGCTGGGGTGCTGCGATCCGCAAGTCCGCGGTGGAGGCCACCGGCGTACTCGAAGTCATCCAGGAGGATTACCGCGAACCCGTGCTCGGAGGCGGCCTTTTCCGCTGCTTTGGCTATTGCGCGAAGGAGGCCATTGCCCTCGCCGACGTATGGTCTCAGCAGGCTTGCCCCGGGGATGGCAAAGAGTACAGGTGCGTTTCCGTCATTCCCAAGCGCCGACAGGACCGCGCGTGCGGCTGCTTTGATCAACATCGTCTTGCCAACACCAGGTGGGCCGTAAAACAGCATTCCGCGCGGCGTCCCGAGTCCATACTTGGCGTACAGTTCCGGAAAGAGGATCGGAGAAATCACCTTCTGTTCGATCTGGGGCCAGATCTCATCTACGCCACCGATGTCCTCCCGTGCCACGTCTGGAGTCTCCCCGAGGAATTCCTGAATACGAGCGGAGCTCTGCGCCAGCCTCAGCGCCTGTTGGGTGACAGGCTCGTATTCCAGGAGATCGCCAGGATTGAGTTTCCCAAGCGAATCCCGCGTCTGGAGGTCCCAACCGGGAAGAAGGACTAGTGTACCGTCAACCTTGATTTTGCGGGTGCCGTGGCTGCCGTGTTCAGCGGCGAAGCGGTCGCAAACGCCGCGTCCCCGACACCGGCACCCGTAATTTCGATCTTGACGGAACACTAGTCTATGCCCATTTTCCAGGCGAGCCATAATTCGACCGTCTGCCAAGAGCGTGTCGAACTCGCACAACGGGTTGGCCGGGGCAGCGCCCCGCCCATCAATCACTGCTCCGTTGGGTGCGAGTATCACTCGTTGCCCAGGCCGGAGTTCGTCAACTTTGACCTCAACCGACACGGGTACTTCAAGCATACCGTCGCGAGTTCCCACCGTTGCCACGGGCCTGCCCCCAGCATCAGTCCGGACCTCCTCCAATGCCGCCACGCGCCGCGGCGGTTCCTTGAGGCGACGGTTCTCCTCGATCAGTCGCTTGGAGTGCTCATTGGTCCCCTTCGCCACGTCTGTCACGACGTGGTACATCATCGTGCACTGTGTGTCGAGCGGAAGCTTGGCAAGTTCGCCAACGAGTTGTGTGGCCGCGACGGTGATGGTGCCGGCATCGGAACGTGCCTGGAGCGGCGCCAGTATCCTGTCCACCCTCTTCCGCAGCTCCAGAGCGTTCTGAGGGGCCTGCTGAGCGAGTGGTGTCGTTGGGGCTGCGGAGATAGTCATGAGTTTTCTCCATGAGGTACGTCTGGCAGGTTCGATGGGACGTTAAGCTCGCTACGCTCCGCGACTGCTCCATCTTGCCAGTGATACCACCGCACATCCAGCTGCTGGCTAGATGCGCAGACCAAGGCCGTTACCAGCCAAGGTGCGGCGAAGTGTGTGTGCATGATTCGAAGGTCCAGAGAGGAGAGCTGCGATGGATGCCCTCGATCACACAGATGTGAATGGAACCAGCCGACAATGCGCCGGCCTCGCCCGCTGAGCTTGGCAAGACCAGCCCAGAATCGCGAGTCGAATCGGAAACCGTTTGCGGAGCCGCCATCGTCAGCCGCTGCAAGAGCGCATTCAACGATCATCTCATCTGGGTTAGAGAATCGGCCCAACAGCGCCCCTCCGAGTTCAGCGCCACGGGCAAGGCTCCTGTTAGCAATATCCGCCAAGTAACCCTGTACGGCGTCTTGCACGAACAAGGATACAGGCAATAACTCTCGACGTGGCCGCCACCCGTTCGTGGGTGTCACTGGCATCGCCATCGGTGCCAAGGGAACCGGAAGGGGATCCTGCCGATCCCAGTAAACCACCACAGAGAGTGCCGTGTTTCTAGCCATGTATTCCGGTGCCAGGAGGAGCTGGGCCAGCTGGAGTTGTCCTGGGCGGTAGACGCGCCGGACCGGCCTCACCGGGCCCAAGAGCGTGACGGCAAATGCGAACTCAGCCCCGGACTTCTGCCCGTGGGGGCAGACAGGCTCAACCTGAACGTGGGCGTGAGACCAGTCTGCTGCCCCAAGGTGGCCCAGGCGGAAGGCATCCCATCGAAGTTGCTCAGCCGGCGGTGAAAACGCCGCTGTTGACAAAAGGACTCGTACGGGTGCCCCGGATTGCCGTACCTCCAGAACCACGCCATCGTTGTGCGTGCTCATCTGCGAAAGTCTCCAGCGATCATGTTGGGTTCCACTCTGACTTCCTGCCCGCTGCGCAGCACGTCCGCGACGCGGTCTGTGTCCGCCAGCAGTGGCTCACCCGGGGCGGAGATGTTGTAAAGGTTCCACGTGGTTTCCCCTCTATCATCTTCAAGCCAGTCCGGGCCTGTTGGCCAAAGGGCCTCAAGGACTTGCGGGCGGACCTGTGCGATTGTTCTGTTCCCCGGAAGTCGTAGACTTGTGCGTCGGTCCCCCGTCATGTCGCTGACTCTCAATCTAAGCATCATGTGTATCCCTTTCATGTGGTGCCTGGATGCGGCTTGCCTCTACACTAGGCCTCTGCCTTATATTGCTATCAGGCCTATGTGCGCTCCGCCGTGTTCAAGCATTATTGCTCATTTCTCGAATGTGTCCTGTCCTCAAGGGGTAACGACGCATAAACTCGGCCGCGACCGATGGGGTTTGAACCAGCCGCAATGCGGCACGACAGGATTGGGTTGCTTGCGCCAGCGCATCTCGGCCCAATGCCCATGCCTGTTCCCCAAACTCAGCTTCCGGTACTGTAATTGCGGCGTTGATGGCGGTGTCGCGACGCACGAGCCTGACCCAGCGCAGACGGCCATTCATCATTGTCGCAAGATGTGCGGCAGCCTGTTCTTCGAGGTCACTTTCAGCAGTCCAGTTGGCCACGAATGTGCTGATGGAAATGGCTTGGGCATGAGGCCTGTGGAATGTCATCTGCATCGCTGTGCGGCCCCGACCTAAGCGAGCTTCCCAGCAGCCCTTTCCGGCGGGCAATTCGATAAGGCCATCGCTTGGCATCAGGGTGGCCCTTGGGCGATGCATGCGAGCGTCAACGATTGGCGTGGCTGGGAGGTTCCCGTGGCCCAGAAGCAGATGTAAGTCGGCAGCCAACAGATTGGCTTGTCCTTCAGGTGAAAGCCGCCAAGGCCAAGTGGCCTCGAGGTGTGCCACCGCGACGTGAGGCGACTGGACTAAACGGCTGGGACCGACTAGACCGGAAGTTATCTCCAGCAGCCGGCGAGGATCACTTGGTGTCAGGCCGTGACACAAGAACCAGGCGAAGTTGCCGCGCCGTCCCAACCCAATTCGGTACAGCGGTCCCCGGACTGCGCCTCTCCTGACCAGGCCTCGGGACGGCTGCCATTCAAGGTCAGGGACCTGATGGGCCAGCACTTCAGCGATCCTGTCCAGTAAGTTGACTTGGCGAGTGTCGCTGCTCATATCTTTACTCTTTTGGTGATGAGGTTGTGGCACCAGGCTGGGAAGGGCACATCTGCGCGAAGCGGGGCTGCCCCTTCCTGCAGCAGCCTGCGAACTGGCTGGCATGCCAGCGGGTGAAGACTATTGCGCTCGTCCGTCATGACAGCGCCGCGATCTAGTCGTAAGATTCTTGCAACTCGTCGGGCCAAACCGTCTAGCAGCAAAACAGGCTGATGGCGCCCGTAGCAGAGGAGGTAAGGTGGAGTGGGTAGAATGTTGGGATGGAACGGCACGCCGGTACAGCCTGCTGCCGACACAAAGATTCTAGGCGCTTCTACCGGATACCTTGCCCCTAGTGCTACCACTGCTTGCCAGGATTGCCACAAGATAAGTCCGTGGTCGGTCTGTGCCGGGCCTGGGAGTCCTTCGTAGTCCCAGACGAATCCTGTAGCCAGCCGGTGGCATCTGAAGCAGCGGCACCCCTCAAATCCCTCTGCAGCCAACCGCTGCAGAGCCTGGTAATCCTCCAGGACACGATGTCGTTGTCGGCCGTTCATGGTGTCTCCTGACTGTACGGTATTCCATCCACACGCGGCCGCGCTCCGTGCTTCCTTGGACCCGAAGCAGATCCCTGGCCATGCCGAGACAGCCCACGGGCTCGTCGGCGCCGTGCTGAATGGAATCGCGGCAAAGCCGTGTAAGTGGATGTACCGGGATCATGTCCCTTCCGCACCGGGGACAGGGCTGCCAACCGACGGGCCCGACCTCTGGCCGATACCCGCAACGACGACACAGGAAGCCAAAGGAAATCTCCCGATTGAGCAGGAGCACAGCCCCGGAGCCGAGTAGCCTCTCTGCGGCATCGACAAGATTCCCAAGCGTGGCGGTCTTGCACGTCAGCGGCCTTGCGCGGATTGCATCGCTTGGATCCAAGGGCGAGAAGCCATTGCTGGGAAGAGCACGTCGAGCCGTCGAGAAATGGGTCATCTCCAAGCGAAGCTCCCACCCGATGTCCGAGGTATCGCCGGAAAGAAGCTTGCGCACTGCTGCAACGCCAAGAGTCGCCGCCGCTGCTCCGCTTGCACTGCTTGCGACAGGTTTGTCTTGTCGGTCCGACGATGGTAACCCACACGGTTGTGTTTGCTCCAGGAGGTCCCAGTCCTGGGCAGACCAGGCCTTCAGCGGGTCGATTGCCCGTATAGTCCGCCAAGTGAGCTGTGCCCTTGCCGCAGGTGGTCCGGCAGCTGGGATGCCAAGATCAAACAAGGGCATATCCATCCAGAATGCGGCTTCTGCGAGTTCGTAACGGGCACGACGCGAGTCGACAGCGCCCACCAGGACTGCCGGTAACCAGTCGTGCAATCGGGCGAGTCCTAGGCGGTTGAAGGAGCACGGGGCAGTCTCTACTGCGACCTCGGGGAAGGATCGCCGAACTTGCCGGGCGACTACATCGACCTTTGGCTGGCCAATATCCTTCGGACTGAATGCCCAGCACGTCCGAAGGTTACGTGCGCTGGTGCGATCTGGGTCCACCAAGAGAAGTTCCTTTGCCCCCGCCAAGGGCAACTCCATTGCCATTCGTGAACCGATGTTTCCCAAGCCCACCAGCACCACCCGGGCCTTACGGACAAGGCTCTTGAGCATGCGTTCCGTGTTCTGAGCGACACTCATAGGTTTTGCCTCGGTAGTAGAAGACACGGCTAACTCTGCGTTCTGGCGAAAGCCCGCCCGCAGCCAGGGCATCTCGGTTCCCCGGCAAGACATTCCAGGTGGTATGTCTTAAGACACCAGTTGCAGCGGCGAACGGGCGAGCCAAGGCCCAACGGAGTCCGACACAGGGAACAGAGACGAGTTCCACTGTCCAGTACCTCTGACAAGATGGGCTCGACCCGAAGGCGAAGCGGCGGGTTGTCGTGCTTGATCGCCAGTTCCAACCCTCTCCGGTCCACCGCGACTACCGGCCATATTGCGGACCTGCCATGAACCGACACCTTCGATAAATTGGCAAGCACCAAAGCCAGCTCATCAGGGTGTTCTGTCGGGACGATTGCGGTGACAAGAATGCCGTTGCCGTTCCTGTCGCGAATCTCAACCTGCTGGCCGGGGCAGATCCTCAGTGGCTCTTCGCGGTCCGTGATGCTAAGCTTCCAGTTCACTTGAAGCCCATTTCTGTCGTATTGCGGCGCGATCGATCGGCAGTGCTGCTGTTGGGGCCGTGAGTTTCAAACTTGGTCATGAGACTCTGCACAATGCGGAGGTCGCAGCCCATGACGGTGGTTCCTCATGAGCAGCAAAGGGAGGCCCGCGAGGAGCAGCCCGATTGTGCAGGGCTCAGGGATTGAATGAAACGGATTGCCGTAGGAATCTCCCGCAGCCACTAAGAGGGCATTGCCGTACGCGACAGTAGCTCCAAGATGACGAGAGTTCGGGTAAGTCACGCCGTAGCCTGTGGTTGCCCCGCTGGGATTCGCCGCTGCGACCAGCCCAATGCCCTCTGGGTCGTGATTCGGTGCGTAAAGACGGATCTCCTCCAAGCTGGCCAGTTCGGGCAGATCGTCCGGCGACTCGCCGGCAAGCAGTCGGGTGGCCAGCACAAACCCGCTGGCCTCGACGTGAAGTCCCTGGCCAGCTGAGGAAAAGCGTATGCCGCAGTAGGTGCGGCCGCCGATCTCGTCGGTCACCGCCAGGTTGGAGGCGACCCAAGTCAGCACATCATCCCGGCGCTGTTGCGACTCGTCATCCAGCAAGGAGACGAAGACTTGATCTGCCGGGATGGGCCAGTAGCTAATGACCGTGCCGTCGGCGCCCGCGGTACCCGTCCAGTAGTGCCCTTGAGACGGCTCGTACAAGCGATTGATTAGTCCCCATGCGTGGTTGTGCATGTCCGACCAGCGGGCTTCGCCTGTGATCTGGAAGAGGCTCTTGGACAGCAAGGACACGGCCGCCTGATGCTCCAGGACACGATAGGACTGTGACTGTTGTGTCCAACCCAGAAGCCCCACCGCAAAACCGCCCATCGCATCCTTCTTGCGTGTCTGGCCATCCACCCACTCGGCAGCTCTGACAGCGGCTTGAATGTAGGGGTCATAACCTGTGGCGATGTACAGTCGCAAGAGTGCATCGGCAGCATGGCAGATGTTGCCAGTGCCGGAGTCTGGATCTCTGATGGCCGCGGTGTGTCCGTCTGGCGCGTAGAGAGAACTGGCATAGTACGCCGCGCGCCATTGCCCGCCACCGGCTGGGTCCGCCTTCTGAAGAGCTACCAGTGCATCGCCGATGTCTCTTGCTTCCAGTATTCTACCCCGTGCCAAGAGATGTTTCAGCAGAATCGCGGCGTCATACGTGTAGGAGATGTCCTCCATCCCCGGAACGTCCCGGTACGATGCCGGCACCCGCGGTCCCGCGGCTCTGTAGAGATTCATTTGCGCCAAGCCGAAAGCCTCGACTGACTCGAGGGCATTTCGTGTCTCGGCCGTCATGTCCGCCGGTACTTTCGCTGTGGCGAACACAAGTACCATCATCGCAACGACAAGGCCCCTTATGCTAACCATGTCCTTTCTCCTCAAAGAACCGCAACACGGCCAACGCTGCCGCATACAGGTAGGCTCTCGTTGGCCCTTCAGTGATTACATTCAAGGCCAGGCTCTTCGCGCTCCGCGTTTTCTCGCGAGTCATCCCTTGTCACTGGCAGGTGAGGCCCCTGCAAGCCAACCAGACCAAGAATACAAGACTTTGTCCCAAAACTGGTTGCGCCATCTAAGCTCGCGCGGCCAGGAACTTGAATAGAGGGACGTGGCGCAGGGTTTCCCCACAGTGACCCGGTAGCGATTGCGCCATAAGAAGTTACGGCAGGATGCCTGCGACCTATGAGAAACGCCTGCGTGTCAAGACGGAATCTTCGCGGTGGTTTCCTGGGCGGAAGCGGCTCATCCTCTATCAGCGGCTCAACAGACCGAACATGGCTTCGGAAGCCGCGGCGGCATATTCTCCGGGCTGCGACCTCCGGGTTATGAGGGCAACAGATGGCTTTTCCTCAACCCGTTGCGCCAGCGGAACTTCGCGGAAAACGTAAGGAATGCAGGGTACTTACGCGCATCTGCATGCTCCGCATGCTGTGCATGTTGCGCACCAATTTAGCTACATTTAGCTACAGTCGAAACCCATCAGCCTGTCATGATACCGCTCCTCCTGGGACCGCGCAAGTCCCTTATCGCATTTCTTCCAGCGGGCCATCTGGAATCAGACGAGGCTTGCTGCCCCGCAAGCGGGCCCGCGAAGGCGCGATTGTTCGGCGGAAGCACTTTTCGCTGGAATCCTTGAGGAACAGCAGGGGTTTCATAATTCATCCGAGCCGTCGAAGCACTCCCCAACCCGCCACCAGACCCCGCCATCGAGTGACCAAACCGGGTGGCGCGATGGTGCGAACATCGAGGCTGGCTATATGCATTGGGAGGAACGGATAGATCAGCGTGATCGTGAGGCATCCACCGGCCGACCCTACTGTCGTGCTTCTGGCGAATCGCCTGGAACGGGCCCCAGACATGCTCCGGCGGGATGATGACGGTGGCAGTCTTGTGGTCCAAGCTCTCCATGCCGAGCAGTCTGCTCTACTGGCGTGGCAGGTACGGACCGCGGCTACTCCAGGTCTGGGATATCCTGCCGGGTCACGAGCAGGCGGATTGACCGGCCCTGGCCAGGAACTCGTTCGATGAGGCGGCGTTTTTCCAGAGTGACGACCATCTGATGGACGGAGGGCGGTGATGTCCTGAAGTACAGCTGCATATCGCGTTCGGCCGGCGGGATGCCGTTGAGTTTCGTATAGTAGTAGATGAACGCCAGATACTGGCCCTGCTTGGGCGTGTAAGCAGGATCTCGGCCGGTGGTCGTCGGCATGTTCGAATTGGCTGGCTGGTCGTTCATGCCACCTCCCGATAATAGCTCTTGAGCAGGCCGCCCAGGCGCTCGTGGCACTTGATGGGCCCGTCCCGCGGCGGGGGGGTGTCGGGCTCCACCGGCCGGCGATAGTCCAGGCCTTTATTTCCGCAGCCCTGCGGAAGAGGGTGATGTTGCGGAGGCTGGACGGGTCGATGGCGAGCGGCCCGCCGGCGAGATGGCCTCCAGAGACTTGCGGTAGAACTCGACCTCGTCGTTCAGGCCGGCCTTGCGACAAAAGTCCGCCAGGTCGCGAAATCGCCGGCCCGGATCGTAGCCGGCCGCCCAGCACACCTTGGCTGTGCACTGCGGGCACAGCCACGTCGGCCGGCGGTCCGACTCCGGCAGACTGTTGCTGCCGCACATGTTGCACTGCCAGGCCGTGCAGTGCAGGATCGAAAACATGTGGCCGGTCTCGTGACTGGCCGTCTGCAATGTCCGCCTCAGGCAGAGCCGGAAGGCCTGGTCGCTCACGTTGGGATCGCCGAAGCGGTACAGCGACCAGACCCCCACGCGGTCCTGGAGCGACGCCTGTCCGAAGACGAAGTTCCATCCCTCGCCGGGCCAGAGGTCGCTGGCCGTCAGAGCGATGCAGGCGGCCGCGTCAGGTGGCAGGCGGGGCTTGAGCACCTTGTCCAACACGTAGGTCGAGAGGATCTGCTTGTCGCCCCAGGCCGGATGCGTGCGCCGGGCACTGGCCGGCACCATCGCATCCGGCAGATCGTCGCCCTGGCGGCACGTTACGCCGAAGTAGCAGGCCAGGTACTCTCGCGTCAGGTCGACGATCTTCCGCTGCGTTGGGGTCAGGGGCCCAAGCGCCTGCACGTACAGCACGCTGCGCCGACCCCGAGGCGTCGCGGGGCGGCCCCCGAGGTATTCGGCGAAAGTCTGCCCGGGCTCCTTGTGCTGGGCAAGCCAGTCCCCGGGCCCGGGCTTCTCAAGCGGCTTGTACAGCGGCGTGAGCCTGAGGATAGCCTGCCGCAATTCCGGGATCATCGCGTTGGGCTCTTTGGCCTTGGCGACCGCCGCCGGCCGTGTCTCCGCGGGTTGTGTCAGGGATGACCGTGATCCAGGCAGGCTCCAGCCGTCGCCCGGCCGGGCGGGCCAGCTTGCCCGATACTCGTCCCGGTACAGGCCTATCTCCTCGATCGGGATCGGCCGAAAGCCGACGGTCGCAAAGAGTGGGGCGCCGGGTTTCAGCCGCCAGTCGCCGTTGGCAGCATCCGAGAAGCCGGGGTTGGCGTCCGCGAAGACGCCGTTGGCGAGCATATCCAGCGCGGCTGGGATGCCCGTGGTGACTCGCCCGCAGCGGTAGAACACGTTGCGCCAGATGTTGTTCACCGCCGGAGCCTTGGCAATCGCGGCCAGGCCGCGGGCCAGGCCCGTATATCGCGAGCGGTACAAATCGTTCGCGATGAACTCCGCCGGAGGATTGCCCCGCTCGATGTCCGTCCATAAACGATGGTTGGCGCGCCACCCGCCGCTGACGCCGATGTTGCAGTCGATGAAGAGGTTGTTGTCGATAATGTTGTCGCGACCTGCATTCATTTGTACGCCCCCGAAGTTGCCCCCCGCCGCCCGCCAGAAGACGTTGCCGTATACCACCAGCCCGCTGATGGCGTCGTCGAAGCGTATGCCGGCTGAGCCATGCACGCCCTTCAGCGACGGCACGCCGATCTGGTGGAACAGGTTGTGGCGGAACACCACGCCGCGGTATGTGGGGTTGCCGTACAACTCCATCGCTCCCTGGTCGTCGGACTCCAGCACCGCATTGTGCACCTCGTTGTACTCGATGACGTGGTCGTTGCCTTCGATCCGCATCGTGCTGCTGGGGCAGTCGTAGAACAGGTTGTGCGCCACGCGGTTGCCGACGCCCTCCAACTGCACCGCCGGCGTGTACGTGCGGTCGATGCGGCCGAAGTTATGGATGCAGCAGTTCTCCACCACGTGCCCGCCCGGGGTCAGCGTCGTGCGGTCGCCGCCGATGACTTCGCTTCCGCGCCGGCCGATCGTGTGAATGTCGCAGCCGAGCAGCACGTTCGACTTGCCGCCGGCAATCGTTATGCCGTTGCCCGCCATCCGGCGGATAGTGCAGCCCGCCACGAGGCAGTCCGTCGAGTCCGCAAGCACCACGCCGTTGTATCGCGACAGATCAAACACCAGGCCATCGAAACGGATGTGCGACACGCCTCTTGCCTCGATCATCGGCACCGAGAGAATGCCGATCTCCACGACGGCCTTGGCCAGGTCATGCGGTGGCCAGAGGTAGAGCACACCTGCCTTGCGGTCGAGGTACCACTCGCCCGGCCGATCGATCTCCTCCAGCAGATTGAATGCGTAGTAGATGATCCCCTGACGCGTGTCCATCCCGCCGGAGTAGCTGTACGGCTGGGCCATGGTGAGCGTTTTGGCGGCGGGATCGATCCTGGTGACGCGGATCGTCGCATCCGCCCACCTATACTTGAAGTACCCGAAGAGCCACACATCCGGCGCGGCCGTCCAGCGTGCATGACGGTCGGACTCGTATCCGAGCACCGAGGGTTTGCCTTCCTGCTTCGAGCCCGGATCGACGAGCTTCGTCGGCTGGACAAAGCCCTCATTCGGCCAGCGTGCGAGCGTCATCGCCGCGCCGTCGACGTACACCTCCAGCGTCGGCGGCGAAGGAGGCTGGCCGAACCCGCGCACCTTCAACTCGCCGTAATCGGTAATCCCCAGCGCCTTGAGATTACACTGCCGGACCTTGCCGCGTGCCTCTTCCGGCAGCCGAGCGAGCACGTCGGGGTCCGTCACGGGCTCAAAGCCGGTGATGCGGGCGCCGCCGTAGAGGACAGCAGCGCCCTTACGCTGCGCACGGTAGACGACCGGGGCGCCGGCCTTGCCGCTGTCGGCCGCGGTGAGGGTGAGCGTTTCGGTGATCCGATACTCGCCGGGCTTGAGGGTGACGGCCACGCCGCCGGCCAGCGGCCCCTTGGCCAGAAGTGCCCGAACGGAGTCGCGAGCTTTGGCGAGTGTGGCAAAAGGCCGGTCCGCCGTGCCGGGATTGGCGTCGCTGCCGTCGGGGGCGACGAACAGTTCCCGGCCGGGCGCGGGCGAGGGGGAGACCTTCGTTCGCGTCGCCTCGGGATCGCGAGCGGGCAGCCCTTTGGCTGTGCGGTCGAGCTCGCGCAGGCATTGGGCCGCCTCGTGGCGGTGGACGTCCGGGTAATCCGCACAGGCGGCGATGCTCCGGTATTCAGCCCTGGCGGCGGGGGCGCTGCCCTCGGCGAGGTAGCTCTGCGCGATCCGCAGGTGCGCGTAGCTGCGGTAGTGGGCCTGGGCGTTGGCGTCGGCGAGTACTTTGTCGCACTGTGCCCGCACGCCCGCGAAATCCTTCTTCGCCCAGGCGGCATTCGCGGCGGTCAATGCCTCCTGGAGCGGGGCGGTCTTGGCGCCGCCGTCGGCGGCGATTATCGATGTGGCGGCGAGGCAGACCCAGGCGGCGAAGGTGAAAACGTGATGGTTCATGCGGCTATTCCTCTTTTAGCACTGAATGCACCAGCCAATGGGGCGTACGATAATGTCCATCGTATTCACATCAGGGGCACCTGCAGAAAGCTTCTCCCGGCCCTGGCGGAATCGCCAGTGTTTTCCGGCAATTCCTCTGGAGTTCATGTTCCATCCGGCCTTGGCTGTCCCACCGAGTATTCGGTCCGAGGTCCCCCCGAATTATTCTGTCGTGGCCGTGCCGTAAGGACTTACGGCAGGTTGCCATCTGATGCCTTTCATGCTATCAGGTCCGCAGGAATACCCTCCTCATCTGGACCATCTGCTGCGGGAGTTCATCGAGGAGTACTACCATGTCGCCCGGCCGCATCAGGGCCTGGATGGCGACACGCCGATTCCGCAGCCGAGGGCTGATGCTCCGATCACCGGGCCGACCAAGCTGATCTCGACGCCGATCCTGGGCGGGCTTCACCATCGGTATCAGCGAGTGACGGCGTAGCAGTAGGGGGGCAGGGCCATTGTGCTCTGGGCCGACTCGACCAGTCTGCGCTGCCGCCGGCCGTCCTTCGCTTCACGGCCACATCTGGCCGCAAACGATCCAGCTCAGCCTCCGAACTTGCAAGCTTTACCTGCCAAGGCTCGTCCGATACGGGCTGTTCGTCTCATCCGAAGAGCCAGATGGGATTTTTCGGGGGGACAACTGTCAATCTCGGTGGGCGTTGCTGGACATTGGCGCAGGTTGGTTCCTTCAAATCTGCCACGGCTGGCGCATCGCGCGGGACCGCATCCGGTTGGCTTCGGCGTCGCCGACAAACTCAGACTTGAGCAGATCGAACTTCAGGTTTCGCCTCAATTGCTCGCAGATGTCGGCCGCCAGGCAGATGCTCATGGCCCGATACATGACTTCAGGGCTGGCCACCGTGAGTCGGCGCGAGCGGACGCAGTCGAAGAAATCTCGCACGTGGTTCATCGGCCGCCGTGTCCGGGCCGTGTATTCGGCGAGCACCTGATTGTACTTGGATAACAGCGCCGGCGATGAGACATCAGGCTTCGAATAACCGTCGGCGGCCGCGACCCAGCCTTCGGGACCATCGAACCGCTCACCACAAGAGCCATGCCAGTACTCGCACTTATCCCAGACGGAGCCGCCGGCTCGGTACAGGACCAACTTCACCCCGTTGGACAAGCGCGTCATCATAGACACGTCCGGCCCCTCATAGTCAAACTCGATGAAGGAGACCTTCGTCATATCGAGTCCGGCCAGGGCCTGGACAACCGTGTGCGCCCCCCACATCGCCACATCGGTAGCGAAGTCATAGAAGTGGTACCACCCTCCTCCATTGACATAACCTTCGTTGTAAGGCCGCCAGGGACATGGGCCGAGCCAGGCATCCCAGTCCAATTCATCCTTGGGCGGTTCCGGTTGCGTCGGCAACCAGTCGTGACGCATCCCGTCGCGCCAACGAATGTCGGCGTAGGCGGTATGAATCTGGCCCAGTTGGCCGGTGCGGGCCATTTCGATGGCAAACACGTGATGCGCCTCGCTGAGCCGCTGGGCGCCGGTCTGATAGACCCGCCCGTACCGGCGGGCGGTCTCCACGACCATCTGCCCCTGGGCCATCGTCAGACAGGCCGGCTTCTCGCAGTAGACATCCTTGCCCGCCCGCATCGCCATGACCGAGGCTGGCGCGTGCCAGCGGTCGCCGGTTGCGATCAATACGGCATCGATGTCCGTCCGTTCAGCCAGCAACTCACGTATGTCCCGGTAAGCCGCGCAATCCTTGTTGCCATACTTGCCGTTCACGGCATCCCTGGCACTCTCGCGGCTGGCCCGCCGCACATCACAGACGGCAACAAACCGCACATCGGACTCGCCAAGCATCCAGCCGAGATCACCTGAACCGCGGCCCCCCAGGCCAATGGCACCCATCACAATCCGCTCACTGGGTGCCACCGCGCCGTCGCGCCCCAGCGACGAAGCCGGAACGTAAAATGGCAGGGCTATCGCACTTGCCGCCATCGCACCCCGTGCCAGGAACCTGCGCCGCGTGAGTTTCGTCTTGTCGCCATGGCTCATAAGTTATTCCCTTTTCATGCGAGATCCAGGCAGCATCTGGTGCAGATGACGAAGAAGGCCATCCCTTGTGTAAGGCGATAGAGCCGCTCGAAATCGGTGTAGCCGCGGTCCCAGGGTTGGCTGTAGGCTGTACTTGCGTGAACATGTTGACCATGTAGATTATGGGCAATCCAGGCATCCGTCCGCAACTCGTGGCGGGCTACGGCGTTCTCGGCGACGAGACCAGGGCGTTGGCGCGGGCGGCGAGTTGCTTGTTGCCGGTTCGCTGGGCGACGAGCTTCATGGCCTCGGCCACCTGCCGGGCATTGGTCTTGGCGATCTTCTCGGCGATCGCCACCGCGGCCGTGCAGGCCTCTTCCTTGAGCTTGGGCTCGTCCGTGAAGGGCAGGACAAGCGTCAGCGACTCGGCGGACGGGATGTTGCCCGCGGCGGCCAGGATGAGCCGTTTCTCGTCGTCGCGTCCGGCCAAGCCCATGGCGACCTTGAGGGACTCGACGATCTTGTCGGGCGTGGCGGCCTGCTGGGCGGCCAGGCGCACG
>Ga0315285_10001006_pt1 | contig 29337 bp, 20 predicted proteins | sample YL17G09_36_MG_FD_203698 | JGI IMG/M metagenome (GOLD analysis project Ga0315285, IMG submission 203698) | Sediment microbial communities from Yellowstone Lake, YNP, Wyoming, USA - YL17G09_36 | ecosystem: Environmental > Aquatic > Freshwater > Lake > Sediment | place: USA: Wyoming | collected...
TTAGGAGGAAAGCTCAGCGAACCCACGAAGGCGACGGTGCCCGGTTCTGGAGCCTGTAACGCTCCGCGAAAGTGCTCGAAGTCCACGCCGTTGCTGATCGACTCGACCGCGGCGTCGCCGACCCACCGCCGGGCATAGGACGCGTCCACGGGGGAAGCGAAGATCGTGGCGCGCGCTCGTTGGGCCACGTGCCGCTCAAATAAGGCATATAGCGCCGCTGCACGTGCGGTGCGCGCCCAACGCCGGACGCCACGCCGCGCCGCGTCCCGCACCGTGTAGAGCACCAACTCGTCCACGGCATCCCAGACGGCCGGGAGGTGCAGCGCGTCGATGTATTGGCCCGCCACAGCCCCAAAGAGCAGCGCAACGTCGAACTGGTCCGGCCGGGCATTGGCCCGCAGCCAGCGGAACAGGGCGGGCGAATATCCAAAATGCCGGCGCGCGCGGCGCGTGATCCACTTCGGCTCAGCGGGAGCTTCGCCCTCCCGACGCGGATCCGGCGTGGCAGCGACGTTTACGATGCGCAGCCCATCCGGCAGGTGCTCGCCATGCGCCGGCTCTTCCGGCAACGCCAGCGTTACCGCCATGTCCGGGACCAGGTTTCTCAGGAAGTTGTGGAGCCGCAGCCGGCCGCCGCTGTTGAGCGGCCAGGGCTCGCGCCGGGCAACCACTAACACGCGTAGCGGTGCCGGTGAGCGGGCCGTCATACCGGCGCCTCAATCAGCTTCCCCACCGGCTGACCTGGCTGGGTCCCCTGCGCCACCCACCGCTGAACCGCCGCCAGCACGCGTTCGACCTCGACGTCATCCATGCAATTCGGCGACCGCTCGCAGCACCGGCGGTAGCACGGCGCGCACGACAGCTTCGTGACGACCTTCTCGCCCCGCCCGTACAGGTCGATTTCTTGCGGGCAGGTCGGCCCAAAGAGCACGACGGCCGGCACGTCGCCGGCAATCGCCACGTGTATCGCGAGGGTGTCGCCAGTGACGACGGCGTCGCACCGCTGAACCAGCGCCGCGAACTCCAGCTCGGAGTGGCCGCAGCCGGTGTCCAGCACGCCCGCGCAGGCTTCGGCGATGGACGCATTGAGGGCGCGTTCATCGGGCCCGCCCAGGAGGGCGACCCGCCAGCCGTTCTGCGCGATCAGCCGCCCAGCCAGCGCGACGAACTTGTCGGCAGGCCAGTTCTTGTTGGCAAAGGCGTGCCCGGCCCCGGTGTTGAGGCCCACTACGACCTCACCTGGCACAACGCCCAGAGCGCTCCATACCCGGCGCGCGTTTCCCTGCTGCGCATCCGTCGGGTAAAGGTGGTAGCCCTGCCGGCGGTACTTCAGCCCGACCGCCGCGTAGACCAGCTCCTGATACGTCTGCTGGTTGCGCCGGAACTTCAGGTCGTCGTCCAACCCGAGCTGGAAATACGGCACGCACTCGGGGTTTAGCGGCAGCGGCGTCCCGAACCCGCTCAGCCCGATGCCGCGCTTGTCGCGGGCGTCCACCCGCATCGCCAGAGCCGTCGGCCCCGGCTCCTTGTCCAGGCTCAGGCACAGATCGAACCGCTCGTGCTCGAGGTGGCACAGCGTCTCCGCGTCAAACGGCACGAGCCGGTCGAGCAACGGGTGATTGGCCAGCGTGCGGACGCCGCTCGGACGCGCCACCCAAGTGATGTGGCTTTGCGGCCAGACTTCCTTGAGCCCGGGGAGCAGGGCCGCGGTGCGGATCACGTCGCCCAGCGCCCCGAGCTTGATGATCAGAATGCGGTACCCCATCGGACTGTGCTTCGCGCACTGCGCCGGGCACACACCCTGCACCCCCAGCGCGCACGGCCGGTCACCGCGATAGTGGCGGCAGTCCAGCTTGAGAAACTGACCGGCCTGATCGCCCCAGATCGGCACATTCATCGTACACCGCCCTCGTGCGATTCCACTTCGGCGGTCGCGAAGCGGTCGGGAAGCGACTCTGCAAGGCAGGTCTCGTACACCGCGCACATCGCCGCAGCGGTGCGTTCCCAACTGAAACGCGCCAGCCGCGCGCGGCCGCGGTGCACCAGCGCCCGGGCCGTCGCCGGCTCCAGGAGCCGCTGTATCCCGGCCGCGATGCTGCGCGGGTCATCCGGGTCGCAATAGACCGCCGCGTCGCCCGCCACCTCCGGCATGCTGCTCACACGCGACGTGAGCACCGGTACGCCGCAGGCGAAGGCATCCAGAATCGGCAGGCCAAAGCCCTCATACCGGCTGGGCATGAGGAGACCGGCGGCACCGCGCAGCAGCGCCGGCACATCTTCGTGCGGCACGAACCCCAGAACTCGGCACTGGGCGGAGATACCCAGGCCCTCGGCCTGCGCCACGAGCGAGGCACGGTACGCGGCTGGTTCGCAGCCGATCAGGACCACCTGCACGTCGCGCCGCCGCTCGGCGTTGACCCCCGCGAAACCCGCGAGCACGCCGCCGGCGTTCTTGCGGGCGGTGCTGCCGGAGAAGCTCAGCAGCCAGCGCTGCCCAAGTTCGTACTTGATGCGGACGTCCTCGCATTGCTCGGCGCTCAGTTCGCGGCGCAGCTCCGCGAGCATGTGGGCATCCGGAGCCCAGGGAATCACGGTCATGCGGTCGAGCGGCACCCCGAAGCCGTGGTGCAGCTCATCGCAGGTGGCCGCCGACACGGTGATGATGCGCACCGCACGCCGCACGCCCCGCACCAGGCCCCGTCGGAACATGCGGGTCGCGCGCGGCGACAGCTCGCCGGGCAGCCGCAGCGGAATGAGATCATGGATCGTCACGACGAAAGGCACGGGGCACCACGCGGGCGCCGCGTTAGCGGGGAAGTGCAGGAGGTCGATACCGTCGTGCCGGGCGGCCCAAGGCAGCCGCACCTGGAACCAGGCGTTCAGCCGGTCGCCGGGCATGTCGATCCGGCGCAGCTCCACGTTGGGATGCTGCCAGGGGGCGTCCTCGCGCTCGCGCAGCTCACGGGAAAGCGGCCGTTGGTGGTAAAGCACGAACTGCCACTCCGGGCGCAGCGCAGGAATGAGCCGGTATGCATCCAGCAGGTTCCGGCCGGTGCCCCGCGGCCGAGGCAGGGTCAGGCTGCGAGCATCGAGTCCGATCTTCATGGCGTCAGTCGAATGCGCCCGGTGCGACAGGACGCGCCGCAGGTCCGGCCGCGGGTGCCACGGCGTAGCGAGCCATTCTTCTTCTCTTCCGACATTCCTATCGGTCGCGGGCTGAGGAGCCGGCCACAGGCGGTCCTGTGGACGGCTTCCAGGATGTGTCGGGCAGACCGGCGGAGGGGCCCAAACCGCATTCATTGCGCGGTCGCCCGGCCCTACCCGCCGCAGTAGGGCAAAGCTCCAGCTTTGTCCGCCGCAGTAGGGCAAAGCTCCAGCTTTGTCCGCCGGAGTAGGGCAAAGCTCCAGCTTTGTCTGCCGGAGTAGGGCAAAGCTCCAGCTTTGCCATGTGCCGGGTGCCAGGCCCAAGCGCACCGCGGGCATGCTGGCAGGGTCCGCGGAAACCGGGCTTCACGCCCGTCGACGGAAACTACGAGCGCCATTTAGTTGACAAGCAGAGCGCGTTCCAGGCCGGCGCGCGGAGCGAAGATCGATACCTGCTTCGGTGCCGCTGGTCGCAAACGGCGCGGGTTCTCGCGAACTGGACGCGGCCGACGTACGGTACAAGGGGGTCGGCAGGCCTGGCACTCCGGGCAGGCGAGCGGGCAGGGATCGCCGGCCGCGGCACTTGGTCGGCTCAGGGCAGGATGGGGAGCACCACGTCGGCGATCACGATCGTCTCGCTGGCATCCTTGGCGCCCATGCGGATCGTCACCTCGTCATAGTCGTTCACCTTGCCGCCCGGTTGGCCCACCGTTGTGAACCGGCCGTCGGCGGCGGTCTCGTCGCCGTCCGCGCCATCGTCGTGTGGATCGTCGTAGAACGACCCCGGCGAGTTGGCGCCCTCGCCGATGTAGGCACCGTCAAGCATCTCGTCCGCCGCCGTCTCGACGACGTCGGCAAGCCCGTCCGAGTCGGAGATGGTGAACACCAGGGCCACGTCCCCGCCGGCGCTGCGCGACAGGCTGGTCGGGCTGAAGGCCGGATCCATGATGTGCGGCTTGTCGGCGACCGCGCTCGTGTCGTCGAAGTACCCGATGTAGACACCGTGCTTGAGTGGCGATGAGGACCAACGGTAGATGAACATGATCTGTTCGCCGTCACCGGTCATGCAAACCTGTTCGGTAATTGACAGCGGGATGGTGTACGGCATGAGCTCGAACGGCGTACCGCTGGCCGTATCGACCAGCTTGCCGCCCCGGCCGCCCGTGTCGTTGTAGACCATCTGACTGCCGGACTCATTCAGGCTGATGTTGCCGCCGAAGTTGTTACCGCTTGGCCCGAGCGACTCCTTGTCGGAGCCGTCGCTGCGGATGATGACGTACTCGTCGGCGGCCTGGTCCTGGTAGAAAATCCGGCTGCCGTCCGGGGCGATGCGCACATACTCCTTGTTTCCGGTGCGGTCGTCAGTAAGTTGCGTGATCGTGCCCTCGTCCCAGAGGAACAGCTCGACGATGTTACCCTCCGGGCGCTGGATGTACGTCAGAAACGCGATCAGCGCGCCGCTGTCGTCCACGTCCATGTCCCACACGCGGTAGGCCGTGCCGTCGGCCACCGGCACCGTGTTCGCCTCGATCAGCAACTGGAGCCCGGTGCCGTCCGAGTTGACGCGCCAGAGATTCCAGTCGTCCTTGAGGAAGACCTGAGCGCCGTCTTCGGTGGTCGCGAGCGCGGCGAGGTCAAGCGGTCCGGGGGTTCCGCTGGTGTCGATCGTCGTGATCGCGCCGGATTCCCACTTGTAAATCTCGTCCTCGTACCCGCTGGTCATGTAGGCCCGCGCACCATTGCCTGCGACGGCGAGAAAGCGAATGTAGCCTTCGCCGTCGGGCAGGTCGAACTCCGTGCGGCCGGCGCCGGTCAGGTTGGTAATCACCCAGCCCTTGCGGTCCTGGTCGTCTCCTGCACCGTTCGTGACGAATACCTTGTTGCCGTCCTCGTTCATCCGGGCCAGATGGATATTGAAGGGATCGCCCAGCTCGTCCGTGTCGAGGATGCGGTCGTAGACGGCGTAGAACTGCACCGCGGTATCACCGAAGCTGACGAAGACCGCGGTGATCGACATGTCCTCGCTCAGCGTGACGCTCAGCGGGTTGTCGTCGCCGGTTGCGTCGCCTTCCCAGTGGTCGAAGCGCCAGCCAGCAGCGGGGGTCGGCGTGAGTGACAGGGTTTCCCCCGCGTCGTACTCGCCGGGCGGCGGATCGACGCTCCCCTGCCCGGAGACGGTCACGGTAAGCGTGTACGTAGTCTCCTGCGGAGCGTTCGGTTCGCCATCGTCACCACTCCCGTTGCCGTTATCGTCGCTACCCCCGTCGCCGGCGCCACTTCCGTCGTCATCGCCGTCGCCGCTCCCAGTACCATTGGCGTCGACGTCACCACTCCCGTCGCCGGTGGTTACGTCGGTGTTGTTGCTCGGACAGCCGCCCGCCAACACCCAAACCAGCACGCTCATCAAGCACAAGCAGCCGCCCAGCACCTGCCAGTGAATCTGATTCCTCGCTTTCATGGCAACCTCCTTGGATCAGCCTGACTCCACCAAACTCGCCCTGCCTGCCCACGAAGCCCACGGTACCCACTGAAACATACCGCGCCTCACCGGCTTATGGTAGCGGTCCGCGGCGAACGGTCTTCGGGGAATCACCACCTCGGCTGCCTGGAAGATCACCTAGTGTAGTGTCTCATTGAAACTGCAACGTACCCGAGCCGCGACATTCATGTCGCGCGGCCGCTCCGCGCGGCCTGAAGGCCGCGGCTCAGCCCGCGATACGATGCCGTATTTGCGAGGCAGCACACTAGCGGGCGGGCGTGATGACCTTGGCGCCGATCTTGACCAGCTTCTCGCGGAGTCCCGGCGCGCCGGGATCATCGTCCAGTGCTTCACCGCCCTGGGCAGCGCCAGCCGCCGCAGGAAGTTGCCCAGGTTGTACGCCAGGGCGTGCGTGGCGAGAGCCCCCGGATCCGAAGTGTCAAGGCCCCCCGGGTTTTTCGCCCGGGTCGAGCGGCACAAACTCGACGCCCACCCGGTGGCAGCGCGCCTCCAGGTGGTGGCAATACCGCACGATGCCCTTCAAGACCGGACGACCGGGCAAGCATTCGAAACGCGGATAAACCACCGTCCCGATATGGACGAAGTGTTTGCTGATGAAGGCGAAGCCACCGCCCGACAGGTCGCACGTCTCGACCATCAGCTCGCGCCGCTGGACGACGCCATCGGAGCATTCCTGGATGCTGACGCGTAGCTGACAGCGCCATGGGTAGCGGCGATGCCGTCGCCCGTGCGTCTCCCGCGCGCGTATGCCGTGCTTTCGCTTCAGGGCCTCCAGCAGTTCGGCCGGCGCCACCGGCTGAACGGCGCGTGGCACGGCCGGCTCTTTCACTTCCCAATCAGACGCTACGTATAAGGCCTGGCTGCCGCGCTCGGCCAAGTGCTGCAGATGCTCGTGTGACATTACCTGTCCCTTGGGGATCAAGATGCGCCCGGCGGCGTCGCGCACGTGGCCGCGCAGAACCTGACCCACCACGAGCTCGCTTGGCTCGAGTCGTCGCAATTCCTCAGCACGGCTGCGGTTCGCCATGCGCCAACTCCGATCGCCGGCGGTGGTGGCTCTGGCGGCTCCCCTTCTGCGGCTGGATGAGCCGGCGATTCCAGCGCGTCGCAAGAACACCGCCACATCTTCATCGACCGGCTTCGTGCGGAGCGTGCACGCGGCGCAGGCTCTTCGCCGGCCGCCAGCCGGCGGCATTCTCTATGGGACGTTCAGGTCCTAGTTATCAACAGTGCCCCACGACTCCCCCGGCCAGAGCGTCTGCCGTCCTGGGACCTCCCCTTCCGTGCCGGCGGGGCCATCAACCCGTGTCGTCGGGTCGCTGCTCGCTGGGGCCAGTTTCGTGTTCCTCGCCGGCCAAGCGTTTGCGCACCACCGCTTCGTCGTCGCCGGCCGCGGGGGCCCGCAGTTTCGGTTTCGCGGGTTCGCGGTCCTGGTCCTCGCGCATCACTTCGTCCTGCACGTCGCGCAGCCCGCGCTTGAACTCGGCAATACCCCGGCCCAGCGAGCGGCCCACCTCCGGCAAACGCTTGCCGAACAGCAGGATCGCGGCGATCCCGACCAAGAGATACGTCCACGGATCAGTGAGCCACGCCAGCGTGTGTAATCCGATCATGGCAGAACGTCCTCCTGATTCGCCGCATGCGTCGCCGCTCGGCACGGAACCTCATGTTCCACAATACCTTATTCTTACCCGCCTTTGCGGGGCTGTCAAAGCCATTCCGGCCGACCACCGCCCATGGGTGCGTGACAGAATCGGCGGGCAGGTGCCGGTCGCCGCGTGCGGCGTCCGGAAGTGTAGCGTCGGCCCCCTGTGGCCGACGTCGAATACGGAGGGCCACCCGCGTGCTACGTCGCCCACGGGGGGGCGACGCTACAGGCCGGCCGATTCTGTCGCGGACCCACCGCCCATCGCCGGCCACGCGCGCAGGCAGTATGATGGCGATTGCAGAACCGACCATGCGACGGATCTTCGATTTCCTGCGTGCCGACGACCTGCCCGTCATGACGCGGCCAAACTACGCGGCCGAGGTCCGGCACATGAGCCTGTGGGGGGTCTTCGCGAACCTGGTGGACGGCTCCTTCTCCAGCATCGTCGTGGCCAAGACGTTCCACGTGCCGCTGCTGATCCCGATCGTGTGGGCCACGCCCATGCTGGCGCACCTGGTCACGTTCCTGTGGGGCATCGTCATCCGCGGGCAGCCGAAGATCCGGACGTTCGTCGTCCTCGCCATTTGCGCCGTGCTCAGCGCCGGCTCGATTGCCTTCACCCCAAGCGACTGGCACCCCTGGGGCGGCTGGCTGTTCGCCGCCCAGGTCGCGTGCGCGCGGATCTTTCTGTCCGGCCTGGTCACCGTGCGCAGCTCGCTCTGGAAATCCAATTACCCGCAATCGCACCGCGCCCAGATCGCCGGCCGCATCCAGACCCTGAGCGCCCTGCTCATGCTCACGGTCGGGGCCATCGTCAGTCTGCTGTTCGACCGCCACGCCGAGTACTACCGCTACGTGTACCCGCTCATCGCGCTGGTCGGCGTGCTCTCGCTGATCCCATTGCGGCGGATTCGCGTCCGCGGCGAACGCGGCGAGCTGCACCGCCTGCACGCCCGCCTGGCTCTCGCTGCGCAGGACAGCCGCTGGGCCCGCTTTCGCCACGGCTTGGCGGAAGCGAGCCTGATCCTGAAGCGCGACCCCGCCTTTGCCCGCTATTGCACCGCGCAATACCTGCTGGGTTCGGCGAACCTGATGGTTGATCCCGTGCTGACGATCTTCCTCACCCAAACCCTCGCGCTGGGTTACTTCGGCACCTACCTGCTCATGGAGCAGATTCCCACGGCGCTCGCGCTGCTGACGATCGCGCACTGGGCGCCGCTGTTCGATCGCGTCGGAGTGCTGCGGTTCCGCGTCGTGAACACCGCGTTTTGGCTCCTGTCGTTCCTGCTCGTCACCGTGGCCCTGCTCTTTCGTCAGACTCCGCTGGCGGGGGTGGCAACCATCAGCATGGGCGTCCTTGTCGTCGGCCGGATCGTAAGCGGGGTGGCCCGCGGCGGTGGGGCCATCGCCTGGAACCTCGGGCACCTGCACTTCGCGGGCGAGCACGACGCCGACCTCTACATGGGCATCCACGTGGCCCTGACCGGCCTGCGGGGGCTGATCATGGCGTTCGTCGGCACGGTCGCCTACAAGTTCTGCGGGGCGTGGGCCTTGCTGCTCGGCGTGGCCCTCGCCTGGGCGGCCCTGGCGGCGTTCCGGCGCCTAGCCCGGGGCGATCGTGGGGCCAGCGAACCGGAAGGGGCGCCGTCGGACGCACTGACCGAGCCGCTGGAAGCAACCTAACTGCCCACGCGCCCTGCGTTTGCCGCACGCCGTCGGCGGACGCGCGGGCGCCCGTGGCCACGTGCCCTCCTCCTGGACCGTACGCAGGTTAGCGCGCTTTTCACACGAATCTTCCTTGGCGCGTCACGAGTTTTCGATATACTGTGACCACGATTGGAGGAGGTGGAATGCGACTCCCTTTGCCAAACGGACGGGCCCCGATAGCATCCGGCGCGGCGTCTTAACGGGGCGAGTTGCACCCACCCGTTCGTGATCAGCGTTTCTTTGTGGCGGTCTTGGTACGTGTTCGGAGAGCGAGGAGGCTCACAATGAAGAAGGCACTGTTGATTCTGGGTATGGTTGTGTTGTGCGCAGGAGCGGCGTGGGCGGACGAAATCGCCTACTGGAATTTTAACGATGCGGCCCAGATCCCGGGCTCAGATCCCAATGCCCCGCTGTGGCGGATCAACCCGCTGGGGTCACCCGAGAACATGCTTGAGTACTACCGTGACTACGGAATCGCCGCAGCCGAACTCTCCGTCTGGGGCACGGGCGATCCGAGCGAGGGCAACCTGTACGGAACCAACGGCAGCACCAGCCCCAGCCCGACGCAGAACTTCGGCGGCTACGCGGGGACGACGGTCAACGGCCGGCCGGGCGAGGTCTCAGGCGACAGCCTGGCCATGCTCGGGTCCATGAACGATGGCCACTACTTCCTGCTCGAGCTCGACGATGCCATCACGGGCGGCGTGCTGACGTACGCGACCCGCGGCACCAGCACCGGTTTCAGCTATCACAACATCGACTACTCCACGGACGACGGGGCCACGTGGTCCGACCTGGCCTATCTGAATGCGAACAAGACCAGCACCTGGCAGACCTTTACCGTGAACATCGGCGACGTGTTCGCCAACACCTACGGCCATGAGAGCAACCTGATCCGCATGACGGTCGAGAGCGGCGGCGGCACGAACGGCAATAACCGCTTCGACAACGTCACGATCAGCGGCACGCTGGTCCCCGAGCCGGCCAGCGTCCTGCTGCTCGGCCTGGGCCTGGCCCTGCTGCGGCGCCGCTAGGCGATTACGGACTGAGGAGGAGAGTACCGGAGGTGGGCGAGCGCCCCCCGGGGCGCTCGCCTTGTTTGTGCGCGCTCGGCAACCTGGACGGCTTACGCGAGGCCTCGAACGGTCGCGGCATAGAACTCGTACGCCGCCCGAACCTCGCGGAGCGTATCGCCGCCGAACTTATCCAGCCACGCCCGCGCGACCTCGAAGGCCACGACGTTCTCGGCCACTACGCTCGCCGCCGGCACCGCACAGACATCGCTGCGTTCGTAGTCGCTGCGCTCCGCCTGCAGCGTCTGGAGATTGACACTGTCCAGCCCCTGGCGCAGCGTCGCAATCGGTTTCATCGCAGCGCGAACGACGATCGGCATGCCGTTGGTCATCCCCCCTTCGAGTCCTCCGGCGTGGTTGGTCTGGCGGACGAACCCGAACGTCGCGGTTTGGCGTTGCGCCGGATCAAAGCGCAGCGCGTCGTGGACCTGGCTGCCCGGTCGGCGCGCCGCCTCGAAACCCAGGCCAATTTCGACGCCCTTGATGGCTTGGATCGAGCCCACGGCGTGCATCAGCCGGCCGTCGAGTCGATCCTGCCAGGCGGCGCACGTACCCAGCCCGGGCGGCACACCGAATACCCGCACCTCGACCACGCCCCCGACCGTGTCCGCGGCCTTGCCGGCCTCGCGAATCGCACCGCGCAGCGCCTCGACGACTGCCGCGTCCGAGGTATACACGTCGTTTGCGTCACGCGCCGCGCGTAACTCATCCGGCGTAGCACCCGCGGGCACGGCCGCGCGCACCGGACCGATCTCGACGACGAACCCGACGCACGAGATCCCGAACTCACGCAGCAGGCACTGGGCCAGCGCCCCCGCCGCCACGCGCGCTGCCGTCTCGCGCGCCGAGGCACGTTCCAGCACGCCGCGACAATCCGTCGTGAGCCACTTCACGCTGCCCGCGAAGTCCGCATGTCCCGGCCGCGGGCGGTGGATTTCGGGCGCCTCCTCGAGGCGCGCGTCGCGGTTCGCAATCTGCAACACCACGGGCGAGCCAATGGTCCGCCCCTGTCGGACGCCGCTGAGAACTTCCGCCGTGTCGTGCTCCATCTTCATTCGCGCGCCGCGCCCGTACCCGCCCTGTCGGCGGCGCAGCTCGGTGTTGATCAGGTCCAGGTCGACCGGCAACCCGGCCGGCAGCCCCTCGATCAAAGCCGTGAGGGCCCGGCCGTGCGATTCGCCGGCGGTACGATAGGTCAGCTCACTCATAGGCCGGCCGCATCCTACCCGTCCGCGGCGCCCAGCGAAACTTCACGGCCGCACCTCGTCGGGGCAGGAGGCCCCGGTTATGATCTCGCGCCGGCGTTCGGATCACGGCCCCCGGGGCCCCGGCTCCCCTTTGCGCATGGCATGAGCGAGTACCCATGAGCACCTCAGCGCCGCACTCCGCAAACCCGCCTGTCCGTCCGCTGGCTGTTCTGCGCGCCATGATCGACTCCATCGACCACGACATTCTGCGGCTGGTTGGCCGCCGCAACACCCTCGTGACCGAGATTGCCGAGCGCAGGCGCCGGCAGCACCGACCTGCGCGTGACCTGCTGCGCGAACGCGAGATCATCCAGGATCGCCGTCACCGGGGGCAGGCGCTCGGTCTAGACGGCGACCTGGTCGCAGGCCTGTTCCGCCTCATCCTGCGCGGGCCACCGGCGGCAGCGCCCCGCGCTCGCGGCGACTCCCCTCGAACGTGACCGGCGCGCCGGGATGGCAATCAGCGTACCGCGTGACCGGGCCCGAAATGTCGTTTGCCGACGGACGTGGCAAGCAAGAGCCGGGGCGGCAGCTCCAAGGGCCGTACGGCCCGGCCAGCGTCCGCTCGAGCGTGCAGCGCGGAGGTCGGAAACTGTCTTGTAAGGTTGACCGCAGGTTGCTAGGATGCAGATGCGGCACGTGCGAGAGAATCAGGAGAGGCAGCCCCCGCGCCGACTGGCGCGGATTTCGCAAGCTGTGACCGCGAATTGAGTTTGTGTGACTCGGCTGGAAAGAGGCACCGGAAGAGCGCATGGGGGCGCGGGTGCGCCTCTTGTCGTTGCAGGGGGCAAAGAAGCCTTGTTTCGCCCGCGTGGATGCCAGGGTCAGCCCCAGTCCGCCCGGGCAAAGTTATCGTGACGTTCCCGGTCAAGGAGAAGTGTGATGTACAGGCGGTGCGTGGTTTGTGGATGGGCCGTGCTCGTAGCCGGCGCAACGTGGGCGCTGGCGGGGAGCGTAGACCCAGGCTTGCAGCAGATCCTCGCGGGGAAAACCCCGGAGGATACGGTTTCAGCTCTCGTTTATCTCAGGGACACCGTGAATCTCAGCTCGCTCACGGCGCAGTTGAACCAGGAACGGGCCTCGGCGCGGCGCCGACACGAGGTGGTCGTCCGCGCGCTCCAGGCCAAGGCCCAGACGACCCAGGGCCGCCTGCTCGAGCTGCTCGAGGGACTACAGTCCGCCGGCCGAATCCAGGGATTCGAGCCGTTCTGGGTGGACAACTCCATCCGCGTGGACGGCCCGCCGGCGGAGATCGCCGGGCTCGCCGAACACCCGGATGTAGACACTGTTTACTACAACTACGAGATCGAGTCCATCCGCCCGGTCGGCACGCCGCCGATGGGGCCGGCGAACCAGAACGAGGGCGGGCAGCGGACGCCGACGGACGGCCTGATCGCGGTTCGCGCGCCCGAAGTGTGGGCCATGGGTTTTGATGGCACGGGCATCCTGACCTCGACGCTCGACACAGGCGTGGATGGCAACCATCCCGCGTTGCATAACCGCTGGCGCGGACTCGACCCGCTGTACAACGGCCATCCGCAGTGGGCCTGGTTTGACCCGGTGACCAATACCACGTTCCCGCAGTCGTTCGGCTCGCACGGCACGCATACCATGGGCACCGTCTGCGGTGGCGCTCCTGGCAACCAAATCGGCGTGGCCCCGGGCTGCCAGTGGATTCACGCGGCAGTCATCGACCGTGTGAGCATCCCGCAGACGGTCGCCGACGCCAAACTGGCCTTCCAGTGGCTGATCGACCCGGACGGCAATCCGGCCACCAACTGGGACGTGCCGCAAGTGTGCTCGAACTCGTGGGGCTTGGCCACCTATCACGGCTATCCGCCCTGCGACCAGACCTTCTGGAGCTTCCTCGACGCGGACGAGGCGGCCGGCATCGTGCAGCTCTTCTCCGCCGGCAATGAGGGACCCTCCCCTGAGACGCACCGGCGTCCGGCGGATCGCGCGACGACCGACCTGAACTGCATGGCGGTCGGCGCCGTCGACGCCACCAACTACGACTACCCCTGGCCGATCGCCGACTTCTCTTCGCGCGGGCCTAGCCACTGTACGCCGGGCGGCTCAGCCGCCATCAAGCCCGAGGTCTCGGCCCCGGGCGTGGATGTGTACTCCTCGGTCCCCGGTGGTGGATACGACCAGTGGGGCTGGTCCGGCACGTCAATGGCGTCGCCGCACGTCAATGGCGTAGTCGCGCTCGTGCGGCAGGCGTGCCCCCAGCTCACCGTGGAGCAGGTGAAGCAGATTATCCTCGACTCGGCCGTCGACCTGGGCCCGACGGGGAATGACAATGCCTACGGCATGGGCATGGTCGATGCGGTCGTCGCCGTGGAGATGGCCCTGGATCAGTGCATCCCCCATCCGCCGACCGCCTTCGGCGATCGGGTCACAACGAACGTGAATACCGGCTTGACGATCACGTTGACCGCGGATGACGACGGCAAACCCAACCCGCCCGGCGTGCTCACCTACAAGATCGTCTCGCTACCGCTGCACGGGCACTTGATCGATCCGGGCGCGGGCGCCGTATTGAGCGTGCCCTATACGCTCGCCAATCTCGGCAACCAGGTCCTCTATCAGCCCAATGCGTACTACACCGGCGACGACAGCTTCAGCTTCGTGGCGAACGACGGCGGGACGCCGCCCGAGGGCGGCGATTCCAACGTCGCCGGCATCGTGATCACTGTCGCCGGGGTGCCCGGGCTGATCTACAGTTACCCGCTCGACACGAGCCCCGGTTGGGCCACGGAAGGGCAGTGGGCTTTCGGTCAGCCCACGGGCGGCGGAAGCCACTCACTGGACCCGACCAGCGGCCATACCGGCGTCTACGTCTATGGTTACAACCTCAACGGCGACTACACGAACAACATGCCGCAGTACTTCCTGACCACGACGGCCATCAACTGCAGCCAGGTCGGCGGCACGCAGCTCCGCTTCTATCGCTGGCTCGCCGTGGAGGCCTTTGACCACGCCAGGGTCGACGTGTCCAATGACGGGGCGACGTGGGTCAACGTGTGGGAGAACAATGGCGTCGCCGTCAACGAGGGCGCCTGGTCGCTTCAGATGTACAGCATCGCAAACACCGCGGACGGCCGTCCCACGGTGTTCATCCGCTGGGGCATGGGGCCGACGGACCATTCCGTCACCTTCCCCGGCTGGAACATCGACGACATCGCCATCTGGGGCTTGTTCACCCCGCAATGGGTCCTCGGCGACCTGAACTGCGATGGCGTGGCCGACTTCGGCGACATCAACCCGTTCGTCCTGCGGCTGAGCAACCCGGCGGCGTACTGGACGACGTTCCCCGCCTGCGCGGACAGCAACGGCGACATCAACGGCGACGGCGTCGTGGACTTCGGCGACATCAACCCGTTCGTCGCGCTGCTGGCAGGATCGTAGCCGGTAGTCGGTAGGGCAGGTCGAGTCCGCCGCGGCGGACGAGACCTGCCATGACAAGCTGAACCGCCGCGGCAGGTCTGGCCAGCTTCGCTGGCTGTGACCTGCCCTACTCCACTTCGACGTCGGCCACGGGGGGCCGACGCTACCGGCGGCCGCGCGACGGCGCGGGCCGCTACTCCACGTCGAGCGACGCCAGGTAGGTCTCCAGCGCCTTGCGCTTCTGCTCTTCCTGGTCGCGGGCGGTGGTGATCTGCTTGCGCAGCTCGGTGATCCGCCCGTCCACCTCGTCAAACGCCTTGAGCTGCCGCTGGTAGGCGTCCGTGCTCTTATCCAGCGTCTTCAGGTTTTCGCGAATCCGGCCCTGATCGGCGACCGCTTCCTCATTCTGCTTTTCCAGCCGCGTACGCTGACGGGTCAGGTCGTCCAGCTCGGTCCGCATGGCGACGACCTTGTCCAGCGCCTCCTTCACCTTCGGGCTAATCACCTTCGCCTTCAGGAAGATGCGAATGTCGTCCAGCCCCACATTGCTCAGAATGACCGACTGGTCCGCGATCCGCTCCAGCACCACCTTCTGCGAAACCGTCTTGCTCGCCGGCACCGGCACCTTGAACCGCAGCAGGTTCGCCGTCCGCTCGTAGGGCTCTTTCGGCTCGATGAGCTTCCAGTCCTCGGAGTACGCCTGCTCCAGGATCAGCGTGCGGTCCTTGTCGGCCTTGTTCTTGACTTCGTACTCGCGGCTATCGACGAACTTGTGCCGGTGCCAGAGCGTGCCCTTGGCGATCTTCAGGCTGACCATCTCGTCCGGCTGCGACTTCTGCTTGACCAGCACCTCGGTCGACAGATCCAGCGCATACGCGACCAGCCGCTTCTCGTCGGGCTTGAGGTCCGGCAGCTTGGCGTCGCCGGCGTAGGTGTTGCCGTCGAACACAGTGACCGGCCCCTGCATCAGGTTCAGCCCGGTGTTGTTCTTCAGCTCCAGGCCGTTGAGCGGGTACTTAGGGTGCGTGGCCGGGTTGAAGATGCTGATCTTCTGCGCCTCGACCTCCTGGTTGACGATCGGCAACATCGCTGAATGCTGCCGCGGAATCGAGACCGGCGTGTCGATGTGATACGCAAACAGCTCGCCGGCTTCTTTGGCGGTGGCGAGGGACTGCACGCCCGCGCCGGCCAGGTCAATGGCCGGCGGCATTTCCATAGCCGCCTCCGGCGCAGCCTGTGGTGCCGCCGGCGGCGCGGCCTTCAGGTCGGCACGCCGCGCGGCCATGCGCCCTGCACCTTTGCTACCGCCCGTAGGAAGGGCTTCAGCCTTCTCTGCACCCGCGAAGCCCCCTTCATACTCCGGCGGCCGCAGCGACGCGTACAGCTCCAGTTTCTCCAACGGCCGCGGCACATACAGCGGCGTATAGAGGTCCATGCGGAACGAGATCGGCCGGCCGGAGACCAGCGACAACCGGACGTTGTTCCAATCGCCCTCGGTCGCGTTGTCGACCGTGGCCCAGCCCTGGATGAACGGCTTCTTGCCCTTCTCGTCCGACAGCACCAAACGATAGCTCGTCTTCCAGATCGGGGCTTCGAGCAGGTACGCGGCGCGCACTTTGCGCTCGCCCTGGCCTGCGAAGTCCAGCACGACCGTCTTCTTGTCGGCGTCATGCCCGGTCGCGAGCGTGGCGAGGGCTTTCCGCAGCTCGCCGTCGATCTTCTCGCTTAGCAGCTTGAGACCCTGAAGCTGCGTCAGATCGATCGTTTCCAGGCCCTTGTCGGTGAGCAGATCGAGCCGCTCGATCGTCTGGAGCGTCTTGCCGTCGGGGCTGAGAATCTGCGACTTGTCCACGCCGACGATCGTGCCCTTGAGCGCCCGCGGGGCCGTGATCTCCACCGGCTCGCCGCGAAGCTGGACCAGCAGGTCGCCCAGCGTGGGCTTGCCGGTCAGATCGACGCCGAAGCTGCGCAGGGTCTTCTCGATCGGGTCCTGCGAGGCATAGCTGATGAGACCGACCTTGCCGCCGCCGAAATCCTGCACGACCATCGACTTGATGATGTCGTTGATCTGATCGGTGCGGAACTTCAGCTCGGCCTGGGCGTCCCCCTTCACGGTCGCGTCGCACTCGAAATAGCCGACGCCGCTGGAAAACAGGGCCACGCGCGTGACGGCAAGGTCGGTTTTGTCGGCGGCGCTGGCGGAAAGGCTGGCAGCCATCATGGCGAGAACTCCAAGAGTAGTCGGTTTCATAGCAAAGCTCCTGTGTAAGACGGGCATCCGGCCCGAGCCGGCGCTGCACATGTGCCCGTAGCATATCTGACGCCGCCGCCGGCGGATAGTTCCCCCAAAAGCCCGCACGAATGCACGGCGGCACGAAGGGTGCGGCGAGCGGCCGGGGAGCTGGAGGCCCTGAACCGCCGGATGGGGCGCTTGACGGCCGGCCGCCAGTTCGTATACTCAAGGGTTCTTGCTTCGACCGAGCGTTAACCCGGTTACGGACCGCATTATGAAGACCGCCAACAAGTGCTATCTGGCCAAGCCCGGCGAGGTGGAGCAGCAGTGGTACGTCGTCGACGCGACCGGCCTGGTGCTCGGCCGGCTCGCCGCCCGCATTGCCACCGTGCTCATGGGCAAGCACAAGCCCACCTACACCCCGCACGTGGACACGGGCGACTTTGTGATCGTGCTCAACGCCGGCCAGGTCAAGGTAACTGGCAACCGCAAGAAGGACAATGTCGTCTATCATCGCTACAGCGGCCACCCCAGCGGGCTACGGGAGACCACCATGCGGGCCATGCTCGAGCGGCACCCGGAACGCGTGCTGCGGGAGGCCGTCCGGCGGATGCTCCCCAAGAACGCCCTCGCCCGGCACATGCTCGGCAAGCTCAAGTTGTACACCGGCGATCAGCACGTCCACCAGGCCCAGCAGCCGCAGCCGCTGCCTCTCTAGTACGCAGGAGCCACGACCGTGACGGACTCTGAACCGAAACCGACCGAAGAGACAGCGAGCAGCCCCGCCCCGGCGGCGCCGCCTGCCGAAACGCCGGCCGCAGCGGTGGCCGAGTCCCCCATCGAACCCCCTCCGGCCGCCGAGCCCACCGAGGCCATCCCCACCGCCCAGACCGGAATCCACTGGGGTACCGGTCGCCGCAAGTCCTCGGTCGCCCGCGTCCGCATGCTGCCCGGCAGCGGCCTGATGCTGGTCAACGGCCGCGAGGTGGAGCGCTACTTCACCGAGCCGCAGGACCGGCTCGACGCCTTCGCGCCGCTCGAGCTGACCGGCGTCCGCCGGCACTGGGATGTCAAGGTCAAGGTTAGCGGCGGCGGCCACTCGGGGCAGGCCGGCGCCGTCCGTCTCGGGGTCGCCCGCGCCCTGCTCAAAGCGTACACCCAGTTTGAGGTCACGCTGCGCGATGCCGGCTTTCTGACGCGCGACGCGCGGCGGGTCGAGCGCAAGAAATACGGGCAGCGTAAAGCCCGCCGGCGGTTCCAGTTCTCGAAACGCTAAGCGAGCGACTTGTCGCCGATCGTCTGCGGGCGATGGGAGGAACCCGCGGCGCCGCTCTTGCGGTACGCGCAGGCGGTGTATCATGTCCGTATGCCCAATCGGATTCCAAGCCCGAAGCCGGCAGGTTCGCTCCTGCCGGCGCTGCGCCAAACCGCTCGGTTTGGGCCGTACGAGCTTGTCTTCGGTGATGCCTTCGATTGGCTGAAGTCGGCCAGCCCGCGATCGGTTCATGCTGTCGTCACCGACCCGCCGTACGGGCTGGTCGAGTATCAGCCGCACGAGCTCGCCAAGCGCAAGAACGGGCGCGGCGGGGTGTGGCGCATTCCGCCGTCTTTTGACGGCCATCAGCGCAGCCCGCTACCCCGCTTCACCGTGCTCACCGAGGCCGACCGTAGCCGATTGCGCGAGTTCTTTGGCACTTTGGCGACACGGCTGTTTCCGATCCTGGTACCCGGCGCTCACGTTTTCATCGCGACGAATCCGCTCGTGTCGCATCTCGTTTACGAACCGTTCATTGCGGGCGGGTTTGAAAAGCGCGCCGAGGTCATTCGCATCGTTCACACCCTGCGTGGCGGCGACCGCCCGAAGAACGCGCATAAGGAATTCGCCGAAGTTGCGGTCATGCCGAAATCCTGCTGGGAACCGTGGGGCCTCTTTCGCAAGCCGTGCGAGGGACGCGTTCAGGATAACCTGCGCAAATGGAAGACGGGCGGCCTGCGGCGCATTTCGGCCGATGAACCCTTCCGCGATCTGCTCCATTGCGCTCCGGCCCGCGGCGCGGAGCGCCGCATCGCACCGCACCCCTCCCTCAAGCCGCAGTCACTTATGCGACAGCTCGTGCGGGCGGCGCTGCCGCTCGGACAAGGAGTCATCCTCGATCCATTCATGGGTTCGGGCGCGACCATCGCGGCCGCATCTGCGCTCGGGCTGCGGAGCATCGGGATCGAGCATAACCGCGAGTACTATCGCATGGCAGAGAACGCCGTGCCCTTGCTGGCGCGGGCGTCGGCGAGCAGTTGCGGCTCGGTGGCGTGGGCGGTTTCCGACCCCGCCGCCCGCGCGATACGATCTTGCTGACCGGAACCGTTGCACCCGCGCCGGCTCAGAGCCAACCGGCCATGACGCCGCCGCCTGACCCGCCACACGGAGCAACGCCTTGTCGGAGCGACTGCCTTTCGATCCGGCCCGCATCCCCCGCCCGGCGACGCCGCCGGAGACGGCGTTTGCCGGGGTCACCACCCTTAGTGTCCGCCAGGTCAACGAGCTGGTCCGCGGGGCCCTCACGCGCTATCTGCCGCCGACGCTGCATGTGCTCGGCGAGATCAGCAACCTCTCCCGCCCTACCAGCGGACATGTGTATTTCACGCTCAAGGACGACTACAGCGAGCTGCGCTGCGTCATGTGGCGGGGCACCGCCGTCCGGCTCAAGTTCCGGCCCGAAGACGGCATGGCGGTCATCGCCACCGGCGGTATCGAGGTCTACGCCCAGCGCGGGGCCTACCAGCTCGTGGTTCGCCGGCTCGAGCCGCGCGGCGTCGGGGCCCTGGAGATCGCGTTCCGCCAACTCAAGGAGCGGCTGGCGCGCGAGGGGCTTTTTGACCCGCGGCGGAAGAAACCCCTGCCGCGCATTCCGGAGCGCATCGCGGTCGTCACCAGTCCCACCGGGGCCGCGATCCGGGACATCCTGCAAACGCTGGCCCGGCGCTATCCGCCCGCCGAAGTCCTCGTCTTTCCGGTCCGCGTACAGGGCGAGGGGGCGGCACAGGAAATCGCGGCGGCCATCCGCGCCCTGAACGAGCACGCCGCGAAATTGGGCGGGATCGACGTGCTCATCGCGGGGCGTGGCGGCGGCTCGCTCGAGGACCTGTGGGCCTTCAACGAGGAGGTCGTGGCGCGGGCGATTGCAGCCAGCCGCATCCCGGTGGTCAGCGCCGTCGGGCACGAAGTGGACGTGACGATCAGCGACCTGGTGGCCGACGTCCGCGCGCCGACGCCGACCGCCGCCGCCGAGCTGGTCGCGCCCACGGTGGGCGAGCTCGCGGAGACCCTCGCGCGCGATGCTTCGCGAGCAATACGGGCCGCGCGGCAGGGCCTGGAATTGGCCGCCGCCCGGCTGCATGGCACGCTGGCGTACGACGGCCTGGCGCGGCCGCTGGCCCGGCTCCGCGCACACAGCCAGGTTATCGACGAGCTGCAGCACCGGCTGCGCCTGGCGCTGTCCGAGCTGGTCCGCCGGACCCGCGCGGCGGTCAATGCCCTCGCGCTGCGCCTGCTGCGCTTCGGCACCGGGGTCTACTTCGCGCAGGCCGGTCGCACGCTGGAGCAGCGCAGCCATCGGCTCTGGCGGGCGTGGAACGCGCGCCTGCTGGCCAACGAGCGCGGACTGACGCTGGTACTGCGACGCGTGGAGAAAGCCAGCCCAATGTTGCGCTTGGCCTTTGGGGACGAGCACGTTCGGCAGTCTGACGCCCGGATTCACGCCGCGTTGCGCAGCCGACTGGCGCAACGGCGCGGCTGGCTGGCGCTCCGCATGGAAGCCATCAGCGCCTGCAACCCTGCGCAGGTCCTCCGGCGCGGTTACAGCATCACCCGCGACTCGCGCACGCGCGAGCTGATCCGCTCCATCCGCCAGGTCCGCGGCCGACTGCGGATCATCACGCAGGTCGCCGACGGCCAGTTCCGGGCCACCACGGACGACCCCAAACAGCCCGAGCTTTTCGAGTAGTCGATCGCCGCAGCAAAGACCCCTGACGGAATCCTGCGAAGCGCCAACCCGGCACGGGAAACCCGTGAAGGACCTGCTTCTTACGAGGACTTGGATGGGTCCTGTGCGGTCACGGGCGGCAGCGTGGGCAGCGTGAACGTGACCCGCTCGTCGGCGGCTTCTACCTCCTCGACCCGCTCCACGCCGTGCTGGCGGAGATAGGCCAGTACGCCTTGCACGACGTCTTCCGGAGCGCTGGCGCCCGAGGTGACGCCCACCCGCTCGGCCCCCGTGAGCCAGGCGGGATCAATCTGGTCGGGCCCGTCGATGAGGTAAGCGCGTGCGCCGCGCGCCCGCGCCACCTCCGTCAGGCGGCGCGAATTCGACGAGTTCTGCGAGCCCACCACGAGCAGCAACTCAATCCGGTCGCAGATTTGCTTGACGGCCGTCTGCCGGTTCTGCGTCGCGTAGCAGATATCGTCCGCGGCCGGCACCTCCAGGCGGGGCCAGCGGCCGCGCAGCGCCTCCACGATGTCGCGCGCATCATCCTGGCTCAGCGTGGTCTGGGTCAGAATGACCGCCGGCTGCTCTGCCGCAAGCTGCAACTGGTCCACACCCGCGACGTTTTCAACCAGCACAGTCGCCCCAGGCGCCTGCCCCATCGTGCCGATCACCTCGTCGTGACCGGCGTGTCCGATCAGGATCACGCGATATCCGCGGCTGGCATACCGCCGAACCTCCAGGTGTACTTTCCGCACCAGCGGGCACGTCGCGTCCATCAGCCGCAGCTTCCGCCGCTTGGCCTCCGCATAAACTTCGGGCGGCGATCCATGCGCAGACAGGATGGCCACCGCGCCCGGCGGGACCTCGTCCAGCTCATCGACGAACGTGGCCCCCAGCGCACGCAGCCGCTGCACCACGTGCGAGTTGTGCACGATCTCCTTGCGCACATAGACCGGCGGCCCGTAATGTTCCAGCGCCAACTCGACCGCGCGGATGGCGCGTTCGACGCCCGCACAAAACCCGCGCGGCTTGGCCACGACCGCCTGCATTACGACTCCCAACCTGCGACCGTGCCCGCCGGCGGCCTACACGCGCGGCCACGACCGCTTGTCCTCATTATAGGTCCCCGCCCGTGAGCTCACTCGACGCTGACAAACTTCCGGATGTTGCGTTCGAGCTCGTCGGCGGTGTACTTGCGGCTCAGATCGATCGGCACAAACACGCCGTGCGCATGGTCGCTGGCCAGGATGAACATCCGCCCGACACGGGTGTATCCCATGTCCTGCGGCGTGTGGCCGACCATGAACAGCTCGACGCCCAGCCGGCGGGCGAAGGCTTCGACCACCTCGGGCGACTGAAAGCGTCCCCAGACCAGCGCATAGGCGGGGCCGCCGGGCGACATGTCCGCCAAGGTGGGTTCGCGGTCGAACACCGACAGGTCGAAATGCTCGATGTAAAACGCGTCCGGGAGGCTATGAGACAGGAAGATCCCATTGGCCAATCGCGCCGCCAGCGGCAGCGACGCGAGGTAATCGCGGACGGCGTCCATCACATCGGGAGCCTGGCCTCCATAGCGCAGCTCGACGCCACGTTCAAAGTCGGCCAGCACGTACCGCCCCCCTTTGCTGATCTCATGGCCGCAGAGCTGGGACAGCTCGTGGTTCGACTGCAGGAAAAACACGTTGTCGGGAAACTCGCACTTCCACGCCGTGGCCCGCACCAGCAGGTCGATGGACGTGTCCGGTATGGCCAGCGTTTCCGGCTCCGTGTGGATCAGCTCGTGCAGGACCACGACCCGGCCGGGGCTGCGCTGCAGGGTGCAGAAGCGCTGCAGCTTCTCGAAATTGCGCAGATGGCCGTGCAGATCGCCGGTCATGACAAGTTGCCCGGCCGCTCCGAAAGTCAACAGCGAACCGCGGCGGTTGGGGTCCTCGCGGTTCAGGCAGGCCGCTTCACGCAGCGTCTGGCAGGCCGCCGCTGCATCGTTCGTCGTATTCACGCGGGTCTCAAACATCCTCGGCCATCGAGCCGGGGGGCTCCGGCTCCGGTGGCGCCGCGCTCCACGCGGAAGGCCCGTCGCCACCCGGGCGCGCCTCCGTCTCCGTACTCCAGCGCGACGACACTTGTTCAACAACCTCCAGTCGCGAGAGCACCTCGCGCATATCGCGCGGCCGCCGCTCCTTGGCCGCCTCGCAACACTCCAGGATCAACCGCGATAGCGGCAGCGGGACCCGCGGGTCCAGCTCGTGCGGCGGGTCGTTGTCGCGCTGCGACTCCAGCGCGATCCGCCTGGCCGTCGGCGACGCCACCGTCACCAGCGTGCGGAACCACTTGCCGGTCACGACCCAATACATCGTAGCGCCTAGATTGTAGACGTCCGTCCGCTGGTCGATCTCGGCGCGGTGGACCTGCTCTGGCGCGATAAAGTCGGGCGTGCCCTGGATGCGCTGTTTGGCATGCCCGAGCGGACAGCTCTGTCCGAAATCGATGATCTTCAGGCCCCCGTCCCGCGTGAGCAGGATGTTGTTCGGCTTGATGTCGGCGTGCGCATACCCGTGCTGGTGCAGCGCGTGCAGCCCCTCGGCGACTTTCTTGAAGATCGCCAGGATCGTCGGCAGGTCCCCGGGACACTCGTCCTCCAGCCGCTCTCCGTCCACGTACTCCATGACCAGCACCAGCTCGCGCGTCTTCAGCCAGCGCCGCACGCGAACGAGGTCGTAACACTTTCGCAGGTAGGGGTGATTGAGCTGCCGCGCGACGGCGTACTCGTTCTCCGCCTGGGCAATGAAGCGGTCGTCCTCCGGTCGCCGGCGGACGATGTGCTTCACCGCCACAGGCCGGCCCTGCACCGTGTCCCGCGCCAGGCTGATGACCGCGCCGGCACCGCGGCCGATGCGGCTGAGCACTTCGTAGCCGGGTAGGATGGGGATCGCGCGCGTCGGCATCACTAAGCTATCCGAAAAAAAGCGGGGGGTTGTCGCCCGACGGCGAAGCCCGACCACCGCCCACGACTCGCCCGACACGGCCCGCGGCCAAGCCGGGTCTGCAACGGGCAGACCCCCACGCCACGTCACAGCGCCCCCGCGGCCCGCGACCTTACTGGATAATCCCCTTCCGTTCTAACAGCGTCCGTAAATCCCTGGCCTGCGCGGGCAAGTCCGGGTTGACCAGCACATCCGAGCCGGCGGCCAGGTGCACCGGCACCAGATCCACCCCGCTGGCCTGATTCAGCGTACCCAGGGCACCCAGGAGCGCCCTTCTCTGCACGCTGGCCAGCGTCTCGTTATCGGTGCCAATCACCACCAGTTGGATCCGCGGTCCGCGCTGCGCCCAATGTGCACGGCCGTCACTGTCCACGACGCATACGCTGTCGTCGCCCTCCGGGTCGATGCCCGCGGCGGGCAGATCCTCCCAGCGGGGCACATAACTCACTTCGACCTCCTGGACACGCATCCCCTGCTCCGCCATCAGCAGGGTACTGCCCTTGAAGTTCGGCTTACCCGGAACGAGCCGCAGCTCCAGTCCCCGCAGAACCGCCGCTCCCGCCGTCATCGAGATGATCAACGCCGCCACCACGGACGTGTTGCGTTTGCCTGCCGTCATGAGCCTTCCCTCGCTCGCATCAGCCTCCGTGCCAACCGCCATTCTTACCACGTGTGGCGCTGCGCTGCAACCGCCTGCTCGCCGACATGGGGGCCGCTGCCGAAAGGCCGTGGCCCCCAGGATATACTATCGGCATGAGTGCCCCATGCTGGATATCCGTTTCTCACACGCTGGGTGCCGTCCGCCGCGCCACGCGACCGGCCACCCTTGGAAGCATACAAACAAAATGCGGCTTCGCAACGTCGCCGGTGCGGATTTTCACGCCGGTCGCCCGAGCGCCGGACGGCACGCGAGCTGCCGCCTTCCCGCCGCGGAAGCCACTCGAGGAGTCCCGGTGAGTCCGCGTACCTACTATCTTGAGACCTTCGGCTGCCAGATGAACGTGCTGGACAGCCAGCTCGTCGAGGGGCAACTGCGCAGCCTCGGCCTGCAGCCGGTGGCGTCGCCGGCCGCGGCGGGCGTCATTCTTTTCAACACCTGCAGTGTCCGCCAGCACGCCGAGGACAAGGTGCTGTCCCGGCTCGGGCGGCTCAAATCGCTGAAGCGGCGTCGGCCGGACGCGATTATCGGCGTCATCGGCTGCATGGCGGAGCGGCAGAAAGACGGCCTGTTTGTCCAGGTGCCGCACCTGGACCTGATCTGCGGCCCCGGAGAGCTGCACCGTCTGCCGGCCCTGCTCGCGCAGGTGCAGCAGCGCCACGAGCAGGTGGCGGCGCTGGCCGGCCCGCAGTCCCGCCGCCCTGCGGTGCGTCAGCGGGCCCTCCACGATGACGAGCTCGAGACCCTCGATTCCTCGCGCGACCCGGGCGTCGCTGGCGGCGTCTTGCAGTCGTACATCCGCGTGCAACGCGGCTGCGACAAGTTCTGCACGTACTGCGTCGTGCCGTTCACCCGCGGCCCCGAGCGCAGCCGCCCGCCGGCGCACATCCTGGAAGAGGCCCGCCGGCTCGCCGACCGTGGCTGCCGCGAGGTCACGCTGCTGGGGCAGACGGTGAATTCGTATCTTCAGCAAGAAGACGGCCGCCCGGTCCGCTTCGCCCAACTGCTGGAGCGCGTCCACCAGGTCGACGGCATCGACCGCATCCGCTTCGTGACGAGCTTTCCCGCCGACTGGGACGAAGACATCTTTCGCGTCATGCGCGACTACCCGCGGATCTGCCCCTATCTGCACATCCCGGCCCAAAGCGGCTCCGATCGCATTCTTAAGGCCATGAAACGCGGCTACACCGCCCGCGAGTACCTGAATCTGGTGGACCTGGCCCGCAGGTACCTCCCCGACATCGCCCTGGCGGGCGACTTCATCGTCGGCTTCTGCGGCGAGACCGAGGAGGACTTCCGCGCCACGGTCGATCTCGTCCGCCACGTCGAGTACAAGAGCCTTTTTGTGTTCAAGTACTCGCCGCGTCCCGGTACGACCGCCGACCGTGCCCGCGCAGACGACGTGCCCAAAGAGTTTAAGAGCCGCCGCAACAACGAGTTACTGGCGGTCCAAAGCGAGATTAGCCTGCGACACAAACAGGCCTTGGTCGGCCAAACGGTGGAAGTGCTCGTCGAGGGCTACAGCAAGACCGCTCGCAAGGAGCTCGCGCTGGAGCACGCGGCGGCCGGCAGCCCCTGCCACGTATCCGATGGCGGGTCCTCAAACGCCCGCTCCGAACAGGTCCGACGAACCCGCCAGCTTGTCGGCCGCACGCCAGGCGATCTCATCACCGTCTTTGACGGCGACGACTCGCACATTGGAGCGATCGTCAGGGTCCGCGTGCAGTCGGCTTCGCCCCTTACGTTGTTCGGCCGGATCGAGTCCGTCGTCTCGCTGCCGCGGCGAGCCAACCCCACCGGCGTGACGCCTCTGCCGGTCGGCCAGGGCCGCCCTGGCGGACCGGTACACGAGCTCGACTGAGCCTTTCACTTCTTGGCCCATGTTGCAGTTATGCAACGCGCACCAGCGATGACTTGGGCCGGAGATGGTGTGCCACCAAGAAATGCAGGGCTCCCTTGCCAATTCCTTGATGCGCACTTGCCCACTGGTTATAATAAACGTCTGGAGGAACGCTCTGAGCAGCCGGTGCCGCGAGCGTGTCACAATTCCAGGTCGCGGCCTACCGGGGTAAGTCTTGAGACCAGTTTCCAGCGTTAGGAGGAACAAGTAATGGTAGCATTGGCGAGCCTGAGTCTATTGTGGTCCCTGCTCTCGGGGACCGGGGCGGTGTACGGTCAAGTTGACGCAGCGCGGGAGACGCAAAACACTGCGCAACCCCCGGTGGGTTTGGATGAACCCAGTGGCGAGGGCGTCTTCAACTACATGCGCGACTGGCGCTCGGGCGAAGACTGCCCGGCAGGTACGCTCTACGGGCAGGACTGGAACCCGAACTGTAACGCCTCTTACTATGCCGACTGGACTTGGTGCAGCGGCGTGCTGTGCAACCGGGTCAGGTACGAGAACTTTCCGCCTCCAGGCGTTACGCCACCCGCCACGCCGATCGGTGTTGTTACCTGGCGCGGAGTCTTCCTTGACGCGAACTCCAACGGCACCAACAAGCCGGATGCGGAGTTCCGCATCCGGTTCTATCCGACCGCGACGGGCGGCGGGCCGGATCCGGCCACCACGTACCCGTACGAGTACCACGTCGCCAGCCGCGTCGACACCGGCGAAACACAACTGTTCACCGGCGGCACGGTACCGGCGATCGTCTGGCAGTTCACGATCGTGCTCGACACCACCGTGTCGCTATCCGCGGGCTGGTTTGGGCTGACATGCGTGACCCCTAGCACTCCATTGGCTTATCACTTGTGGAGCAGCTCGGCCGAGGGCGACAACATCCTCTATGAAGACTGGGAGTCGGACGGCTGGAACCCGGCCCCGCGGACAGGCACTTGCGAGGGCCTCGTCTACTGTTTCGCCGAAAAGAAGATCGGTGCGTGCTGCGACGATTGCGGCGGAGCCTGCATCGACGTTTCCAACGAATTCTACTGCGCCGGCGTTGGCGGCCGGTTCGTCCAGAACGTCTTCTTGTGCGCCAACATTGTCCCGCCGTGCGGCGACGGTCTGGGCGCCTGCTGCCATGACGACGGGACTGCCACCGAGGACATGAAGTGCTGTGACTGCCAGCCCTGCGGTACGCCCTGCTGCATTGGTGACATGAACTGCGACGGGTTTATTAACTTCGCCGACATCAACCCGTTCGTTGCGTACCTGTCGGCCTACGCCGCGTGGCAGGCTCAGTTCCCAGACTGCAGCCCCTGCAATGGTGATATCAACTGTGACGGCATCTATCCGGACTTCGGCGACATCAACCCGTTCGTGGCGCTGATTGTCCAGTGCGGCGGCGTCCAGCCCAACGGCTGTCCGTGCCCCGGGCCCAATATCTGCCCGCCCCCTTGGGAATGCAACCCGGGTGAGGGTCACCCGACCTGTGATATGCAGCGGGAGCGCACCCAGGGTGATTACTGGGCCGGCCCCGACACGACGGGCGCTGACTGCTGCACGGTGATCATCCCGAGCGGCGCCACCCTCGAGAATGAGACACCCAGTAATCCCGAGGCCGACTGCGCGGCCGACATCTTCAACGGCGGGTGCAACATGGCCTCGCCGCTGTTCTCGACCATCACCTGCGGCCAGACCATCTACGGCGAATCCGGCAACTTCGGGGAAGGCCAACGCGACACGGATTGGTACCGCGTGTCGATTACCGCGCCGCAGGTCTTCACGGTCACGGTCCGGGCCGAGTTTGACGTGCGGATTCGGGCGTATCGCGAGGGGTGCGACCACAACAACCCCTGCGTCGGCTACGAGGAAGTCGCCACGCCCGCCGAGCCGGCGGCCGGTACACACAACAAGTGCACCGACGTGGTGTTGGCGACGCGCTGCCTGCCGGCTGCGGCCGAACCCGGACAGCCCGCGTATTACTACTTCGTCGTGGAGCCGGCGCTGTCCTCCGGCGTACCCTGCAGATCCGACTACAAGATCAACGTGATCTGCACGGCGTGCGAACCGTGCGGGGTTCCCTGCCCGGACGGCTCCTACCTGGAAGGCGACCACTACCCGACTCCGCCGGATCCGGGTTACTGCATGGCCGACCCCAACGACTTGAGCTTCGATCCCGAGAACGGCGGCTGCGGCGATGATCCGAACTTCACGTTCGAGCCGCTGCCCTATGACCCCGCGGATCCCAATTGTGCGGGCTCGGCCTGCACGTTCACCTTCTGCGGCAAGCTGTGGGCGAAGTACCCGTACCGTGACGTGGATTGGTACAAGATCGATCTGCCGCCCACGAGCCAGGTCGCCTGGAGCGTGCTGAGCGAGGTGCCGTGCCGTGCGACGCTGCTCTTCGAAAATGTCGGCGGTGGCGTCTACGGCCCGCTGGTGGACTGCAACTCGCCGGGCTCCTATTGGGTCGATACACTGGTTCCGGCGTGCGTCGAGACGACCTGGGACCAGCCGACGCTCCTCTACGACGCCGGCACGTATTGGTTCTACCTGTACCCGGCGACGGGCGATCCGGCGAACGAAACCCCGATCTGGTACGGCTATCCGTGCCCGATGTGCGGTGTGGAGCTGGGCAACGATTACCAGGTCACAATGACGGTCACGCCCAAGAATTGCGAGAACGAGATCCTCGCCTTGCCGGTTGGGCATAATGAAGCGACCCTAGACCCGAACAATCCGCCGTGTCCGACACCGACCGACTGGGTCGACACCTACAACAGCGGCTGCGACAAGACGCCGCCGGGGCCGATGCAGACCATCGCCCTCAACGCGTCGGGTTCACCGATTGACCCGAACACGGCGTGGCGTGGGCGGAGCGGCAC
>Ga0315285_10001007_pt1 | contig 29333 bp, 28 predicted proteins | sample YL17G09_36_MG_FD_203698 | JGI IMG/M metagenome (GOLD analysis project Ga0315285, IMG submission 203698) | Sediment microbial communities from Yellowstone Lake, YNP, Wyoming, USA - YL17G09_36 | ecosystem: Environmental > Aquatic > Freshwater > Lake > Sediment | place: USA: Wyoming | collected...
GGACTCGATTATTGATGTGAAGGGTTGCTGTGTGAGGACGGCTTCCCCGAGTGCCTGACTTGTCTCAAGAGCGAACGGCGACTTGATGCTAATCAAGTACCAACCAACAAGATATGAGCCGACATAGAGGAGAGCCACCAGGACCAGTAGCGTTCTCATTCTTCTTGCTGGCTGAACAACCTCTGACATAATCCCCAAAGGGTGCACCTCTTCGGTTCCGAGTCTGGCGGTTGTATTTGAGGAATCCGCTTTCTTGAGCAGACCAATCTTTCCGCTCTCTTTCATATAGTAGGTTTCGGCACTACGGTTGTTGGCTGCTGGTTCGGTTCCATGACGGGCCTTCGAGTCGGGATGGCACAGGTCAACCCAACCGTCGGTGACCTCGACGGGAACGCGGAGCTTGTCAAATCCTACATGAAGAAGGCGGAAGATCTCAAAGTCGATCTACTTCTCTTTCCTGAGATGGTAGTCACAGGATATCCACCGCTAGATCTGCTCCCTCCAAGGGAACTCCGAACCGAAGACGGTGAGCTACCCCACGGGCCACTGAGGTTCATCGAGAGAAACAGATTGCTTACGGAACAGCTTGCAGCACAAACGTCCAACATGACTGCCGTTCTAGGGTTCGTCGATCATGACCGCTCGAACATATACAACGCAGCGGCGATCTGCCATGACGGCAGGATCATTCAAGTCGTTCACAAGACGCTTCTGCCAACCTATGATGTCTTCGATGAACTCAGATACTTCCAACCCGCGGCTCAGAACGAGCCGATCTCAATCACAATTGCCGGAAGAAGACTTACGCTCGGAGTCTCGATCTGCGAAGACCTGTGGGATAAGGAACTCGAGTATCAACGCCACGTGGTAGATGAACTTGCAAGAAAAGGCGCCGAAGTCATCGCGAACCTCAACGCTTCGCCGTTCTACGCAGGCAAGCGACTTGTGAGAGAGAAGCTACTACGATCCAAGGCCTTGGCACTGAGACGGCCGTTCTTCTACGTGAACATGGTAGGCGGGCAAGACGAGCTGGTCTTTGACGGACAAAGCCTCGCTGTCAACAATAGAGGAGAACTCATCGGAATCGGAAAGCCATTCGAAGAGGATCTTGTGATGGTCGATCTCGATCTCGAAACGGGCACAGCACCCACGATAGTCATGCCACCCGAAGACAAGGACGAATCCATATTCATGGCGCTGGTCTTGGGCGTGCGCGACTACTTCAGGAAGGCAGGGTTTAAGAAAGCTGTGATTGGGTTCAGCGGCGGAATCGACTCCGCACTCACAGCCGCAATAGCGGTAGAAGCACTAGGACGGGAGAACGTCGTCGGCGTTTACATGCCGTCCCGATATTCAAGCGACCACAGCAAACGCGACGCCGAGCTCCTCTCAAGAAACCTTGGAACCTCATTCCTGACGATCCCGATCGATGAGATCTTCCACGCCTACGAGAAGACACTGGAGAAGTCATTCAAAGGATACCGTGCTGACGTGACCGAAGAGAACATACAAGCCAGAATCCGCGGGAACATGCTGATGGCGCTCTCAAACAAGTTCGGATACCTTGTCTTGACGACTGGAAACAAGACCGAGCTGGCACTGGGTTATTGCACCCTCTACGGAGACATGAGCGGTGGCCTCGCCGTAATCGGTGATGTGAGCAAGTCAGAAGTCTACTCACTGGCCGAATACTACAATCGTCACCAGGGATTCGAAGCGATACCGAGAAGCAGCATCGTGAAGATCCCGTCTGCGGAACTGAAACCGGATCAATACGACCCATTCGACTATGCTGTAGTCTCACCCTTAGTCGATGAGATAGTCGAGAACCGACGATCCCTAAAAGAACTCGCCGACATGGGGTACGATCACAAACTCGCAGCAGATATCCTGAATCGCATAAGGTCAGCTGAGTACAAGCGCTGGCAGGCTGCACCTGCAATAAAGATCACGCGAAAGGCATTCGGAATTGGCTGGCGGATGCCCATCGTCAACCGTTCCAGAGAGGAAACCTAGCTCAAGAGCCGGCTCCTCTCAGAAGCCTAGGCATCAGTGTTTTCCTCGTGCTCGCACGGGCCGTCGTCCGGGTAGAGCCTGCAGTAGAAGGGCTTCGTATCATGAATCATGCATGAGTGCAGTCCAGATTGCCCGTCCTTGCTCAGGAAAGGGCAGCTGCTCGTAACGAAGACTCCGCGTTCATTGTGCGGGTCAGAAGAATCGACCGACATATGCCTCAGGATGTCGGTTCGTCCTTGCATTCTCCAGCGAGCTATGTCCTCGTGGGTTGCATCAAAGGAACCCCAATGAATGATGCAACAGTCTCCAGACCGCTTGCACGTATACTCCTGCAAGAAGTGATCAACCAGAGTCTTGTGCGGGCACAGACAGGCTAAGCAGACTGGGCATCGGTACGTGGTGCTTCGCTGGGAGCTACCGTCTCAGAGGCGGCGAGGGTTGTGGGTTCTTGCCCGCCACATTTGGTAATGTGGTCTCGATACTGATCCAGTCTGACATGCGAATGACAACGTGGACATTCCAGAGCCTTGACTTCGGTTCTGCTTTGTCCTCTTTTTGCAAACCTGCGCCGCGTCTATTTCACTCTCAGAGGGCCTTGCTGAGCATGGTCGGTATTGAAGCTACCTGAAAACGCACGATTTGATGGGACCGGCAGGCAACAATCCAAGATGCGTTCTTATGCCGAACTCCCGACAGACAGCTTTCAAGCCAAGCCGGTTCTGTCCTTAGCTTGATCGAGGAATCGCTCCACCGCACGCCACGCAGAATCCTGAATCTACAGGATTCCTCCTGCCGCACTTGGGGCAGAATGGACCTCCCTGGTTGGGGAGGTCATCTCTCACTTCTCTGAGCGCTTTGTCGATTTCCTCTCCAGCAGTCCTTAGGCCTCTCTCAAGTTCCCTCCCAGCGGTCTTCAACGCATCTGTGATCGAATCACCCAGATCCGCTGCTGTTCTCGATGTTGCAGTTCCACACTTCGAGCAGAAGCTTGTGGCATCTTCGAGTTTTGTTCCACACTTCGCACAGAATGGCATTGAATCACCCGTGTCATCATGGCGTGTGTCGGGGATGCAGTCCCACAACCAGTGCCCGGGCAAGTATGGAGATGCCTACCAGAATGACTAGGCCAGCAATGAAGGAAGACCACGCCAGTGTTTCTTGGATAAGCAGACTGAGGAGGTAGCCAGCTCCAAGCCAGGATATGATGTCGGAGAATGTCTGTGCTTTTCCGTGAATAGACGAGCCTTTCGCAAACCTGAGGCCGAGTATTCCGAGCTGCACCACGCCAAAAGCGTAGCAGAAATGCTCCGCCGCAGTATACAGCACCGGATGAGCGTGCACAGGCTCAAACCACCAGAAGTTCTCGAAGACTTTGACAAGCTGAAAGTCAAGTACGAAGGACTTGATTTCTTGACCAATATTGGGAGTCGTTAGATAGATCACTGCCAAGATTATCAGAAAGGCGCCGAACGAGATCCACCCAGTATCGTCTCCTCGGTATGTCTCCCAAGATCGCCGAGCGTGGGTTTCAGAACTCATGTCACTCTCTCCTCTCAACCGATATTGTGCATTCCGTCACCAAAGCGGCGATGGCGCCCAAGGCAGCGAGCCACGGTGCCAGTATGACACCGATTAGACCCGCAGTAACTGGTACCTCAAGTAGCACCTTGGCCTGTTCGTCCCTGACAATGATTCTAGTTACGTTCCCCTCGTGGAGGAGATCCTTGACTTTCTTGACCAGATCGTCGGAGCTCACAGAGTACTCTTCAGTGACCACTCCTCGAACACGCGACCCGCACTTGAAGCAGTACTGGGCACCTATGGGCAGATCGATTCCGCACCTGTCGCAACGCACCATCACGTTTCCCTCTGTTCACTCTTCCAATCACAGGCATTTGAACCATTCATTAGCATTTGCCTCGTACAGAGCAACACTCGTCAGGCTCAATGATCGGCTGGAAATGGGAAAGCTTCTTGCTCGACCGGGAGGAAGACGTTATATTCCATAGTGTCACCGGTCTTGGCAAGGAAAGTGGTGTGATCTTGGTCTACTGTGTCAAGTGTGGTGCAAAGAATCCTGACGACGCAGCGATATGTGCGCAATGCGGAAAACCAGTCATGGGAGTTGAGAGAGGAAGGACCCGGCGAGAGGATGAGATGTGTTTCGGGTTACCCCGTCATTGGGGCGGCATACTCGTGGGACTCTTCATCATCATATTGGGCATGGCGATGCTCTTCCGGACATACTTGAGGATTGAGGACTTCTGGCCGCTCATCCTCATCTTCGTGGGCTTAGCCGTTCTGCTGGGCGGCCTCTATCGATACACGCGTCGGTAGCTCGCCTTCAAACCGAGCGGAGATGCAGCCGTTCGCCTCGACAGCTACGTTCGATGAGACAATGAGATTCGTGAGAGAAGCCAGAAGACTGCCAGCAAGACAACAAACAAGTCCGCCATGAAGTCAGCAGTTATGAGATCAGTAGCGAGCAGCATGAGACTCGTTCCGACAACGAAGACCATTGCGAGAATGAATCTTGCACGAGCACCGAGGCGCAACACCAGCGTCTGAGCAAGACCTAGGACCACCGCAGCCACTCCCACATAGTACATGAAGAATGCGGGTTCACTTTGTGTCCAGCCGGGCCAGCTCGAAACAGCAAAGACTGTGACCACGGTTAGTGAAAGGACCGCGCCAGACAATAATCCGTAGCAGGTTGCGCAGAAGCTCTTTCCTCCAACCAGCAACTCGTGCTCCGCTGGTTTTGGCTCGACAGGATGGTGTCCGTGAAGAAAACTGATCCCCAGTATCGTTGTAGTTCTCCTCTGAACGGCCTCTTGTTTTTCAGCGGAGGGGCGCGATCTCACTGTTCCAGAACAAGCCGCAGGAAAAAGTGCTGCCACCATGCCAGCGAGACAAACTGAATCGTAGACTAGGGCAATGATGGCCCTTCGGTTGGCGGGTCCTTGAGAGACAGGGACTGGGTTTCCGAGCAAGGTTGCGGAGATGGCCAAACCGAAGATTGAGACTAGGAGGACAAACGCAACAAACATAACACGCCTCTTTTGGCTTCTCATCTGGTTCTACAGGTCCACCTATGGTTTGAGCTGGGCGACCACAGATTGGCTTGCCATGTACCGGTACGTCATTCGCTTCAGCTTATTCGATGAGAAGAGGCCGTGAAATCTCCTTGACCATGAGCCGTAGAAATCACGGTAGCATTTGACCAGCTCCTCTTGAAGTTCCTCTCGACTCAGTGTCTCGGTTGACATAATTGGGTGGACCATGTCATAATTTGCCCAGTTCGTATCCTCTATCCACCCATTCTTGGCAGCAGTCTCGTACACATCAGTTCCTGGGAACGGGGTCAGGACCATGAAGATCGCTAGGTCTGGATCAATGTCATTGATGAATTCCCTCAGACCGGAAAGCGTCTCGTGTGTGTCGTTGCGGTGCCCGATGACGAAGGTTGTCTGAGCAAATATCCCGCTCCTCTTCATGAGTCGAACCGCTTCACCTGCCTGATCGGGGCTGATGCCCTTCTTCACATCGCGAAGGGTTTGCTCGCTGCCGCTCTCGGCGCCTGTGAGGATCCACATGTTGCCCGCCGAGCGCATCTTTGGAAGCACGTCCCTGTGACGAACCATGTCGTCGCACCGTGCTTGCACGAACCACATGATGTCATCAGCGATTCGGCGGTCAATGATCTCGTCGCAGAGTTGCTGTGCATGTGATCCGAGGGAGAAGTTATCATCTGTCAGCCAAAGGAACTCGGCTCCGAACTTGTCGTGGAGGAATTGGAACTCGTCGGCGATACGCTTCGGGGATTTTGACCTCCACGTGCCTTGCCAATGCTTCCACTGAGAGCAGAAAGTACAGCGATGAGGGCAGCCTCTTGACCCTTCGACGAGGGCGTAGATCGTTTTCGGCCCAGCCATCATTGTGAAGTGATATCTGCGCATGTGATCCTCAACGAAGTGGTATGCGGGCATCGGTAGTTGATCGAGATCAGCTATCAGGGGCCTGTTGGGGTTGTGGAAGACCCTACCGTTTCTCTGGAATGACATACCAGCGACGTCGGAGAGAGATTTGGAACTCTTGAATGCGTTCACAACTTCTGCGAACGTCAGTTCTCCTTCGCCTCGAACGATCACATCAATCTCAGGATAAGCCCGAAGTGACTCGTCGGCAGTCGCGGTGAAGTGTTGGCCGCCTACGATGGTCAGGATCGAGGGGTTCACTTTCTTGGCTGTGGCAACCGTCTGGGCAGTCGTGTATGTGTTGCAGGTGGCGAGGCTGCTGGAGGCGACAATATCAGGGCGAGTGGATTCGATGTACCTCTCGAGGCCTTCCCAGTCAAGCATCCTTGCTTGGCAGTCAAGTACGTCGATCTCCACGTCTGGCATCTTGCTTTCGAGATAGCCGGCAAGTTCCAGGATTCCCAATGGGGGAGGAAGATATTCACCCATGACAAACCAGAAATGCTTCGGCGGCTCGACGAATAGAACCTTCACATCCGATACGCCTAGACTCTCTGAAACAGTAGCTCTGGAGATTTAGCGTTTCACTACAAAGGATCACAGCTTCATTGCTGTTGCAGTCCAGCGCCTAGAGCGAGCATGTCCACTATGCATGACGATAATCGGGGGAAGCCCACGGTAGGCGCTTGAGGAGTCGAACGATTGAGGCTAGATGAATCAGACTGTCGTTCCGCAGTTGTGGCAGAACTTTGCACCTGTCGGCAGAATCTCGCCGCACTTCTTGCACTTCGTGGCAGGAACTTGGCTTGGTTGAGCTGGCATAGCAGATATGCTCTTGCCGCAGTTCGGGCAGAACTTCGAAGTTGATGGAATCTGCGCGTTACAGCTTGGACACACGACTAGCAGAGCTGTCGGCGCTCCAGCAGATGAGGGGGTCTGGAAGAGTGGCGGAATGAGAACCATTCCTGTACCGAGTGCTGCGCCTGACGACTTGCCTAGTTCCTTGGCAGCCTCTTTCACAGTCTCCATCCGAAGTACCTCTTCAGGCGCCATTCTCCCTTGTTTTAGCCAGAAGAGTCTCTCACGGTACTCTGGAGTTGTGTCAACTCCTTCGAACTTTAGATCGACGAGTTGGAGACCGATCCTTCTGAAGGCCTCCACAAGCGAAGCTTTCACTTCGCCCGAGGTCTCGTCCAGTTTCGTGAAGACTGTCGCAAGGTCATACTTTGAGAGGTCATCGATCATCCTCTCGTTGATGAAGCCTCTAATGAAATCGTTGACGCTTGGAGTCGTGTAGGCGCTTTGTCCACCTACGGCTTCATTGACGAATAACTCGGGGCTCTCCACCTTCAGCCAGAATGACCCAAAGGTCATCAATGGTGCCAGTTCGGTAGTCTGAGCTCTATTGCCGAACTTGCCTGCGAACTGTTTCATTGAGATGAATATGACGGCGGCCTTGAAAGGTGTCTCCGTGAATCCAGCTACACGTGAGAACACGTCGGTCAGCAAGGGCAGGTTCAATGTGGTCAGCGTATGCCTTCCGGGGCCGAAAGTGTCGTAGCTCTTTCCGTCCCTGAAGAAAACAGCCTTCTCATATTCGTGTACAATGAGCTGGGCTCCCCACATTATGTTCTCAGCCGGATATCGCCAAACGATGTCTTCAGGACCCGCACTTGTCCACTCAATGACCTGTGGCATGATTAGCCGACCTCCACTCCGTCAATGACATCTTTCCTTTGGTCGAAGGCCCTCTCAAACTCTTCGATGGTCTTCCGCAATTCACGCAAGTCCGCTCCAAGAGTATCGAATGTGTCAGCCTCTACTTGCGTCTTGACACCTTTCACTCTTTCAGCCAGACCTTTCGCTCCGTCAACCAGTTGCGTGTCGAATGTGATCATCCTGTCAAGACCGGCCTCCTCTATCTTGATCGCGTCGAAGAATCCGTGGTATCCGTACGATGCATGATTCACCTTCTCAGAGACTCTGTCGAAGACGGCCGTCAAATGATCGATTCGCTCAAGATCCTCAGAATGTTCGCTCTCTGATACAACTTGGTAGACGTCCTGAAGATCGTTCCTAGCTTCTTGAAGCTTCGCGTGCAGAAAGTCGCGGATGATCTTGTCCGCGTCTCTGCGTTGCTCCCGCTTCTTGTAGCCGCTGAAACCGGGGACTACCAGCATGATCTTCTCTAGGAGCTTGTCACTTTCCTGTATCCTCTGAAGAGGTGTTTTCTTGCTCAATCCTCGGCTCACGACGTTAATGCTAATGACGATTTGCTATTAAATCGTTTGAAATTCAGACGCTCAGAGGAGCTTGAATTCAGGTGCAGGCAAGTCTCCTTTGATGACTTCGCCAGTTGCGCCATCCAAGAGGATCCGATACCTCTGCTTCTTGTAGTCGTAGTTGACGAACCAGATCGGGCTATGAAGATAGAGGGTACTCTTGACGTCGAACTCCGTGTTCATTTCGATTATCTTGTCCACGTTGTCCTTCGCGAGGAACTCGTGCAGGTTGCGGATCTCTCTTTGAGCGACCTCTGCTGCCTCGCTCGCGTCCAGCTCCGCGTTGAGCACCTTCGCCTTGCTGTCTACCTGTGTGAAATCGTACGGTACCTTTGCTGCAAGGGGAACCTCGTAGGCCCGAGTTGGGAAGTCTGATCCGCGCCTCGCTAGGACCAGCCAGCTGTAGTCGTTCTCCATGTCCCATTCCTTCGTGACAGGGGGACTGATCCTTTCGAAAATCCCTTTGCAGTGACTGCGTGCTTCAGTAACAATCACCCAGAACGGGAGAAAGAAGAGGCTACTCTCCACAATGGTTGCCTTGGAAGCCAGATCCTTTGGAGCGGCGAAGCTGCCCTTCATCCAACTTCTGATTCCATCCGCGATCTGCGCGTCTGCATATCTGTTCACTATCAGCGAGTGCTCGAATTCGAATGCCTTTCCAGTCTCCAGAACGCTCGTGAACCCGCAATACCTGCAAGTGACAACTATTTCTCCGGGCTTGACAGAGAGAGGCCCCCCGCAATGGGGACAACTGATTTCCTTCATTATCTCGGTCAAGCCGAAGTCGACCTGAAGAGGAGCGTTTCGGGTGAACTCTGTTTAAACTTATCCTGATCTTGGTTGCAGAGACGATCATCAAGGTCCTATTCACTTAAGTTCGTACAGTGCAGTCTATCAGACGGAAAACGGCGTGGATCGTTTTGAAGGCCGTAGTCCTAGCGGGAGGGAAAGGAACACGACTCCGACCCTTGACCTTCACTAAGCCTAAGCCACTCCTCCCGCTTGCAGGAGAGCCCGCAATTGCACGCCTGATTCGAAAACTATCCCATGAAGGCATCGACGAAATCATTCTGACAACAAACTACTTCGCGAACAAACTGCGAACAGCACTGGGTGACGGCTCCAAGTATGGATTACCAATTCACCATGTCGAAGAGAAGAGCCCACTTGGGACCGCCGGATCTGTGAAGAACTCTGAGTCGCTGATAGATGAAACCTTCGTGGTAGTTCAAGGCGACAACCAGTTCGAGTTTCACTTGAACGACGTGGTTCAACTTCACCGGAAGCTCGGCGCATTGGCTACCATGGCGCTGGTTCAAGTCGACAACCCGTCAGAGTACGGCATCGTAGAGATGTCAGACGGACGGGTGACACGGTTCCTTGAGAAGCCTAGACCTGAGGAATGTTTCAGCAACCTTGTCAACGCAGGCCTCTACGTGCTCGAACCTGAAGTTCTTAGACTAGTTCCTGAAGGGAGAGCATTTGACTTCTCGCGGAACTTGTTTCCCCTCATGCTCCAATCGAAAATGACGCTGGCAGGCTCACGTGCAAGCGGCTTCTGGGTCGACATTGGCGATCCAAAGAGTTACCTGAAAGCAAGCGTCTGGGCTCTCGACCAACTCGAACCGAGACAAGCAAGAACGGAGGAAAAGATTGCATCCCAATCGGACACTTCGATCTCAGAGAAAGTCACACTGAGAGGACCAGTCTATCTGGGCAGCAACGTAAGAATACGGAAGGATTCTGTGATTGGACCCTATGCGAGCGTGGGCGATGGGAGCGAGGTCCTGACAGGAGCTAGAATTGCATTCTCAGTAATCTACGAGAACACACGAATTGGAACCGGAGCAGTCCTCGATAGGTGTGTCGTTGGCGAGAACTGCAGGATCGGTAATCGCGTGCAGGTTGAGCGGCATGCAGTGGTCGGGGCGGGAGCAGATCTAGGGGAAAGCTCACGTGTTTCTGCGGAATCGAAGGTTGGTCCGTGGACCTTTGTGGAACCGCGTTCGACAGTTAGAGGAGCGCTGGCTGCACTGGAGAAATGGGAGGAGAGGATATCCGGACTTCTCGAGAGATCACATGTGGACCTGCAACTGACCCGTGAAGAAGCCGTGGTGTGTGGGGCACTCTGCGAACTGGGCGAGGCTGACGCAAAGACCATCAGTCAGTCTGTGGGCATTCCTTCCTCGGGAATACAGTCGATATTATTCGATCTTCAGGAGAAGCAGATCGCCAATCCACTCGGAAACGCGCCAACGATGTTTGCTTTGGTTCGAGAGAAGGCTCAACCCGTCTCCTAGCGAGAATAGTACCACCGTCGAGATTGTTCTCATGGGCAGAACCGTATGCTAGTATGGAACACTTCAGTGAAGAGCATGTTGTACGGTCAATGCTTTACACCAAATTGCGATCTAGACTCGCAATAGGGAAAGAAGATGGGTTCGGTAGCAAGCATGCCAGCTTGGATGCGAGCGGTCTTCATCATAGTCGGACTCTTCTCAGTGATCATCTCGTTCGTGGCAATCTATCGGCCGTGGCTTACTGTTGAGATAGTCCTTCTCTTGATCCCACTTGTCCTGCTGATCAACGGAATCAGCTGGATCATCCACGGCGCGGCTGGAAGATAGACTAGCGTGGACACCTCGCACAGCCTGTACGGCATCGTCTACGCTAGGCACCGAACAGGGAACCTGCCGCGTACAATGTACCACCCACCCTGACACAAGAATAGTACTCATGAGCAGTTACGTCTCTGAGACACGTTGAATACCTGCGCATGTACACCTACCTAAGGATCTCCGATCTTGCGAATAGGAATCGTTGGCGGAACCGGAAGCATGGGCAGAGGACTGGCACTGCGCTGGGCGCTCATGCACGAAATCTGGCTTGGGTCCCGGCGAATCGAGAAAGCAGAGGCAGTCTCGCGCGAATACGAATCAGTGGCTCGCGGATTCTATGGGAACCGAATGAAGGGCAGTATCAAAGGAGTTGTGAATTCCGACATCCCTCCGCTCGTCGAGGTTGTTGTACTCACTCTCCCTCCCAAGTATGCGATCGAGGCCGTGAGACAGATCAAGGAGAGACTGACTTCCCAACATGTAGTCATCTCGACAATTGTACCGATGACCAAGGAAGGAAAGCTCTTCACGTATGCTCCGGTCGTTGCCGGCGGCAAGGTTGGATCTGAAAAATCGGCAGCCGAACTTGTGGCTGATGAGGTGGGAGGCGTTCCCGTCGTCTCAGCATTTCAGACTGTACCGGCTTCCTATTTGGGAGACCTCGACTCGGTGCTGAACATTGACGTGCTCGTTAGTGGACAAGATGAGCGCGCGCTGCAGACAGTTACAGAGATCGTTCACGACATTCCGAACCTCCGAGCCTTGCGAGTCGGTCCTCTCTCGAACTCAAAACTAGTGGAGTCGATTACGCCGCTGCTCCTTAACGCGGCGATACTGAACAATCTCAAGGATCCGTCGATCAGAATAGTTCCATGGTTCCCGTCTGACTTTGCTGAAGAATAGCCACGTACTCAGGCATAACCTGTGAAGACCGAGTCCTGTCTTGGGTTGGTCACTGACCGCATCAAGACTTCGATAGGCGGAGTCTCACCAGAGCAAGGCACAGTGACACAACGAGGGTGACTGTCGCCAGGGCGTTGAGTTGAGGAGAAACCCCTCCTCTGCTGGCCATCGCATAGATCTTCAGTGGAAGTGTCTGGAATCCTGGTCCTGCTGTGAAGGCGGTCTTCACGAAGTCGTCATATGACACTGTGAAAGCGAGCAGCCCTCCAGCTATCACGCCTGGAAGTATCAGTGGCAAGGTTACGTGGAAGAAAGTGCGCAGCTCGTTGGCACCAAGCGACTTCGCGGCTTCCTCAACTGACCTGTCGAACCCGACGAGCCTTGCTCTAATCACAATCGTAGCGTAAGAGATCGCGAAAGCGATATGACCTATCGCAACTGTCAGCGCTCCGAGGGGTATACCGGTGAAAACGTAGAAGAGTAGAAGTGACAAGGCTTCTGTGATCTCTGGAATGACGACTGGGAAATAGAGAGCACTGTCAAGGATGGGCTTGCCACGGAAGCTGTACCTGATCATGACGAAAGCCGTCATTGTACCCAGCACCATTGAAACGGCCGTGGTCAGCGAAGCTATCCAGATGCTATTGTAGAACGCCTTCCAGACAGTTGGATCTGAAATCAGAGCCTCGTACCATCTGAGGGAGAACCCACGCCACACAGCGAGGATCTTCGAGTCATTGAATGAGAACATGACCATGATCAGTATGGGAGCGTAAAGGAAGAGGTAGATGGCGAACGAGTATCCTTTGAGGACCTTGTCCCAGATCTTCTTCATATCGCCATCTCCTCGCCCTTTGTGACATATTTCATGTAGAGGGCGACCATTGCGACAACGAGCGCGATCAGGATTACTGAGACAGCTGAGCCGAACCAGAGGTTGCGGGTTTTCAAGAAGAGTGTCCAGATCAGGTTGCCGATCATGAATGATTCGGTTCCTCCCAGCAGTTGGGGTATTATGAACTCGCCAACCGCTGGCACAAAGACCAGAATCGATCCAGCACCTATGCCTGATCTTGTGAGTGGAAGAGTCACGTGAAGAAAGGATCTTGTGGGTCCTGCGCCCAGACTTCCCGCAGCCTCCAAGAGTGATCTGTCCAGCTTCTCCATTGAGGCATACAGAGGCAAGATCATGAAAGGAAGATAGTTGTAGATCATACCAAGCAGAACAGCTTGCATGTTGTACATCAGGTTCAATGGCTTTGAGATCAGGCCCAAACTGAGCAGTGCGACGTTGATGATTCCGTTCACATCGAGGATTGTCATGAGCGCGTAAGTCCGAAGTAGGAAACTGACCCAGAATGGAATGATCACGAGCAGCATCAAGGTGTCCTTCTGACGCCCGCTCTTTACTGCGATGTAGTAGGACATCGGATAACCGAGCACGAGACATGCAACGGTAGTCGCAAATGCCATGAGAAGTGATCTGGCGAATATCGATGGCGCGACCGAGTTGAAGAAATCAAGATAGAACTCGAATGTCAGGGCAAACCGGAACTGCCTTAGAATGTCTATCATGCCGAAGGCGTACAGAAGGACGATCGCAAACGGTGCGAAGAAGAATACTGCTAGGTATACCACAGTCGGCGATGCAAGCAACAAAGGTGAGAGCTGACGTCTCTTTCTTCTCGCGATTTCTTGACTCGGATCATTCATCTTTTTCGAGCCGGATCACCGTTGCGTCTGCTTTGTTCCATCCTATGCGTATTCTCTCGTCCGCCTTCAGCGGGATAGCCGGATTTGCGCGAATCTTCATGGTCAGGTCGTCGCCAAGCTTCACTGAGACGGACACATACGAACCCTGATACACTAGGTCTTCGACTTTGGCGTCAAACAGATTATCCAGTCCCTTGAGATCTGGTGAGATACCCACCCTCTCTGGTCTGACTGACAGAACACATCCGCCTACGTGTTCCTCGTCACTCTCAACTAGTACAGAATGCGACAGGCGCCTGCACTCGAAGACTCCTGAATCTACCAGCCTTCCTTCCAAGAAGTTCGTTTCGCCGATGAAATTTGCCACGAACTGCGTTTTTGGCGTATCGTAGATTTCTCTCGGACTGCCGATCTGTTCGACTCTCCCCATGTTCATCACAGCAATGTTGTCTGACATGGTGAGAGCCTCGCCTTGGTCGTGTGTAACGTAGATGAAGGTCGTGCCGACTTGCTTCTGGATTCTTTTGAGCTCTATCTGCATGTGTTGCCTGATCTTCAAGTCAAGTGGCCCAAGGGGCTCGTCGAGGAGGAGCACTCCTGGTTCTTTCACCATGGCTCGAGCGATTCCGACACGTTGCTGTTGTCCTCCGCTCAACTGATGGATACGCCTATCTTCGAAGCCGGGAAGCCCGACCAGCTCGAGTGATTGTTCGACTTTCCTTCGTATCTCGTCTTTCGGGACGTTTGACATCTTCAGGCCGAAAGCTATGTTGTCGAAGACAGTCATGTGGGGGAAGAGTGCGAGGTGCTGAAAGACCATTCCGACGTTTCTCTTGTACGGCGGAATGTCGTTGGCGACAATCTGGCCGAGTTTCAGCGTCCCTTCATCAGGTTCTTCGAAGCCAGCGATAATCCTCAGCGTGGTCGTCTTACCACAGCCGCTTGGGCCCAAGAAAGAGTAGAACTCGTTCTTTCTTACACCCAGTGAGACGTGATCGACCGCGGCAACAGCACCGAAACGTTTGACGATCTCAACCAGTTCTACTTCGAACATTCCGTAGCCCAGAAAGGAAGTGGATGTCGGACTACTCTCAGCTTGACCTCGCTCGCGAGGAGTATGTCCAATCCTATCCGACTACTTCGAGCCAGATATCCTGATACTTCTGCAGATCCTCCTGCGTCGGAGGGTTGAGCCACTCCAATTTCCTGTAGACATCCTCAGGAAGATTGATCTCCGGATCATTCGCCATCCTGTCGCTGAGGAATGGAAATGAATCTTTGTTGGGGTTTGCGTAGTATCTCACGTTTGATATTATGGCAATAACGGTCGGATCTAGAATGTAGTTGATCCAAGCGTGTGCAGCAACCGGGTGTGCTGCATTCTTGAGCACTGTCATGTTATCCGCCCAGACTGTGCATCCTTCTTTCGGGATCGTGTACTTCACATCCGGATTGTCATCCGTGGCAACGAATACGTCACCGCTGTATGCTTGGGAGATCATGAATCGCCCGCCTGCGAGCCCGGGAATGTATTCGAGGGCTCCAGTGTATTTTGCCAAGTATGGTTTCTGTGCGAGCAGAAGTTCCTTCGCTTCGTTGAGGTGGCCTTCATCTACGTCGTTGATGGAGTACCCCAGGTACTTCAGAGCTGCCCCGATGGGTTCTCGCATTTCTTCAAGCATCGTGACGGTCTTCTCGTATTTCTTCACTCTTTCTGGCTCAAATACGTCGGCCCAGCTTGTGACCGGATCCGTAACCTTCGCCGAGTTCCAACCGACTCCTGTTGTTCCCCACAGGTACGGAATCGAGTGCTTGATCCCAGGGTCGTATTGCGGATTCTTGAACCTGTCATCGAGGTGGATCATGTTCGGCAATAACACGGTGTCGAGTTCAGCTAACAAGCCAAGATCAATGAGTTCGGGGACCATATAGTCAGGAACCATGACGACATCATAGCCGCTCTGTCCGGTGGTTACCTTTGCCCTCATCTCGTCCGGGCTTTCGAACGTATCGTATACCACGTTGATGTCGGTGTTCATCTTGAATACCTCGATGAGATAGTCGTGGATGTACTCGCTCCATGTGTAGATCTTTACCTCATTCTCGGGCTGGACTGGTATCTTCTTCTTCAGATCCTCAAGTTGCACTCTCAGGTTCTCTTCTTCAGTTAGTGTTGTCTGTGCACCATAGTAGTTGCCCGCGACCGCCCCAACTGCAGCTCCAACAACGCCTGTGGCTGCCATCTTCACGAAGTCTCTTCGGCTTGACTTGTTAGTTCCAGTTTGCTCGCTCAACTATTGACCTCGTTCGGAACGTACAGTTGAGTCTCCTTAAAGATTTGCCGATTGCGAAATTAGCTAGAGAATTTGTCTCAGTAGAACTTCCGAGTCTCTGTGAAATGCTCTTCCACTCGGATCTTCCGTTTGCCAGCCTCCAGGAAGAATGGCACAGGATCGACTACAGCCTCTGGTGGGAAGACGCCGGCGCTTCTGATCTTACCGGTTGCTTGCCAATATGAAACGATAGACGGAGGGACTGCCGTGTCGCGTGCTGACGATATTCCCCTCTCAGGATCGTTCCAGGTGATTATGTGATACGTGATCGTGGCCGGCGATTCTCTCAGACATCCGATGACGTCTATCCTGAACGCGTCATACTCGTACTCTTTGTGTGGTGGAGACTCGCCTCTCGATTTCAGAATCGCCCTCTGGTACATCGCCGTCAAGTAATCCAGGGGAGAAACTCGCGCGCCACCTACCTCAATCTCGGTCGTGTCAGCGAAGCCGAGGTTCTTCAGAGTCTTGAATGTCGCGAGGTCCGTGCTCGGGAAACCGATTCGGAATGTCACGTTGCGGCAGCCTTTTCCAATGTATTTCGCCATGGTTGCAGGCTCAGAGTGTTTCACATAGTACGTGGTGATCTTGCCGATCGGATCTTGCATCGTTACTGTGGTTTCTCCCGACAGGACAGGTTGCTTGGCGTGTTTGCCATCAAGCCACATGATTGGTTCCTGAGTGAACTCATCCATGACGGTTCGTATCGAGTAGCCAGGCCACGCCGGCTCTTTGACGGGCAGAGTGTCACCCCAAGTACAGTAGATGTTGATCGTGTCCACTTTGTCGAGCTTCGCTGCACCCGCCGCTCCGGCAATGTTCGTCAAGCCAGGCGTGCTGCCAAGTCCTATTGTCGCATTGATTCCTGCGTCATTCCATTTGTCGTGAAGCTCAAGCTGTTTCAGAGTAGTATCGAAGAAGCCGCCTAGGTCAGTGTAGTGAGCCCCGGCTCGGAGGCATGCTTCCATGACGGAGAGGTTCGTCTGATACCAAGCGCAATTCACGACGGCATCTATCTTCTCTGCCTTCGCTAGCTTTGCCACGTCATCAGGTTTGCTCGCGTTGAGCTCCACAATCTTCACGTGGTCTGCGAGTTTCAGATCCGTCATGGCTTTCTTGACATTAGCGAGCTTTCGGCTCGCAGCAATCACTTCTACCTTCCAGAACTCAACCAAGTCTTGGACGGTATATGCTCCGATCTGCCCTGAAGCCCCTAGAACGAGCGCTTTCATCTGCTTGATCCCCATTGGCGGAATACCAGCTGCACGGATCTATGAATGTGGCTGTCGCGGTCGCCTGCGCAGAGCATATTCAGCACCGGAAGAACCAATGCCCTTAGAGGCCACTCGCTGCCTTTGAGACAATCTCTCGTATGATCCTGAACGACATTCCCCAGATGATATGATTCGAGTAGTTGTAGCAAGGCATTGGGACCTCTTTCCCAGCAATAGAGAACATGAACGAAGAGATGTTCTTCGGATTTGACAGGAAGGACAGCGGGATCCAGACGATTTCTTCGGCCTCTTCGCCTGTCCTAGGATCGACTTTGCTCTCAATGAGGAAGATGAAAGGGGACACTATCATCGGCGCATTCCTTGGTTGCACATTCCGTAGACATCCAAGGAACTTCTGGTTGCGGATATCGATCCCGACTTCTTCAATGGCCTCTCTAGCAACTGTGTCAAAGAGGGTACGGTCTTGAGCCTCTGCGTGTCCGCCCGGGAAGCCCATCTGGCCGGACCATGGATCATGGGGTCTCTCGCTCCTTCGAATCATCAGAAACCAAAGATCATCCGCCTCTTCTTTCAGGAAGACTGCCACCGCTCCTTGAGCTTTCTTTGAGTCAGATGGTAAGGGCTCCTGACGGTCTGCAAGAGCTTGCGCAAGCGCCTCCAGCTTGACCCGTGCTGACACATCTTTCGTAGACATCCGAGTCCCCAACCCAGATCTGAGTGACTTCACGCCTGTCGCGAATAGAGCCTTCGGTTCCCCTTGGTGATCTACACATTGTTTCTAGTCATTGAAGGAACTCGCTCAGACGAGTGTCAGTTCTTGGCTTCAGAATCTGGAAGCATTTCTCAGGCGAGACTGCTTTGAAATCGTATCCAAGCTTTGCAAGCAGGGTCGATGTTCCCGGCTTCAAATCTGGAGCCGCGAGAATTCCTCTGACTGGACGATTCACCCTCTTTCTCAGAGTCTCCACATAGCGGTTCAGTTGGAGCGCCGCGTCACGCGTCGCAGCGTTGCGTTTTATCTCGACCACTACAAGTCGCCCCTGGGAATCTTCCGCATAGACATCTGTGAAACCCGAATCGCCCATCTTCCTCTCTTCGGATATCAGCTTCAGCCCGGCCTCCACTAGGGATGGTTCAACAATAATCGCCTGTTTCATCTGCTCCTCCGTGACGTGCATGGCGAACTCTCCTTCGTCTGCAAGGGTCAGAGCCAATGCCACGGTTATGTCATCGAAGAGGAGTCTGAGGGATTCTCTTGGTTTGCGACGAGTTGCCACGATACTGAGAAGCTTCCCCTCTTCCAGAGTGACGCGGAATTGGCATTTTGGAGGTTGCCAGTTTACAGGTTCGTAGCCTGATCGCCGGTGAATCAGTACGGAGCCATCAGTCTTGATGATCAGTACTCGCTCGCCCCAAGTGAGTTTCGACGCCGCTCTGCCTTCGTAATTCACCGTACAGTTCCCTACTATGACTAGCATCTTCTGCTTGCCTAGTGCATCGTTGATTAGGTCTCGGCAATCAGTCAACTGTGGCGATACAAGCGGGACCACTTTCGACTCGACCTGGGGCAATTGTGGCCACCCAAGAATGCCTTGAGGAACTGGTCTCTTAAAACCGTCAAGCTGTGGGTCTAGCTCTGCCCGGATGGGCGACACGCGCCTTGACTTCCGACTGCCGCCAAAGTCATGTCTCCGGTCACTGGGCAAACGTACCTGTCCGGATTGTGCTGACCCTTTAGAGCAATCATGGCAACGCTGTCGCCACGTCATGCACAACTAGGATAGCCTGAGCCTCACCGTAGGGCACGAATCTGCCCAGAACCCCTGGTTCTGTGGTGTCTTATTGCTGCAAACGGCCCGCACAAGCTCCAGTTTCATTCGTCTCTCTGAGCTATATTCGCCGTTGGCATCGAGTCTGTCGCAGTGAAGTTTGAAATAATGCGCGGTCGTCAGCTATGGGCGTAAGTGTTGTCTGGGATTGTGGAACCTCGCAGTTGACGCGCGTGCATGCCACGCGCGTGGCTGTAGGGGTCTGGTGGGAAACCCTTGTCCGAGCGGGAAGAGAAATCGACGACTGAATCAAAGAAAAGATACGAGTTCATCGAGGACATCCCCGGCATAGGTCCCGCCACCGCCGAGAAGTTGAAGGAACTTGGATTTCACACGGTTGAATCGCTCGCGACAGCAACCGTGAAGGAACTCACTCAGGCTGGAGTCGGGGAGAAGCCGGCGGCAAAGATCATCACAGAAGCGCGAAACACTATCGCCATGAGTTTCGTCCGTGCAGACGAACTGATGAAGATGCGTCAGAATGTTCTCCGAGTTTCCATGGGCAGCAAGCAGTTGGACGAGCTTGTGGGAGGCGGCCTTGAGAGCCAGACTATTACAGAGTTCTACGGGGAGTATGGGGTCGGCAAGAGTATACTTTGCCACCAGCTCGCTGTCAACGCCCAGTTACCTATTGAACAGGGTGGACTCAATGGCGGTGCACTGTATGTTGATACGGAGAATACTTTCAGACCAGAATGGATCGTCAGGATGTCTGGCCCTTTGGGCCTCGACCCAGAGACGGTTGGGAAGAACATAATCTACTCCGAAGCTTTCAACTCAGATCATCAGATACTGATTCTCGAGAAAGCGGACAAAGTCATCCAGGAGAACAACATCAAACTCATTATCGTAGACTCTCTGACGGGACACTTCCGCAGCGAGTATCTCGGACGTGAGATGCTTGCCGAACGACAGCAGAAGCTCAACAGTCACATGCACCGACTTGTGAGACTTGCACGAGCATTCAACGCAGTTGCGGTTGTTACAAATCAGGTCATGTCGAAGCCCGACGCTTTCTTTGGCTCAGGTGTCGAAGCAGTCGGTGGACACATTGTCGCGCACACGTGCCTTCACCCTAACACACTGGTCCAGCTGGCCGATGGCACGATAACAAAGATCAGTTCAGTTCACAATCCGCTGACCCTGACAAGTCTAGATCTGGACGGTAATCTACAATCCGCCACAGGCAGATGCACAGGAGTCTGGAAGACCGAACTTCCCGAGATCTTACGCATAAGAGCTGGCTTCGAGATCAAGGCTTCGCCTAATCACAGGTTCTTCAAGCTGCGTGAACTCGATGTTGCCGAAGTTCAGGCAAAAGACCTGCGTGCAGGAGAATTTCTCGCCTATCAACGAAAGATCGAAACCAAAGGCGTACCTCAACCGCTTCCCGTCATCGAACTGAAGCAGTTCTACAAACTGACGCCACGAGGATCCGAACTCCTGAAGTCTGCTCTTCGAACCAACAAAGTCACGCGCGAACACATTACCCGTGTCTCGGGACTATCGAAGAGAACCTTGCGCCGAGTTCTCAACAAGCAGTTTCCCGCAGAGAAGAAGGCATTCCAGAGAATGAGTGAACTCTCAGGACTGGGGAACACACTACTCGACGAGTGTGTACCTCACTATTCCCACAAGTGGCGTCCTTTGCGCATCCCGTCGCGGCTAGACGATGAGCTCGCCCAAGTGTTAGGTTACGTGCTCGGAGACGGACACTTGGGTGAGAGGAGCCTTCGGATCAGAGATCAGCGGCTTCCTGTCCTGAAAGCCTACAAGAAGATCTTCGCAAAGATCTTCGGCGTGAATGGGACCATAGCACCAATTCGTGGAAAACGCTGCTACGAGCTAACAATCAGCTCCGTCGAGATTACGAGCCTATTCAAGGGCCTCTTGCGTGACTGGAAGGATATTGTGCCACGGTCACCTCGAGATTGCGTTGCCTCATTCATAAGGGGCTTTGTCGATGCTGAGGGATCCGTGCAAGATTGGCTGTTCATTGCACAGTCAGACAGATCCGTCCTTGAGATTCTTCAAATGTTGTTGCTCAGGTTTGGTGTCAAGTCTACGCTCGCCCGGGTGAAAGGCTCCTTCCTACTTCGCGTTGCTGAGGGTACGTCCCTCGCAAACTTCAAGAAAGAAATCGGTCTGACGGCACCGGACAAGGCCCGAAAACTGGCCAAGGCTGTCGCTGGGAAATCGCGTATAGGCGGCGACCTCATTCCAATTGACCGCCAGATCCTTTGGGACTTGGCGAAATCCGTCGGTATGAAACCGTCGAGGTTTGTCAGGCACAGGCAAGCGACCGCCATGACTAGATCTTCTTTGGCTCGCCTCGTAGAGCAGGTTAAGCGTAGCAGAGGCTACAAATCTGCAAACCAAGATGTCGTAGAAAAGGTCGGGAGACTTGAGCGACTAGTGAACTCCCCGATAGGATGGGAGAGGATAAGATCGATTAGTCGCGAAAAGGCCGATGTGCCAGTATATGACATCACGGTTTCGCCACACGCCAATTTCTTGGCGAATGGTCTCCTAGTTCACAACAGCCATACACGGATTTTCTTGAGACGTGCGACGGGCGGTCCTGTCAGGATTGCGCGGCTTGTGTCAAGTCCGTACCTACCTGAGGGTGAACGGATCTTCAAGATAACCGAGGAAGGAATAAAAGACATCGCTGAAGAGGACGAGGTCAAGAGGAGAAGATAGGTGGCTGAAGCATTACCTGAAGCCGCGATAGACAAGTACATTCGACTCATCGTTGAGAGAAGAATCGCTGACGCAGAGAAAGAACTTGAAGACTTGAGACCGAAGATAGGAAACACAGAATGGAACAGAGGCTACGTAAGAGCACTAGAAGGACTTCTCCTCACAAGAAAAGCAAACAACGACAACTACCTTTTCTTCGCGAAGAAGGAATTCGACAAAAAATCCCTCAAGACGCTCATGAAGGAGTTTGTGGAGAACGCAGGAAGCCCACTATACGGCGACTATGACAGAGGATACTTCTCTGCACTAGCGCGGCTCGTCAAAGTCATGGAGGAAGCGGGCGTCTATTCGCTCTCGAACAATACACGTAATCACACCGAGGAAGCTAAGGCAATCGCTCAGTAAAGGGTCAGAACAGTATAGGTCAGAACCAGCGCCATAAGCCATGATATGATGAATGTGCCGATTCCTAGGGTGATATAGCGGTTCTTCCCTTTCAATTGGGCCTCGCCATACCCAAGCTGGTAGCGAAAGATGACTGCTGTAACGGCATACACCAAGAAGGCCACAGCCGGATAGACGAAACCTGCCATCTCCCCGCTAACAACATCTCTGAGCGTGAAAACGGATCCAACTCCGGTAGCAATGGCTATCAAGAGCCTTGACCAGTAGACGACCGATGAAGGCTTCAAGCCCATTTACGCTCCGGATGGCGTCTGATGTGTGTTTGCGTCATGAAGACCGCGATGACGAACTTCGACATAGCAGCGATCCTTCCTGAACTGAGGAAGCACACAATCGGCGGTCGCATAGATAACGTTTATCAAATCACGCAGGAAGCCTTCCTCCTCAAGATTCACCCAGACAACCTCAACCTCGTAATTGAGCCCGCGAAGAGAGTACACCTCACCAAGTTTGAGATCAAGACACCAGCGAAGCCCTCGCAGCTATGCATGGCTTTTCGCAAGCACATCAGGTCAGCAAAGATCGTCGGGATCGAGCAGCCGCATTTTGAGCGCGTACTCCTTTTCGAAGTCGAGAGACAAGGCGAGCGCCAGAAGATAGTTGTGGAACTCCTGCCGAGAGGAAACCTCATACTTGTTGACCATGATGGCAGAGTTGTCGTTTCATCTCGATATGCACGAATGAAGGATCGGAGTATCCTGAGAGGACAACCCCTCAAACTTCCTCCTCCAAGAGGAAAGAATCTACTGGAGGCAACTAGAGAGGACGTAGAGGAGCTGCGGAGCCTCAAAGACCTTGACTCCGTCAAGGCTTTCGCTCACATATTCGGCGTCGGCGGCATCTTCGCTGAAGAAGTGCTACAGAGAGCAGACATCGACAGATCAAAACCTGCTGTAGACTTGTCAGATGACCAGATCGAGAGAGTGTTTCGTGCGATCTCGGAACTGAAAGACGCCCTGTTGACTGGAGCACGGTCCCCTGCAGTTGTGCTAGACGATTCCCAGATTATCGACGTGGTCCCGTTCGAGCTTGAACGCTACGAAGGCATGAGGAAGACATCATTCGCCACCTTCAGCGAAGCTGTGGACGAGTACTTCACCATACTCTCCTCGTCTGGCGTGGCAGGACGACGCGAACGAGCACTCCTAGAGAAGAGACAGCAACTCGAAAGGAGGCTGGAAGCTCAAAAGACACAGCTCGACGAGTTCACTAGCTCAATAAAGACGCTCCGGACCATGGGGGACTTGGTTTTTCGTCATCTAGGTGAGATACAGCCAGTTCTCGAGGCAGTAGCCCAAAGCCGACGTTCAAAACAATCACTTGAGGCAACCAAAAGGTTGCTTATGAGAAACAATGCTGACGGATCAAGGATCTACCCATCCTTTCTAGAGCTGGGCCCTCGCGGTGACAAGGTAACCTTCGCTTTCGAAGACACGCGAATCGAAGCTGAAGTCAGAAAGAGACCACAGGATCAAGCTGCTGAGTACTACGAAAAAGCGAAACACCTCGAATCCAAGCTTTCGGGACTGAAGAAGTCCACTCAAGAGACGGAACTGCTTCTGGGGAAGCTCACTAGCGAGGAAATTGAACTCAAGCAAACCGGCAAGCCTGAACTTAGACAGGAGAAGGAGTGGTTCGAGAAATTCAGATGGTTCTACTCCTCAGAAGGAATGCTCGCCATCGGAGGACGGGATGCCGCATCGAACGAGACTCTTCTGAAACGATATGTCAACCCGGAGGATCTTGTCATGCATGCGGAAGTCCACGGTGCACCATTCTTTGTGATCAAGACCAACGGAGCCCAACCCTCGAATGAGACTCTCATGGAGGCAGCTCAGGCATGCGTTTCCTATAGCCGATTGTGGAAGGAGGGAATCCGAGCGGGCGATGCCTACTGGGTAAGACCCGAGCAAGTCACGAAAAGCGCTCCAGCAGGAGAGTACCTAACCAAAGGGGCATTCATGATTCGGGGCACACGGAACTTCCTTCGGGGAGTCGAGTTAACCCTCGCGCTTGGCGTGACGCTTCATGAAGGCAAGCCTCTCCTGATGGCCGGCCCACCGAGCGCGGTCAGGAACAAATGCAGCATCTACGTCGAGATGCGGCAAGGCAGGACGAGCCCTGCGGAAGCTGCGCGAAGAATCCTGGCGATGTTGCGAACCAAAGCTGAAGGCGGGACACACATCGACTTGCCACGTAATACCTTGGATGATGTAATACGGCTGCTGCCGCCCGGCGGAGTCGAGGTAGTGAAAAGTCCTTAAGCATGATAGGGTCGTCCGGTATTGGGATTCCAATTGTCGGCAACTTCAACAGGTCCAGAGGTTGAAGTCAAAGACGTGATGTCGTCACCAGTACTGACCGTCAGAGAGGACGACAATGTCACTAAAGTCGCCAAGGCGATGGCGAGGAGAAACGTAGGCAGCGTCGTTGTCGTTGACAAGAAGCGTAAACCACTCGGCATGATTACCGAGAAAGACGTAGTTCGCCGAGTGGCTGCCAAAGGCTTCCACCCAAACAAGATCAAGGCTGGCAAGATAATGTCAAAGCCCTTGCGTACCGTGGAACCTACCCTAGACGTAAAGGAAGCCGCAAGGAGAATGAAACAGGAGAAGGTGAAGCGTTTCGCGGTGATGGAAGCCGGCAAGCTCGTAGGCATGGTAACTGGAACCGATATCGTCGGAATCACTCCAGCATTGATCGACATGATGGAGGAGAAGTCGAAGATCAGACCGCTAGCTGAACCGCGCGAAAAGAGCGCGCTGGCTGGATACTGTGACGAATGTGGCATGTGGTCAGATGACCTGAAATCACGCGATGGGTCGTTTCTCTGCGCCGACTGCAGTTCCGATCTGGAGAAAGAAACCTAGAACAACCTGCAGTCCTTTCCTTCCACCACCGCCTGCTGCGTTCTGGCCTCTGGCCGACGCCGAGTGCTCGAGGAACATCGAAGATGTCGCTGAGAATAACTGACGTGAAGCTCCTTTCCAAAGGAAGACTTCTCGAAGGCTCAATCTCAATTGACAACGGCAGGATTGCCGGAATTGGCAGGACTGCGCTTCTTCCAAAGTCTGAAAGAACAATCGATGGCAGGGGCCTGATCGCGCTTCCTGGTCTGATCGATGCTCACGTCCACCTTCGAGACATGGAATTCGCATACAAGGAAGATTTCCAAAGCGGTACCTCCTCGGCAGCGGCAGGCGGATTCACCACCGTCCTTGACATGCCCAACACTCGACCTCCTACCAACTCAGACGAAAGAATCTTCGAGAAGATGGCGAAAGCGAGAGATTCGATACACGTGAACGTTGGATTCTACGGCGCTCTGGCGGAATCAACCGATGATCTTCGCAGAATGAAGAATGCCGGCGCGGTTGCGTTCAAGCTCTACATGAACGAACCGAACCCGGATGCCTGGCACAATGATCATCGAAGACTGCTCTCCTCACTTGAGGAATGCAAATCGCTTGGTGTATGCGTCGCTGTTCACGCAGAAAATGGACCGGCGACCTCCAAGATCCAAGGAGAGTGCCAATCAGCAGGAAAGAGCCGCATGCGAGACTTTCTGAGAGCACATGCACCTAGGTTCGAAGTGGACGCGATCCAGACAATCTCCCAACTAGCCCGCCGTTCCCGGTCAAAGATCCATGTGTGTCACGTGAGTACCTACCAGGGCCTTAGAGAGATCTTTGCAGCCCGGAGAAGAAGTATAGCGGTTACTTGCGAAGTGACTCCGCATCATATGTTTCTGGACCAGACAGACATGAACCGGAGAGGGGGAATCGCCGTCATGGTGCCACCTCTGAGGAGCCCCAGAGATGCAAGATCCCTCTGGAATTCAGTTGCCGGAGGATCGGTGGACATAGTAGCAAGCGACCATGCTCCTCACACAATCGAGGAGAAGACAGCCGAGGACGCGTGGGCGGTGAGACCTGGTATCCCAGGGCTTGAGACTACACTTCCCTTGCTGCTCACCAAGCTCCATCATGGCCAGATCGGCCTAAGCAGAATTGTTGAATTGTTGGCTCGTGGTCCGGCGAGGATCTTCGGACTCGAACGGAAAGGAAGGCTTGCCGTCGGGATGGATGCCGATCTAGTACTGATCGATCCGAAGGAACGGTTCAGGGTTGATTCAAAGAAGTTCTACTCGAAAGCACACTTTTCGCCGTTCGACGGTGTAGAGTGCACCGGTCGACCTGTACTGACGATGGTCGCGGGGCATGTCGTGTATGACCGCGGTGAGATTGTCGAGGCGCACAACGGTAAGATCCTGACTCAAGGGGCAGGACCATGAGGTTCGTCCTCGACGGTATGCTCGGCAAGCTGACAAGGTGGCTCCGCATGATGGGCCACGACGCCCTCTACCTCAACGACGCACAGGACCGAGCCCTCGTAGCGAACGCCATCCAAGAGAAGCGGATCTTGCTGACTTCGGATGTGGCGCTGTATCGATACGCGACCACTCATGGAGCCGAGGCATTTCTCGTGAAAGGTCGGACAGAGGCTGAAAGGCTCGCGAGCCTCGCGAGCAGGTTCAAACTTGATCTCTCGGTCGAGACGACCAGGTCCAGATGCCCAGCTTGCGGATTCGAACTGAAGGCCGCGTCGAAAGAAGAAGTGAAGGGCAAGGTGCCTGAGACAACCTTTAATGTCTTTGACGAATTTTGGGCCTGCTCGAACCCGGACTGCGGTAAAGTGTATTGGCAGGGCAGTCATTGGGGGAACATAGGCGCCCTATTGGAGAAGGCGCGGAAGATCCAAAGCAAGGAATGATGGAAAGGCGGAGACCAGGAGAAGATGGTTAAAACCTACTCGATCGATGACGGACGCTTTCTTGTCAGCCTCGCAAGAAGTGCGATCACCGAATACCTGTCAAAGCGTAAAGCGATTGATCCACCACCCGATGCACCAAAGCATCTGCTTGAGAAGTCAGGGGTCTTTGTTACACTCAACTCGGTGAAGCCGACGAGGCAGTTGAGAGGATGCATTGGCTACCCGCTGCCAACAGAGCCGCTCGTTGCAGCCGCGATCAGTGCGGCAATAGAAGCCGCTACAGGTGACCCACGTTTCGAGCCTGTTCAACTCTCGGAGTTCAAGAGGGACATCGCTGTTGAAGTCAGTGTACTAACGATTCCAGAAGAACTTGAAGCAAGGGAGCCTATCGAGAGGCCCAAAGAGATCGAGATCGGACGCGACGGACTCATAGTGGGACAAGGCCCGTATCGTGGACTTCTGTTGCCTCAAGTGGCGCCGGAGTGGGAGTGGAACGCTGAGGAGTTCCTGAGTCAATGCTGTTTGAAAGCGGGTTTGCCGCCTGACGCGTGGTTGGATAAGGAGACTAAGGTCGAGAAGTTCCAGGCGATCGTATTCGAAGAGGATCAGCCAAACGGCGGAGTCCACCTGAAGAAACTGTAGAGCTGTCTATGTTGAGGGTTTACGTTGCGCCTTGCGGCATCGGACTGGGTCACATTACGAGATGCGAACCCATCGCAGACGCACTAGTCTCCCAAGGCGCGGAAGTAGTCTACTCCACATACTCGGATGGGCTGGACTACGCTCGGAGACGCGGACTACCCACTCTTCCGACGGTTCCGATAGGATTCAAAGCCAAAGAAGACGGAACAGTCGACTTCAAGATGACGGCCGCAACGAGCGGCTTCTCGCTCGGCGTAAGAAGATTCCTCAAGCAGCTAACAGCCGAGATCAGGAACATCAAACGCTTCAAACCTGATGTTGTGCTTTCCGATTCGCGTGTTTCCTCTCTCATCGCCGGGAAACTGATGGGTGTGCCCGTTGCGTTGATTCTGAATCAGTTCCGAGTGGAGATTGTGAAGAAGCCGTCGGCGAAGAAGATCTCACCCGTCGAGCGGTTGTTCTTCCTAATTGTGAACATATTCTGGCTGTTCTTCAGAACCTTCCTCGGGGGAGTCTGGGCCAGAAGTGACCTAATGCTCATTCCGGACTTTCCGGCCCCTTACACGATCTCCGCCAGCAACCTAGCGATCCCGAGACGCTACAAGAAGAAAGTCAAGCTGATCGGCCCGATTGTGTCAGACGAGCCAAGGGAGCGACCGAGCGGGGGCGCTTTAAATGGATCACTTTTTTTCGCCAGTCGAAAACCGCTGATCTACGCTGCCATAAGTGGCCCCAAGACCGAACGGACCGTACTGGCAGACTTGCTCTTGGAGTCTCTGAGACGGTTCCCCAGCGAATATGAAGTCGTGGCTTCTCGAGGCGAACCTAACGGATCATCGGCGCCTGTTCGTGATGGCAATCTGACCGTCTATGATTGGGTTGAAGATCAGTATGAGCTCATGAAAGTGTCGGACGTGGTGGTTTCGCGAGCGGGCCACGGAACCATAATGAAGGCGATTATGCTCGGGAAACCAATGATCCTCATCCCGATCCCAGACCATACCGAACAGTATGGAAACGCGAAGAGAGCCTCCAAGCTCGGCCTAGCAGAAATTGTCCCTCAACGAGAAATCACGGCTGAACGCCTATTGGATGCGACCAAGAGGCTGCTACGCTCGCCACCAGCCGGCATAGAGAGACTGAACAAGCACGCATCATTCACAGAGGCGATACCCATAGCGGCGCACCAGATCGTCGCTCTGGCTTCAGCGAAACAAACATGATGAACTGTACGCCGCGATCTTTAGGCTCGACCTACGGAAAATCGATTTGCATTTTTCTCGAGTCGGCTGCGATCTTGTGAGCCAACTGCTCTGCTTGGAGGCGATTCTCCAGCGTCCTGGCTTCGTCGATGAGGGCTTCGTCTGCGCCGGATAGAGGTTGTGTTGCGGTCTTCTCTGTCTCGGGTTGGGTTAGTCCGAGTTCTTCGAGCTGCTCTCTCATGTCTGCCTCGTCGAGTGTGAGTAGTGGGCGATAGACTGGGAATGTTGCGACCTCGTCGGCCGCTCTGAGGTCCTTCAAGGACTCCACGTCGCCTTGGCAGAACCTGTCAGCTGTCACGAGCCCTAGAGCGTTCCGAGCAAGATGCTTGGCCGCCCGGAACATCAAGCGCATGCAGAAGACTCTTTGCAGGTCCGGGCTAACGGCCGCTAGAGCGTTTCTCGTGGCTTCATCGAGTGTGATCAGCCGCGCCGAGTATGTGTTCTTTGGAACGTAGTGCCTGAGCCTCCTCAGGCCTTGGAGTATCTCGTCTGGGGGGACGCCCCCTATAGGGGGGGGTAGGTCGGCTATGACGGGCCAGACCATGGCTCCACGCTTCATCAACAAGTAGAACGACAACGGCG
>Ga0315285_10001008_pt1 | contig 29328 bp, 24 predicted proteins | sample YL17G09_36_MG_FD_203698 | JGI IMG/M metagenome (GOLD analysis project Ga0315285, IMG submission 203698) | Sediment microbial communities from Yellowstone Lake, YNP, Wyoming, USA - YL17G09_36 | ecosystem: Environmental > Aquatic > Freshwater > Lake > Sediment | place: USA: Wyoming | collected...
AAGGCCATTTTCCACGTGCACGCCAAGGACGTCCGCGTCAACCCGTACATGGCGGCGGTGAACGGCGTGCTGGACACCAAATCGTACGGCGATGAGTTCAACCGGTCCTGGGTTTTCAGGACGTGCGGGTACGGCCACGGGTTCGACTGGTGGAAAGATTTCGTCTCGACGCTGCGCATGATCGGGTACGACGGCACGCTGAGCATCGAGCACGAAGACAGCCTGATGTCCAGCATGGAAGGCCTGAAAAAGGCCGTCGAGTTCCTCAAGCAGGTGATGGTGTACGAGAAGCCGACAGCGATGACCTGGGCCTGAAAGCCCCGAAGCGTTTTGTTCGTGGTGCGGGTGATGAGCCTGCACCACTTTTTTTATTGCGGATTTCGGATTTAGAAAATCGGGAAGCAAGGCATTGGTCGCAATTGTCCCAATGGTCCCATCAAATGTGGCAATTTACTGCGGTTTTTGAGTGGTAAGGATGACGTTGAACGGGTAGAGTTCGAGGGCGATGGGGGCGAGGAGTTTTAATACGCAGCGGCGGGCGGAGGAGTTGCGGAGCAGGGCAAGGGCCTGTTTGCAGGGGAACCGGGCGTAGGCGGGCATGGCGGCGCGCCTGCGGATTTTTTCGTCGAAACCGACATCAAGGATTTTGAAGTCGGGGTCGAGGCCGGCCTGGCGGAATGCGTGGTGCCATTGGCCGGTGGTGTAAGCCCTTTCGCAGATGCCGTCTTTGCGGTAATCAGCGCCGAACTCGGCGGGCCTGCGGGTTTCCCACCGGCCGACGACGGGTTCGTTGACGAACATGAGCCGGCCGCCGGGTTTGAGCACTCTGGCCGCCTCGCGCAACGTCGCATCGAGATCGGGGGTGTGGTGGACGGCGGCGTTGGCGAACACGGCATCAAAGGCGCCCGGCCGCAACGGCAGGCGCGACATGTCTGCCAGGAGCCGGTCGAAATAAGCGCCGTTTTGGGCAAAACACCGGCCAGCCTCGAGCACGGTGCTGTAGATGTCGACCAGGACGCACCGGCACCCGGCCCGGGCGAACATGGCGGAGGTCCAGCCGAGCCCTGCGCCAAGGTCGAGCACGGTCTCATTCCCGTTCGGGCACAGGGCGGACACCGCGTAGCGCACCAGCGGGGCGTGCTCTTCCGCGTCGGGGTTGCCGTCTGGGAGGCGCAGAATAGATGGGGCGGCTGCGGCGGGGTCGGGCGTGGAGCCGCGTCGTTCGATCTCGCGCTGGGCGGCCAATTCCCCCCGGACGGGTTCTGACGGGTTGTGCAGAAGGTCGCAATAGCCATGGCGGACCGGGAAGGCGGCGGAGCAAGCTGCGCAAACGATTTGCCCCGCGACGATTTCGTAGGGGTCGGCTTGCGGGTCGATAAGGCTGAACGGCCCCGGTGCGTGGCATGCCGGGCACTGGAGCAGGTCGAGCAGGTCGGGTTTCATAAAGGGAACATAGCGGGGCCGGGCGGCTTTTTGCAAACGGGTGCTCATTGTGGTGCGGGTGTCTCGCCTGCACATCCTCGTTCATGCAGCTACTATGTGCAGGCGGGACGCCCGCACCACAACGGGGGAAAGTGCAGGCGGGAGGCTGGAGTAACGCGGCACTTGTGCTTGGAGCGGCTGAGGGTGGTTGCGGATCCCCCCGCGATTTGACTTACCCCGCCGCTGTTTGGTATATTTAGCGGCTGTTTGTAGGACAAGATCCGACCGCGCACGCGTCCGCTGTGCACGTGTGCGCGCATAATCCGGAGGTATCGACAGTGAAGACGTATGTCCCCAAGCTGGGACAAGTAGAGAAGAAATGGCTGGTGATCGACGCGGACGGCCAGATATTGGGCCGTGTGGCGGCGGAAGCGGCCAAACTGCTCCGCGGCAAGCACAAGCCCCAGTTCACGCCCTACCTGGATTGCGGCGATCACGTCATTATTATCAACGCCACCAAGGCCAAGCTGACGGGTGCCAAGGGAATCGACAAGAAATACTACCATCACTCGGGCTACATGGGCGGGCTCAAGGAAACCAATTATAACGATATGGTGCGGAAGCACCCGACGCGCGCCCTGATGTTGGCGGTCAAGGGGATGTTGCCGCACAACCGGCTTGGCCGGGAACTGGCGCGGCATGTGCGCATTTACCCCGGCGCCGAGCATCCGCACGAGGCGCAGAACCCGCAACCGCATCCGATGGGCACGCCTACGGGCACGCCTGCAGGCGCGTAACAGGAGATTTTGAAGAGTGACAGCGACAACCAATGAAACCGTGGCCATCGGCCGGCGTAAAGCCGCCACCGCACGAGTGCGCATCCAGCCGGGAACCGGGAAAATCATCATCAACGGCGAACCCATTGACAAGTACATGGCCCGCGAGACCCTCGTGATGATCGCCACCCAGCCGTTTGAAATCACCGGCAACGTCGGGAAGTTCGACGTCCGCGCACGGTGCGAAGGCGGCGGTTTGGCGGGCCAGGCGGGCGCGTTGCGGCTGGGCATAGCCAGAGCGCTGGTGAAGCTGGACGAGAACTCGCGAACCGTCCTGCGCCGGGCCGGGTTGCTCACGCGCGACGCACGCGAAGTCGAGCGCAAAAAGTACGGCCAGCCGGGCGCCCGCAAGCGGTTCCAGTTCTCGAAACGTTAAGAGCCGAGCAGGTTTATACTTTCGGCCTTTGCAGGTTTACGCCTGCAGAGGCCTTTTTTCTCTTCGATCCGACCGATCCGACTGATCCGACCGATCCGACTCACAGGACCTACGAGGGGGGCAGGAGTTCGAGGTCGGAGACCAGGCGGCGTAGGATGGCTTCGGCGTAGTCGGCGGCGTGGGCGATTAGCATGTTGTTGATGGCGGCGGGGCGCTGAATCCGCTGGGGTGGCGCGGGAACGGGATTGCCCTCCTCGTCAATCTCCTCCTCAGGCGTTTCGACGGACGTGATCTCCAGGGCCTTGAACCCTCTGGCAAGCAGGAGCATGGCGTCGGAATGGGGCGTGACGAGGTTGGCTTCGACCGCGTTAAACCCTTCGCCGGCGGCCGCAGCCGTCACCACGAGTTCCTCCGGGGGTTTATACGACTGCATGAGGCCCAGTTCGGTCACGTAGGCCAGGCTGTTGCCCTCGCCGACGCTATCGAGGCACAGAAAATACGTTGACTCGGGTTCGACCGAATAGCTGCGGATAAAATGCCTGGCGCCGTGCATGCCGGTCTGGTTGCTGCCGGTGGCGACGAGGTAAACGTCGGCTTCTTTGACGGGCAGTACGCTGAGGTTGTGGGCGAGGCGCAAGAGCGCGGTGACGCCGGTGGCGTTGTCGTTGATGCCGGGCGTGTTTTGGGTGAGCAACTCGTTTCGCAGTACAACGGCGGCTCCGGCGAGGAGCAACCCCACGGCCATCCATCGGATCCAGATGTTGATTTGGGCTTGCGGCCCGGGGAGCACGTTCATCAGTTGCACGGCGCACGTCGCCAGCACCAGGAACATGCAAAACACCATCAGGACATGCGCCGGCCGCAGCCAGAACGGCGGTTTGGGATAGGTGAGCGGCCTCGATTTGACGGAATCGTAATGGGCCATGACGACAAACAGCATCTGCGGCCGGGAAGACAGGAACCGGGCGACGACGTTCTGGGTTTCGTACTGGGGCATCAGGCGCGTGAGGATCGCGTAGCCGCTGGCCTCGGCGAGGTAGAGGGTGAACACCAGCCCGCCGTAGATGAGCGCGACCAGCGGCCACCACACCGCCAGCAACGTGACGACGGTGAACTCGGCAAAATACGACGCCGTGACAAACCCGGAGCCGTCGGCGCAGTAGAACTCGTCGAGGTCGGCGCTGGGCGTGTATTCGCGCATCCGGGCGAGAATGTATTCGGCGGCTTCCCGCTCGCTTTGTGTGTTTGCACCGCGATGTTCCAGGCGCCCCGCAAGGTACTGCATATCGGACTTGACCTGGAGTTCAGGCATCTACACCTCGTAATATTCCATTCCAAACGCGTCTGCAACCGCCTTGTACGTAACGTGGCCGTGGTATGCGTTGAGGCCGCGTTTCAGCACCGGGTTGGCGCCGATAGCGGCTTCGAGCCCTTTCTCGGCGATCTCGAGCCCATAGCTGAGCGTCACGTTGGTCAGGGCGTAGGTGGACGTTTGCGGTACGGCACCCGGCATGTTGGCCACGCAATAATGGACGACGTCGCTGACCAGATAGGTGGGTTCGCTGTGGGTGGTGGGCCGCGAGGTCTCGCAGCATCCGCCCTGGTCGATCGCCACGTCGACGATGGCCGACCCGGGTTTCATCCGCGCCACGAGTTTCTTCGAGACCAGCCTCGGCGCCCGCGCGCCAGGGATCAGCACCGCACCGATAACCAGATCGGCCTGCTCGACTTCCTGGGCGACCGTCGCGGGGTTGGACATGACCGTCGTCACGTTCCCGCCGGTGACGTCGTGGAGGTATCGCAGCCGCGAGGTGCTGACATCCAGCACGGTAACGCGCGCCCCCATCCCGTGCGCCACGTAACAGGCGTTGAACCCGGTGGTTCCCGCGCCGAGGATCACCACATTGGCCGGTTTCACGCCCGACACCCCGCTCAGCAGGATGCCGCGCCCGCCCGAGTGCGCCTCGAGGCATTGCGCGCCTTTCTGCACGGCCAGCCGGCCCGCCACCTCGCTCATTGGCGACAACAGCGGCAACGACCCGTCGTCCAACTGGATGGTTTCGTAAGCGACGGCGGCCACTTTTTTGCGGACAAGCGCGCGGATGAGCGGCTCGTTCGATGCGAGGTGAAGGTAGCAGTAGATGATTTGGCCCGCGCGCATCCAGTCGAGTTCCGGGCCTAACGGCTCCTTCACCTTGACGATCATTTCGGCGCGCTGCCATACCGACTTAGCCTCGTTGACCATTCTGGCGCCGCTGGCTTTATACATGGCGTCGGTGAGGCCGCTGCCGCGGCCCGCGCCTTTCTCGACCAGCACCGTGTGCCCGTGCGCGACAAATGCCGCCACACCGGACGGGATCAACCCAACACGCCCTTCGTCTTCTTTTATTTCGCGCGGAACCCCGACGATCATGGCCTACCCCTCCTTGCCGCTTATGCCCGCCCAGTATAGCAGTTGAAACCTGCCCGCAGAAAAAGTTCCTAGAATAACTTGAGCGAAAAACGGGGACTGACTCACTTTTTCCCGGCAGTTGGGGAAAAAGCGTGTCTGTCCCCGCTTTTCGCGGCCTTCCCTCCGCATGCCATGCACTGAGAGAGTTTGCCCATTGATATCGCGGCGGGCGTCTTGCATAATCTCTCGCGGGCCAGGAACAGCGAGGGACGACCGTCATGACGCCCAGACAGCGCGTACATGCGGCGCTCAAACGAGAGCCGGCGGACCGCGTCCCCATTTTCATGTGGTTGCACCCGGAGACGGCGGCGCGCCTGGGCCGGTTGCTCGAGATCCCGGCGGCGCGCGTGTCCCAAGCGCTGGGTGACGATGTCCGCCAGACGTGGGTAAACAACAACCATGCCATGGAAGGCATCGTCCACGACCGCGAAGGCGAGGGACACACGGACCTGTGGGGCATCCGCTGGGTGCGCAGCGGCCCGTTCAACCAGATCGACCATTCCCCGCTCGATGGCGCCGCGCGCGAGCAACTACTGGCCTATGAGTTTCCCTACCGGCATCTCGACGACCTGTTGGGCCTGATGGGGCCGGTACTCGAGGGGTGCGGCGACTATTTTATCGGCTGCGACGTGTCGCCGTGCGTGTTCGAGATGTACTGGCGGCTGCGCGGCATGGAACAGGCGCTCCTGGACGTGTTTTCCGAGCCCGACCTGGCGCGGGAGATGTGCGCGCGGTGCGGCGAGTTTTCCGTGCGGCTGTCCGAACAGGCGTGCAAGCGGTTTGACCTCGATTGGCTTTGGACGGGCGACGACGCGGGCTCGCAGGCTTCAACGATCCTCAGCCCGGAGTCGTGGCGGGAGTTGGTCAAGCCCAACCTAGCCAGAATCTTCGACGTCGGGACGCGCAGGGGCTTGTGGGTTGCCTACCATTCGTGCGGTGCGGTGCGATCAATCATCCCTGACCTGATCGAGATCGGGATGGACGTGCTCAACCCCGTCCAGTGCACCGCGGCGGGGATGGACCCGCTGTCCCTGAAAAAAGAGTTCGGCGATTCCATCTCGTTTATGGGCGGAGTCGACACGCAGGACCTGCTCCCGTTCGGGACGGTTGACGACGTGCGCAAGGCCACGGGGCGGCTGCTCGAAGGCATGACGGCCGACGGCGGCGGCTACATCCTCGCCGCCTCGCACGCCATACCGCCGGAAACGCCTGACGACAACATCTTCGCCATGTACGCCGAAGCCGGCGTCTCCCGAGAGGAAATCTTCGACCGCGCCGCCGGAATAAGGGCGCGGTAGGCCGCGGACGTCTCGCCCGCGCCGTCCAGACCACAACCGTCTAACGAAGAAGCAGGCTCAGGTTAAAGAGTAACCGGAACGCTCTCGGCTTTTTGCGATCAGGCTACTCGTATTTTAGAACAACGGCCAGGGCGTTGACGGCGCGGGTTGGAAAACCGCGCTTACTTTTTGACGACGACTTCGTCTTGCACGTTGCCTTGGGCGTCGATGGCCTTCATGGTGACGGTATTGCCATCGACAGTGAAGACGTTGCCGAGCGCGGCGGCGCTGCCTTTCATGAAGGCGGCGAGGGGGTGCGAGCGCGGGGGCCGGTCGCGGCCTGCTACCGACACCGTGACAACATAAATCGTCCCGTCCTTGGGTGACGGCTGTACCTGGCCGGCTTTGAGCGGGTGCGTGCGGACGTAGTGGTGTACGTGGCCGCTCAGCACGAAATCGACGTGGTACTTGTCGAACAGCGGCACCCATTCCTTGACAATCTCCGGCTCGGTAACACCGGGCGAGTACGGCGGGAAATGAAACACGACAAACTTCCACGTGTCTTTTGCGTCCCGCAGTTGCCCCTCGATCCAGGCGGTTTGCGTCGACACCGGCGCGACGACGTCCGGCATGACGAATAGGGCATTGCCGTAGCGGAAACTGTATGCGCGCTCGGGCTGCAGTGTGGCCGGGCCGTTCTCCGGCAACGCAAACTGCGCCAGGTACAGGTCTACGCCAAGCCCGTCGATGCCGTCGTGGTTGCCGATGGCGGGCGCGACGGCCAGCCGGTTAAAATAGGAGCCGGCGAGGTGAAACAGCGTGTCCCAGTCGTCGCGGTACTGGCCCGTGCCGACGAGATCGCCGGAGATCGTGACAAACGAGGTTTGCGGGTACATTGAGGTCACTTTTGAAAGCAGCCCCTCGCTCTCCGGTTTGTTGTGGGTGTCGCTCAAGAAGGCGAAGGTGAACGGCTGGCCGGGATCGGGCGCGGTTTTGAACGAGGGTTGGGGGAGCCAGTTTCCCTCGCCGGCCTTGATTTCATATTCGTACTCGCAGCCGGACTGCAAGCCATCCATGATGGCAGTGAAGATCGCGACGCTTCTGTCGTTGACGATGAACTTGTCTTCGATCAGCGCGCGCGTGGCCTCCGCCGTTTTCCAATCTGTATTACGTTTTTCCCGGAACCTGACTGCTCCGGCTTCGACGCTCGGCGCCGTTCTCCATTGGACGGCCATCGAGTCGGCGGGGCTGTCATCGTTCGGCGTCAGCACAACGTCGTCGGGCGCGTTGGAGGAAGCGTAGGACGTCTTGCGGAACCCGCCGATGAAATGGGCCTCGCGCGCACGGCCGCGCATCGTCGGCAGGATGACGCAGCCGGCCATCTCGTCGGGCACGGCGGCTACGCCGAGTTCCGACCAGTCGTGGTAAAAAAACGAGCCGGCCTTTAGCTCGTGCACTTCTTGCCACTCGGGGTATGGGTTGCTGATGCTAACTTTCTCGCCGGCCTTTTGCGGCTTCACGGCGACGAAATAGTGAGGGCGGTGCTTATCGAACCCATTGATGCCGAGTCCCACGCGGCCCGGGCCGAATTCTTTCCGCCACACCTCGAAGTTCATGTCGCCTTCGGTAGCCTTGATGGTCATGTCTGTTTTTTCGAAGCCGGATTCCTGCAGCCAGAACGGCGAGGTTTTCTGGCTCATTTCGCGCATCACGTAGACGACCACGGGCACGTCCACGTCGAACTGCCAGTGGCGCGTTGCCAGCACGGCCTTGTCTTCCGGCGTAACAAACTTTTCCAGAGTCGCCTCGTCAAGCGCCACGAGCTGGTCTTCGGTTAGCGCGGCATGAAGGCGATCCGCGATCAAATCGACCGTTTCTTTTACCGACGGTTCGGCGACCGCAACAAACGCGGTAAGAAAAAAGCAGGCAAAACTCAAAGCTTTCTTTAGCATGACCCATCTCCGTTAGTGGTTTGCCCATCGTACACGTGGAGGGGCGGAGATGCAAAGACGGAAGGGCGCGAAACAGTGGACACTGTGGACATGGTGGACTTTGTGGACAGAGTGGACAGGGCTGTCTTAGGATGTTCGCAATCTGGAGGGACGGGACATGGACTCTCGATGGCACAAGGGTTGGAGACTTGCCGCAGTTTTGGCGCTGATTACTGGGGCTGCGTTTGCGGCTTCGTTGGACTCCGAATTTGTCCGGCCGCCAGATTCGGCGCGACCGTGGGTGTACTGGTTCTGGCTCAATGGCAACATCACGGAAGAGGGCATCACGGCCGACCTCAAGGCGATGCAGCGCGTGGGCATCGGCGGCGTGCTTATCATGGAAGTGGATCAGGGCGTCCCGGTGGGGCCGGTACCTTTTATGAGCGACGAGTGGCGGCGGCTGTTCCGCCACGTCGTATCGGAGTCACAGCGGCTCGGGCTCGAAGTCAACATGAACAACGACGCGGGCTGGAACGGCAGCGGCGGCCCGTGGATCACGCCCGATCTATCCATGCAAAAGGTGGTATGGAGCGAGACGGAGGTGGAGGGCGGGGGACGCGCGGAGGTTGCGCTTCCGCAGCCGGAGACGGTGGGGGGCTTCTACCGGGACATAGCGGTGCTGGCGTTTCCGACACCGGGCGCCTATCGGATCCCCGACATCGCCGTCAAGGCCCTCTTCCAAACCGGCTGGACGAACCCGGCCCTACACGGCGAGGTCCCCGCGGAGATGGTCGTCCCGCGCGACGGCATAGTAGAGATCTCCGGCCAAATGGACGCGTCCGGCAAGGTGTCGTGGGACGCGCCTGCGGGCGATTGGACGGTCGTGCGGTTTGGCCACACCAGCACCGGCGTCGAGAACGCACCGGCGCCGGCTTCGGGCCGCGGGCTCGAATGCGACAAGCTGAGCAAGGAGGGCGTCGAGGCCAACTTCAACGGCATGATGGCCAAGCTCATCGCCGACGCGGGCCCCGCCGCCGGAAAAACGTTAGTAGCCACGCACATCGACAGTTGGGAAAACGGCGCGCAAAACTGGACGGCGAGGATGCGCGACGAGTTCAAGGCGCGGCGCGGTTACGACATGCTCGACTTCCTGCCGGCGATGACGGGGCGGGTCGTGGGCAGCCTGGAAATTTCGGAACGGTTCCTGTGGGACCTGCGGCAGACAGTCTCAGAACTGGTCGCGGACAATTACGCGGGCCACCTCCGCGAGCTGGCGGGGCAACACGGGCTGCGGCTTTCAATCGAGGCGTACGGCGGCCCGTGCGACGACCTGCCGTATGCGGGCCGCGCCGACGAGCCGATGTGCGAGTTCTGGGTGGGCGGTGGCGGGTTCCAGACGTGCAAGGAGATGGCGTCAGCGGCGCACGTGTGGGGTGCGAACGTGCTGGGGGCGGAAGCGTTCACGGCGAACGACACCGAGAAGTGGCTGGCCCATCCGGGATCGATCAAGTCGCTGGGCGACGCCGCATTCTGCGCGGGCGTGAACCGGTTCGTGTTTCACCGGTACGCGCTGCAGCCGTGGGTGAGCCCCGAGCGGCGCCCCGGCATGACGATGGGCCCGTGGGGCATCCATTACGAGCGCACACAGACGTGGTGGGATATGCTGCCGGCGTGGCACCTCTACCTCGCCCGATGCCAGCACATGCTGCGCCAGGGCCGGTTCGTGGCGGACGTCTGCTACCTCCAGCCGGAAGCGGCCCCGCAGAGTTTCATGGGCCACCCGCCCAACGCGTACGCGTTCGACAACATCCCCGCCGAGGCCGTCATGAAGCGGATGGCAGACTCGCTTTCAATCCTGAACGGACCGGAGTACCGCGTGCTCGTCCTGCCGGAAGTCCCCACAGTGACGCCCGAACTGTTGGGGAAGATCAAGCAACTGGTTGAAAACGGTGCGACGGTTATCGGCCCGCGGCCCGTGAAATCGCCGAGCCTCGCCGGATACCCGCAATGCGACGCTGACGTGCAACGTCTGGCCGGCGAACTTTGGGCGGATTGCGACGGCAAGACGGTTCGGGAGCACTCGCTGGGCGCGGGCAGAGTGATTTGGGGCGTGCCGGTCGAGCAAGTCCTGCAGGATATGGGCGTGCGGCCCGATTTTGAAACGCGGGCGCGGCTGAACTGGATCCACAGAGCCACCGGCGACGCCGACATCTATTTTGTCGCCAACCCGCACGACCGCGGCGTCAGCACTGTCTGCACATTCCGGGTAGCTGGAAAGGCGCCCGAGTTGTGGTGGCCGGACACCGGCGCGATCGAGAAGACGGCGTTGTGGTCGAGCGAGGACGGGCGGACGCGCGTCCACCTGGCGCTGCCGGCGAGCGGATCCGTGTTCGTGGTGTTCCGCAAGGACAGCCGGGGTGTTGAACCGGTACAAAGCATTTTGCGCGACGGGAAATCAGCCATCTCCGTGGTGCAAGAGCCGCTCGATTTCAAAGTGATTTCGGCCACGTACGGCGTGCCGGGCGACGCGGGGCGCTCCCGCGATGTTGCCGAACAGTTGCAGCGGCGCCTGGACACGGGCACGCGCGCGGTACAGGTGGCCGAACTTGCTCTCGAGGGCGACCCCGCGGTTGACGTGGTGAAAACGCTCACGGTCGAGTACACCGTCGGCCGCCGCCGATTCAAGATCACGGGGGAGGATAAAGATACCGTCTACTTCACCGACGAGCCGATTGATTTGGTTGAGAAAGCGATTTGGGGCCCGCCGGGCGACCTTTCCCGGAGCCGGGATGTGCGCGAGGAGGTCCAGCGGATCCTGAAGACGGGCGCGCGCGAATTCGAGGTGATGCGGCTGGTGCAGGGCGGCGACCCGGCGGTGAATGTGCTGAAAACGCTCGTGGTCGAGTATACGGCAAGCGGGCAGCATCTGACGGCTTCGGCGACCGACCCCGAGGTCATCGCTATCGTCCCGCCGGGCGATGCAGAGGCCGCCGCAAAAGTGGTCTATGACGAGACCGCGCGGCCGGTTTTTGAAACGCGCATCGAAGGCCGGTACGAAATCCGCACGGGCCGGGGCGATACGCGCGAGGTGCTCATTGCGGCGCTGCCGCAGCCAATCAATGTTTCAGGGCCGTGGAATGTGGCTTTCCCGCCGAACTGGGGCGCGCCGGGGCACATCACGCTCGACAAACTGGCCTCGCTGAGCACGCACGGTGACCCGGGCGTCGCTCATTTTTCGGGGATAGCCACGTGGGGCGCGACGTTCAGCATGCCGCCCAAATGGTTCGCGGAGGGCCGGCGGTTTTACCTTGATTTGGGCCGGGTCGAGGTGATGGCGCGCGTGGCGGTGAACGGCAAGGACCTGGGCGTGTTATGGAAATCGCCGTACGTGGTGGAGGTGACGGATTATGTCAAACCCGGCGAGAACACGCTAAAGATTGAGGTGGCCAACCTCTGGATCAACCGGATGATCGGCGACGCCAACCTCGAGGAAGACTCCAAGCGGCGCCCCGAGGGCAATCTCGCCGAGTGGCCGCAATGGGTGCTCGAAGGCAAACCCAGCCCCACCGGCCGGTACACGTTCAGTACGTGGAACCTTTGGCCGAAAGACGCCCCACTGCCCGATTCCGGCCTGCTCGGGCCGGTCAGGATACTCGCCGCGCAGCGGCAGGCGTTATAAACGATCTCATTTCAACTGCGACCGCGATTACGGCAGTGGGTTGAGCTTCAAAAGCGGCAGCAAGCAGCCGCACTTCAAAGTGCGGTCGCACTCCAAAATAGCACCCATGCGCAAATCGGACAATCGCATGCCAAAATCCGCCGGACCTGTTGTCGGGCGATCACGACCTGTGCGCATCGTGCCACGCGCCGCTGATTGCTCAAGAAATCGACGGGCACGGAACTGGTGCAGGCGATCCGGGCCGTATTCCGCGGCGACAACTACATCGATCCCGCGCTGGCCAAGCTGGTAATCTCGCCGTACGTCGGCAAGGCCGTCGCCAAGGGGGCAACCCGCCTCGACGTGCTGACCGCCCGCGAACAGGAGGTCTGCCGTCTGCTGGCGTACGGGTTCACCAACGCCGAAGTGGCGGAAAAGCTGTTCATCTCAGACAGAACAGTCGAGACGCATCGGACCAACATCATGAGCAAGCTGGACCTCCGCAGCCGGGCGGAGTTGGTGCGGTTCGCCATCGACAATGGCCTGCTGAAAACCGACTGAGGGCCGCGGGCCTACGTGATTTTCCCCTACCCGCGGGAATATAAATCGGGGTTTGCACGGTTGTTCGCCGTATGCGGTTGCAGTACCTTCACAGTAAAATGTCGAGAAGTCTTTTCAGGAAAGGAAGCCCGATATGAGCAGAGTATTTCCGGCCGTTGTGGCGGCTTTGTTGTGCCTGGGTTGGATGGCCGCCGTCATGGCTGCCGAAGCCGATTACGTGGGCAATTCGCAGTGCAAAATGTGCCATAACAAGAAAGAAGAAGGCGAAATCTGGACCGTCTGGAGCACCAAAGCACACGCAAAAGCCTATGAACGGCTGGCCAGCCCCGAGGCCAAGGCCATGGCTGAGAAGAAGGGCCTGACGAAGCCGCCCCAGGAATCCCCCGAATGCCTGCGCTGCCACGTGACGGCCTACGACCAGGCCAAACAGCCGCCCGTACCCACGAAAATCAACATGAGCGACGGCGTCCAATGCGAGACTTGCCACGGCCGGGCCTCCCTCCACGTCCAGGACGGCAAGGCGTTTAAGATGAAGAAAGACACGTCGGTGAACATGGCGGCGCACATCCAGCGGCCAAACGAGTCCGTTTGCCGCAAGTGCCACAACGAAGAGAGCCCAACGTGGAATCCCGAGCAATACACGCTCGAAGACGGGTCCAAGAGCGGGTTCGATTTCAAAATGGCTTGGAAGAAGATCGAACACAAGTTTCCGGATAAAAAATAGAGGGCTTTCCCCCACAAGATTTGGCTGCAGTGCTTTACTCTCTGTGATCAGGGGCCGCCGACTTCCCACGGCGGTCCCCGTTTTCAATTTACGGGCAGCAAGAAGATGAACGTAATCAACAGACAAACCGGTGTGGCGGTGCTGATTGGCATGGCGGTGCCGCTTTTGTGCTTCGCAGTCGTGACCCGGGCCGTCAGCGAGACGCGCATCGTGCAGCCCGCAGAAATCCCCGCCAATAGTGCGCCGCCCCATGCCTGCCCCGATATGACCGCAACAAACATGGGCAGCGCGGCTGGGCGGACGGCCACTCTTGCATGGCAGGCGCCGGACGGCTGGGTGGACGCCAGAACGAAAGGGCTGCAGCTGGCCAATTTCAGGGTAGGCCCGGCGGGCGAGGCGGAGTGTTACGTAACGGTGCTGGGCGGCACGGCCGGCGGCGTGGCCATGAACGTCAACCGGTGGCGGGCGCAACTCGGCCTGCCCGAGGCGTCCGAGGAAGAAATCGCCGCGCTGCCAAAGGTTTCCATGCTGGGCGGCGAGGCCGTCCTGGTGGATGTCGAGGGAACGTACGGCGGGCCGAGGCGTGAACTTGCTGGGCGTCGGCCTTCATAGCTACGGGTTCACCAGCGGGACGTATAAGATCCTGCTGGGTGTTTATATAATTAAGGCGTGTGTGCTGCTCTTGGGCGCCGCGGTATGGTCGTGGGAAGACAAGAAGCAGGCGTTGAGGTCGGAGAAGGAGTGCCGGTGATGGGTTCGACAGAACGGCGTTGGCTGGGCGCGCTGGTAACGTTGTTCGGCCGCAACTGGATTACATTGAGCGGTGCGGCGTTGGCGGCGGCCAGCGGCTTGTTTATCGTCGGCTTTCTAATCCTGGCGCTGTTTCAACTCACCGATTCGCCTTACCTGGGCATCATGGCACTGCTCATCCTGCCCGCGGTGTTTGTCGGCGGCCTCCTGCTGATCCCGATCGGCGTTTACTGGGACCACTGGCGCCGGCACCGGCGGGGCGAGGCAAGCGCGGAACCATCCGGGGGCCTGTTTCCCGTCATTAACCTGAATAATGCACACACGCGCCGGGTGGCGGTGATCGTCATTGTCCTGACGGGCATCAACCTCCTGATCATCTCGACGGTCACTTACCATGGCGTCAAGTTCATGGATTCGCCGACATTCTGCGGCAGGGTTTGCCACACCGTAATGAAGCCCGAGTACACGGCCTACACGGGTTCGCCTCACTCGCGCGTCAAGTGCGTCGAATGCCACATCGGCCCCGGCGCCCCATGGTTTGTGAAGGCAAAACTGTCGGGTCTTGGCCAGGTCTTGGCGGTGACGTTCAACACGTACAGCCGGCCCATCCCCACGCCGGTGGAAAACCTGCGGCCCTCCCAGGACACCTGCGAGCATTGCCATTGGCCCGAAAAATTTACGGGCGACCGGATCAAAGTCATTACCAAGTTCCAGGAGGACGAGGCCAACACGCCCAGTAAGTCGGTGTTATTGATGCACATTGGCGGCGGGGCAAGCGAACACCACGGCATCCACAGTTGGCACATCAACCCGCGCATCAAGACCACCTACATCCCTGCCGACGAAAAACGCCAGGAAATCGCGTGGGTGCGCGTGCAGAAAGAAGACGGGACGGTCGAGGAGTTCAAAAAGCCCGACGTGGAGACACCCGCGGGCGAGGTCCGCGTGATGGACTGCATCGATTGCCACAACCGGCCCACCCACGTATTCCAGACGCCCGACGAAGCCGTCGACGAGGCCCTCGCTAAAGGCCGGATCGACACCGCCATCCCCTACATCAAGAAAGTCGCCACCGAAGCCCTCAAACAGGCCACGGGCGAACCCGGCGACCCCGGGAATATCGAAAACCATATTCGCCGTTACTACACCGAACAGCAACCCGGTTTTACCGGCCAAGCCAAGATCAACGCGGCGGTCAGCGAGGCATTGCGCATATACAAGAGCAACGTATTCCCCGAGATGAAAGTCACCTGGGGCACGTATCTCAACAACATCGGCCACGTCCTGTCGCCGGGCTGCTCGCGGTGCCACAATGACACATTGAAAAATGCCGCAGGTGACAGCATCGGCGAGGACTGCTCGATCTGCCACACCGTTCTGGCGTGGGACGAGGCCAAGCCCGAGATCCTCGAACAACTACAGATAAAATAAGGGCGAAAAGATTTCGACAGAATAACGGGATTTCGTTGTTTGCTGAACAATGACTGCGGAGGTAGGCCGACTTCGCCGAAGTCGGTCTCAACGGTCGGCGCGGGGAGTTGGAGCGTGGCGCGAAGACAGGCGAATGGGCTTGGGTCCCGGGCCAGCGTGGTGATGCTGAACGGGAGTGGTCGGGGCGCCTATGGCGGAGCGGGCCGACTTCGGCGAAGTCAGCCTACTGCGTCCCAGGGCTGCTAATGAGGAAGATCACGCAGGAAACGGGCGACGGTTTCCGTGATTTCCCCCGATGTTTGGCCGTGGGGCAGGCGTTATCCTGCTGGTGGCACTGTGCACAGGCACGAATATTCTTATTGAGGGAGACGGCAAACGGGCGGGAGACGTCGTGATATGCGACATGGACATGCAATAATCAGTGTTGTGGGTTTGGCCGCCATCATACTTGGCCTTACGGGTTGCCCGCCAATCACGGACGAGATAACGGTTACCGTGACGCCGCCGAACGCGGTGGTCGAAGCGGGGCAGACGATCGAGCTTTCCGCCCAGTCTTCTTCGCCCGACGATACCGATTTCGCCTGGGAATCGAGTGATGAGACCGTGGCGGTGGTCGAAGCGGTAAAATCCGCCGCGGTTGTTCTCCGCGCCGTTGCTCCGGGCACGGCCAGAATCACAGCTACGGCAAACGTCAGCGGCGCAACCGGCACGGCCGTGATTTCCGTGCCGGAAGAAGCCGCCGAAGGCGAGCCTGAGATCCCCGGCTCCAAACTCGCCCCGGGTCTCAACATCACCATCAACAGCATCACAATCCCCGAGGACAGAAGACCCGTCGTACAGTTCGTCGCCAAAGACGACAAGGGAAATCTCATTGGACTGCCTGAACTCACCACCGTCCGGTTCGCCTTGGCTTATCTCAACAACGCCCAAAGCCCGCAGTACGTCAACTACGTCATCGACAGCAGCGGTCAGGCCGGCTACGACGGCGCACAGTTGAGCGGAACCACTCAAAACGACGACGGCTCACTCACCTACACGTTCAAAACGGCACTCCCCCCCGATTACAATCCCGCAGCCACCCACCAGTTGGGTGGACAACTTCAACGGCTCTACGTGGTTGACAACCTCGTCTACACGGCCAACCCCATAGGCGCCTTCCGCCCCGACGGACAGCCCGTTACGGTCACCCGTGAAATCTCCGCCACCGACGTATGCAACGCGTGCCACACCCGCCTCGAGCTCCACGGCGGCGCACGCCGCGAGTTCCAGTTGTGTATCCTGTGCCACACGGCACAGACCATCGATCCCGAATCCGGAAACACCGTCGATATGCCCGTTATGATCCACAAGATCCATATGGGCGAGAACCTCCCCAGTGTGGAAGACGGTGTGCCCTACCAGATTATCGGGCACGACAACGAGGTCATTGATTTCTCGACGGTCGTATTCCCGCAGGATATCCGAAACTGCACCACGTGCCACCAGGGCGCGCCGCAGGCCGGCAATTACCTCACCAAGCCCAGTCGGCGTGCGTGCGGATCCTGCCACGACAGGACGTGGTTCGGCGATCCCGAGGCGACGCCGGAGGGTTATGAAAACCATCCGTTCGACTTTGACCAGCCCGACGACAGCGCCTGCGCAACGTGTCACAAGCCCATGGGCCCGGCGGTCGCCCCCATTCTCGAATCCCACGCCACCGAGACGAGCCAGGGGCGGGGGCTTGCGCTGGATATCATCGATATTACCAGCGAGGCAGCCGAGGAGGGGATGGTCGCGCTGACGGTGCATTTCACCGCCGTCGACGGCGCCGGCGAGCCAATCGCTGATTTGGCCGCGGCGGGGGTGCAGGCAGGCGTGGTCCTGGCGTGGCCGGTACCTGAGTATCAGGCGAATGTCAGCGAGACGTTCGTTGGATCGGGGCCAACCTCCTCGCGGCTTGTCAACAACGGCGGTGGCGCATACGAATATACGCTTGAGGCGCACGTGCCATTCGATTCCACTAGCTACGCGGCCGCGATGACAGGCCGGGTGACCTTCACGCTCGACGAGACATCGTACCGCCAGGGCATGGCGTCCAACGGCTACACCGTATTCACCGTCGACGGCAGCGAACCGACCCCACGCCGCGGTGTTATCTCGAACGAAACCTGCGGGGCGTGCCACGGCGAAATCAGGGGCCACGGTGGGCAACGGTTCGGCGTTGAAGTCTGCCTGATGTGCCATCGTGTCAACATGACCGACATCGACTCGCGGGACGACAGCGCACCCAACCTGATGAAGGCCGATGCTGTTACGGTCAACTTCAAAGACATGATCCACCGGATACACACTGGCAAAGAACTCAACAGGCCCTACATGGTGAATGGAAACAACGACTTCGCCGAAGTCCTGTTCCCGGGCAACCGACGCAAGTGCACCATCTGCCACCTCGAAGGCACATACCTCGTGCCGCTGCCCGAGGCGGCCGCGCCAACCGTCATCGACAACACCTTCACCGTCACCGAAATCCTGCCGACACGCGCAGCCTGCAACTCGTGTCATGACCACCTGCTCTCCGACATCCACGCCGTGCTTATGTCCGACGTCGATCAGGGTGTCGAGACGTGCGCGGTCTGCCACGGTGAAGGCCGCGACGCGGCCGTCCAGGACGTCCACCGGTTAAATCCGTAAAGTTGATCCATCCCAAAGCCCCGCCCGGCTCTGTCTCCGGAATGGAGGCCCGGGCGGGGCGTGGGTTTCTTCGGCAAAGTCCAGGGAGCGACAGAATGGCGTATCGGTTAAACGCGGCGCATATCGCACCAAAGCCAGACTCTTCATCGGATGGGCAAAACTTCCTGCTGCACAAGGCCGTATACCTCAACAAGGACCTGTCCGAACAAGAAAACCGATGCCTGACTCGGTGCCACCTGAGGCTGCGCGAACAGCTCCAGTTTCTGCACGACCTCGAAACGCTCGCATCGCTCGAGACGGGCGAGTTTCGCGGGCGTATCGCGCCCGTCAGCCTCAAGGACGTGCTGGAAAAGGTCGTGGATGAAAACCTCGACCTCGCCCAGACGCGCGGCATCGCGCTCAACCTCGAGCCGCTGCCGGACCTGCCCAATGTGCCGGGTATCCCGAGGCTTCTGCATGAAGCCGTGGCCAATTTCGTCACCAACGCCATCAAATACAGCCCGCGCGACACCGGCCGCGTGACAGTCCGCGCCACCGCCGGCGACGACCACGTGCGCGTCGAAGTGGAAGACAACGGGATCGGCATTGCCGAAAAAGATCTCGGATTGCTGTTCCAGGAGTTTGTCCGCCTGCCGCGGCGTCACAAAGAGGTCGACGACAGCGTCAGCAGCGGGCTCGGGCTGTCGATTGTCCGGCGGATTGCCGAACAGTTCGGGGGCGAGGTGGGCGTCCGGAGCGAGCTGAACAAGGGCAGCGTGTTCTTTATGGAACTGCCGGTTGCCCACGCCGGCGCGAGACCCGAAGTGGTTCCAGCCTGACGCGGCTCAAAGCGAGTGGCAGAATACGCACCGGGTCGTGCTGTTCATGGGATGCGGCGCGAGAAACGGGTTCGACCCGGGGTGGCATACCGAACACGGGCTCGGGTAGACGCCAAACTCGTGCGGCGACGGCCTGGCCTCTCTATGCTCAATCTCCTCGTGGCACACGGTGCAGTTGTTGTCTTGCGGCGGGAAATGACAATTGGCGCAGTGGATGTTGATCGGGCTGCCCCACGCCCCGCGGTGCGACGACGGCTGCGTGTGCTCGTGGCACTTCATACACAAGTCTTCGTCATGACACGCCGCGCAACGGGTTCTGTCCCACGACGCTCGCAGCCCGTGCGGTTTCCGCCGCCACGCGATCGTGTGGTCGGCCGGCGGGGTTTTCTGGTGGCAATCCTGGCAGAACGTCTGGTTGTCGTGGCACAACGCGCAATACGCCCGGTCGTACCGGAATTCCTGGCCGTGGGTTTTCTGCCAGATCTGCGGGGCGTCGTGCGCCAGCCGGTAACCCGCCCGCATCGTCGGCGCCTTGTCCTGCCGGATTTCCTTGTGGCACACGGGGCATGCGTTCAGGGCGGGATCGACGCTGCCATGGCAGTTCATACAGAACGGCATGAGCGGCATGTTGGGCAGCGTTGATTTATCGGGCGCGGGATGGCACGTGGCGCATTCGATCTTTTTCTCGACGTGCGACTCGTGCGAGAAAATCAACTCGTCGCTCAACCGTTTCCGGCGCGGCTCGACGGCATAATCGGGCCGGGTGTGGCAGACGCCGCATTCTTTTGGGTCCGGCTTGTCGACGTCGAAATCGTGGCATGCGCTGCACACGTCGTGGCCCGGCATCTGCGCCTCGGCGCCGGCGATCTCGTGGCAATCGGTACAGCCTGCGGCATCCTTATGCTGCGGATGAGAGAACCTGATGCCCCTGTCGCTCCGGGCGAGCTTCATGGTCGTGAGCGTGGCGCACGCGGCCAGCACCAGGCACACGACGCCCGCCAGAAGCTTCCGCTCGTGCCCTCGAAAACGTTCGCGCATGGCTCCCATTTCTCCCGGAGTCGATTAAGGCGGCTAAGAAGCCGCATTCAGAATCTTTGTTCGCAACCTTAATCCAACATCTACGCGCCGTGCGCAGATGTCGCGAACAAAGATTCTAAAACTGTAGCGTGTAGCCGGCCCGGACACGCCAGTACGGCGCATCGGGGCTTTCGTCTTCTTCGTAAGTCACCCGCAGGCTCAGCGCCTGGTTTTCCCGGAATTCCCATTCGGCGCGCGCATACGCGGAATAAATATCCTCGCGCGTCTCGACAGCCCAGTCGTCGAAAAGGAAAACCAGCGGGTTCGATGTCAGGTAGTAACCCGGAACCGCCCAGACGAGCGCCTGGTTCAATATGCCCGGCCACGCACGGTATTCCACAAGCCGGTCCTTGTAGCGCTCGTAAGCCGTCCCAACGGTCAGTTCAAGGCTGCCCCATGTATGGCTCGCCTCGCCCGTGATGGCCCAGAACCCTTCGCCGCCCTCGACGTTCCACCGCTCGAGCGCCAGGCGCAGGTCCGTGTCTTTGGCGATATCGTCTATCCCGCCGATCAAGGCTACGCGCTGATAGTCCCGGTTTGCCGTGCGCCAGGAATCTTCTTCCGAATCGCGGATCTCGCCTTCCAGCGACAGCGTTAACTTGGCGCCAAGTGGTTTGTGGAGGGCGATGAAAAAGTCCTGGTACTGCTCGTAATAATCGAGGATGCGGTAATAGGCGGTCAGGTCGTTGACCCTGTCGCCGGCATGTTTCAGCCGGTTTAAATACCGGACTTCATACGTTAAATCCCACTGGGGCACAAATCCCGTCGCGTTGAGGAGAAGTTCGTCCGGTTTTCCATCCTTGAATCGCAGCCGCCCAAAAAGGTTGAGGTCATCCGTAATCCGCTGCCACACGCTCACCGAGGCCAGCGAGTCGTTCAGGTCGGTTTCGATCCGGCGCGGGAAACTCAACCCCGCCAGTTCGTGCCAGAAACTGCGCCGCCCGCCCTCGTCGCTGTTTTCCTCGGCGTAGTATGCGTCCAGCGCCAGCCGCGTCCGCGGTAGCGGCGTCCACGACAGGCCGGCGCCCGCGGCCAAATCGTCGTGCGTATCGTAGTAGAGGCTTGCGCGGGCGCCTCCAAACACATACCAGTCCCATCCGGCCCGCTGCTGACGGGAATAGAGGCCATCAATCCGCGTGGTGGTGAGGCTCTCAATCACGCGCTGACGGCCAAACCGCAGCGTCGAATCGCCCCACAGGTCGTCGTACTCGACGTACAGGTCCAACAGGCGCGCCCGGACGTCCGAATCGGAAGCTTCGTTGAGGTCGCGCAACCCGCTGCTGCCCCCATGCTCGTCGAGGTTCACGTTCGTCCACACCAGCCCGTGAACACGCAACCGGGGGTATTTCGGCGGTGTGATGTCGAGTTTCAGCGTCTGGATCAGGTCAAAATCCGAATCTTCTTTATCCCATTCCGCGTCGACATTCCCCTCATACCGGCCGGAGAACCATTTCTTTGGGGCGGCAGGCGCGGGCGCAGGCGCGGCAGGCGCCGCCTCAGCCGGCGCTTCGGTGGCGGGCGCCTCGGTTGCAGGCGCTTCCGCCGGGGGTGCTTCCGTTGCGGGCGCTTCTGCCGGGGGTGCTTCCGTTGCGGGCGCTTCCGCCGGAGGTGCTTGCGTTGCCGCATCCTGCGCGAATGCGGCGCAACATATGACAAGGCACAGCGCCGGCAACAGCGCCGGCTCCAGTCCGGCGCTGCCCCTCAGCCCGAAACTCCGGCGCGACCTTCGGCCTGATTTCCTTCCGCTTGTGGCCAACCGTCAGCCCTCTCCATACCGCGAGTCGTAGATTATTTGCAGAATGATGTTGTGTTTCGGGTTATCCACATCAAAGACGGGCGCCGTCAGCACGGTGCCGTCGTGACATCCCATAATGCCTGAACACGAGTTCGGCGGGGCGGGGACGACCCCCGCGTCCATGGCTTCATTGCTCGTGATCGGCGGTATCGGTTCGAAGGTGTGCAGATGCGGCCCTTCCGCCTGATCCTCCCTGCGCAGCGGCGGCATGTGGCACCGTGTGCAGCGGCTTGCGCCCGTCCCGACGGGATCGTACGGGTGGAACGTGTGCTCTACGATGTCCTCCAATGTCGGGAATTCCATCTCACCGTGGCAGTGAAGGCACAGCGCGTTATCGACAAACGGCAGGCGCGTCTCGGATGCCTCGTGGACGTCATGGCAGCCTGTGCACCGCACCGCCTCATCCCGGTAATGTTCGCTTTGCAAGTACTGCCCCGCCTCGCCGGGGTGGCAACGCTGGCAAAGCTCGTGGTTGCTGTCAAACGGTTCGTCGTCGGGATTGTAAATGAACAAGCCGCCCCGGCCACCGTTTCTGACGTGCGCCTGCCCCGGCCCATGGCACGTCTCGCAATCCAGGAATCGGTGCGTGCCGGTGACGAACGACGTCTGGTCGGGCGCCAGCGTGCCCTGATGGCAGGTGAGGCAGACGTCATTGCCAACCCGGCCCGCGGATTCCGGGCAGCCGGAAAGCAGCAGGCTCGCAGAAACCAGGGCCGACGCTGCACGGCAACATGCGCCTCCCGCTGACATGCTCCCTCCCTCCACTTACCCTGACGATACTCCCGCGGCCACCATACGTCATTTAGACGGCCCGGTGCATCCGTAAAAAGCCCGGTTATTCCTGGGGAGCTACACCGAGCCCATCGTGGGAACCGGTCCAGCCGCACTTTTGTTCCAACGTTGGGACGCCCCCCGGCAGTTGTGGGGGGTGTCCCACTTTTTTCTTTTGTTCGACGCTTTGGAGTGCGGCAGTTTGCTGCCGCACTCCAAAAATGAGCCTGTGTTTTCAAAATATGTGATCGAGAACTTTCTCGCGTATTGCGTCCAATGTTGGTTGCGGCTACCGCCATGGGCTGACTTCGGCAACGTCGCGTTATTTCACCGCCTGCTTGGCGTGTTTGAACGCGGTGAGCAATTTCCAGGCCGTCTTCTCCCACGTGTGTTCGGCGGCGAGTTGACGGCCGACCTTGAGCCGTTTTTCCCGGTGCGGGTCGGTCTTGTCTATCGCTTGCCGGACCGCCGCGGCCCAGGCGGTGACCGTATCCGCATTGGGGTAGATGGGAATATCGCCCGCGTACTCGGGGATCGCCCCCGCCCTCCACGCTACCACCGGCGCACCGCACCGCATCGCCTCGAGAACCGTGATGGCCGCCCCGTCGTCGTGGTTGGGGTGCACGAACGCGTCGCAATGCTGGTACAGCGCCGCCAGGTACGAAGCGGGGCAGTAGTCGAACCGGATCACACGCGGCCCCCAGTCGGCCGGCTCCGATTCGCAAGGCTGGCCCGCGACCACCAGCGGGTGCGGCAACTGCGCCTCGATATGATGGAACAGGTGCTGAAGCCGGTCGATGTTTTTGAACGGCCGCGTGTCGCCCACCGCGAGGAGGTAAGGCTCTTCCACAATGCTGGGTTGCGGCTCGCTGAACGCGGGATCGATCCCGTATGGAGCTATCACGACCCGGTCGAGTGGCGCACCAAGACCTGCAAGCTGTTTCCGCACAAACTCCGACGGCGCGACCATCATCGCCGCGCTCACGATGGTTCGCTCGAAGTTTTTCGTTTGCTTGGGAGTGCGGCGGCCATGGAGGCCCATCGTCAGCAGAACCGTCGGGATCGGGCACGGCGCCGGCGCGTCCTTCAACGGCGTTAGCAGCAGGTCAATTCCCGCCTGTTTTGCATGGCGAACCAATTCGGCGGTCTTTGAACCCAGGATCGAGCGCAGGGGCTCGACCAGTACCCGGGCGAACGACTGGAACGACTCATGGCACGCGGGGCCCGTCAAGATGACGAAGGACGTGTGCGGCTGGAGCGACCGCATCGAGTCGAGCACCGCGCGCAGGTACCGTTCTTCGCCCCCGCCCCAGCCGGCGCGCAAGTTCACAGCGTTCACGCCTACAAGCATTCGTCCGTCCCCGTTCTTACTCGATGTATCCCAGGTCCTGCAACCGCCGCCGGATTTTCTCTTCTTCCTCGGGCGTATAATCAGCGGCCGGCAATGAAATAACTCCGTTTTCGGCCAGTATGTCAATCACTTTTTCCGCGGCAAAATCCGGCGTGTCATCCCCGTCAAGCTCAACAACCAAATCGCCCGCGGGCTGATTCGTTGACTTCGTCGTCACGCGCATAGTGCATTCCACCACGCTCGACGACCGTTCCAACTTGGCGCTGCATTGAAACTCAACCAGACGGCTCGCCAAAATGCCGGCAACCTCCCCCGCGTTCGCGCCTTTCAGTTGCACGCAGAGCGTTTGTTGCATACTGATTCCCTCGCCACGCCAGGGTGGCAGTTTAACATACGGGCCTGCCTTGCATATCCGGCGGCGGCTCGACTCCCAAAAGGGCCAGGACGGTTGGCGCCACATCAACGATCCTCAGTTTGTGAAGCTGCCGGCCGCCGCGATCTGTTCCATCATCCATAATGAAGATGCCGTCGTAATCGTGGTTGGCGTCGTCCGGGCCGATGTCGTTCTCGTACGTAAAAATGGATTTCTGGCCAATCGATCCAACGGCGCGCCAGTCGAGATCCCCAAAATACACCATCAGGTCCGGCGGGATGCCCCGGACTTGCCGGTAGATGTCCTGTGGTTTCAACACGACATTGCCCAGCGGATAGCCCATCGGGCCGGGAATGGCTCTGATCCGGCCCGCCAGCTCCTCGCGAAACGACTCGTACTCGGCCAAAGGCACGACGCCCTCCGGCTCGCGGCCCGCTACGTTGATGAACACCCGCCCGTAATATCCCCCGGCGCCCCACGCCTTCGTTTTGCTCCAATCGACGTGCGAAGCATCAAGTGCAGGCGAGACGCCTGCACCACAATTGGCAGACTTCTTAAGAACAAGGAAGCCTTCGTTGATGAGCCACTGATTAAGGCACACCCCGCCCTGCATGGCTTTTGCGCCGTGGTCGGACACAATCAGGACGGCCGTCTCGTCTCCTGCCACCTTAAGCAACTCGCCAATCCGGGCATCGAGCCCTTCATAGTAGTCGCGGAAGGCGTCAACGAATGGGTTGCCCGGCTCAAACTTGGGGTACTCCGGATCGCAATACTTCCAGAACCCGTGATGGAGCCTGTCCACGCCCATCTCGACCATCATGAAGAAGTCCCACGGCTTCGACTTCATCAAATACAGAGCCGCGTCGAACCGGTTGCGCATGAGGGCGTGTATGCGATTGAGCAATGCGGGCTTATCGTCTGTGCGGAAGTCTTCAACGTCGAGAATGTACTCGCCTACCGCTGTCTGCAGTTCATCTTTGAGCCCGCGCGGGTACGTGAAGTCGGCGCGGGTGTCGGGCGCAAGGAAGTCCGCCACAAGCCAGCCGTTCACCGGCGCCACCGGGTACGTCTGCGGCACCCCAAGGACTACCACCTTCTTGCCGACGCGGGACACGATGTCCCACACCCGTTTTTCGCGTATGGCGGCGGCATTTGCGATGGCCATCCCGGCATACGAGTAGTCGGGCCGGTTGCGGAACCCGTAGCAGCCCAGCGTGCCCGGGTCTTTGCCGGACATCATGCAGGCCCATGCGGGCGCGGTGATGGGCGGGTCGCAACTCCGCAGCCGGCCCCAGCAGCCGCGGTCGGCCAAACGCTGGATGTTAGTTAGCCTGAACGCATCTGGGCCGAACACGAACCGCGGGGCCGCGCAGTCCAGCCCGATTACGAGCACCCGCTGTGCCCGCAGCGCCCGCTGGCCTTGCAGCGGCATCATCAGCCAGTTTCGCTTTGCGCCCACTTGATCAGGACCTTGGCGACCTCGGGGCGGGTGAACTCGGCCGGCGGAATCTGACCCGCCTTAAGCATCTCGCGGACTTTCGTCCCGCTGAGGAAAACGTGGTGCTCCTTGTCGTGCGGGCAAGTTTTGATCGACGCCATGTTGCCGCAGGCTTTGCAGTAGAACGAATGCTCGAAGAACAGCGGCGTGATGCCCATCTCGCCCGGCTCGAACTTGTCGAAAATGTGGTGGGCGTCGTACGACCCATAGTAGTTGCCGACACCGGCATGGTCGCGGCCGACAATAAAATGGGTGCACCCGTAGTTCTTCCGGATGATGGCGTGCATGATGGCTTCTTTAGGCCCGGCGTACCGCATATTCACCGGCATGATCGTGAGCATCGTGTGGTTTTTCGGGTAATAGATGTCGAGAATGGTCTTGTAACATTCCATCCGCACGTCGCCGGGGATGTCATCGCTTTTCGTGGTGCCCATGAGCGGGTGGAGAAGGAGCCCGTCGACGATTTCCATGGCAACCTTCTGCAGGTATTCGTGCGCGCGGTGGACCGGGTTGCGCGTCTGAAATGCAACGATTCGGCGCCAACCCCGCCGGTCAAACTCGGCCCGCGTCTCCCGCGGCGTGAGGTTGTACTCCTGGAACTCGATCTCGCGCGCCTTCAGCACATCGAGATCGCCCGCCAGCAACACCGGGCCCAGCGACATCGTGTATGCTACCCCCGGGTGGGCCGTGTCCCGCGTCAAATACACCTTTTCGCAAATCTCGCCGTGGTCCATCGAAAATTTCTCGGTCAAGTGCAGGATCGCCACCAGATCGCCCATATCGTCTTCGATAGCCACGGGTGCGTCCACTTTGAGCCGGTCCCCGTCCGCCTGGCTGATCCCCAGCAGGATCGGGATCGTCCACGGGAGCCCGTCCCGCAGGTACATCGTGTCCAGGACTCGGAGGGTCTGCGCCTCATTCATAAAGCCCGTCAGCGGGCTGAAAAGACCCTTGGCGATCCCATCGATGTCGAATGCCGTGTAGGCATCGACTTTGATGCGCGGCAAAGACGCCGCCCACGATTTCGCCTCTTCGAGCGCGGCCCCGGTCAACAACCGGTCTACGAGCACCCCGCCATGCGGTGCTATTGCCATGAAACAGCCTCCTTCAATACGTTCAAAAAAACATGCCGCGCCGGCGGCATCCATAGGGTTGCTTACCAACTTCTGAGTTGGGCTTACACCAACTTCTGAGTTGGCTTAAGCGGGCACCTGAACCGAGTTTATCAGGTAACGGCCAACTCCCTCAAGGAGCGCCCTTTATAGGTCTTATGCGTCCTATACGTCCTACCGTGCCGCCTGCTCCTGAAACGCCTGCACGTACGCGCCACGTTGGGACGCCCCCCGGCAGTTGTGGGGGGTGTCCCCCATTTTCAACCGTGGTCCCTGCGCCTACTTCCCGGCCTGCTCCTGAAACGCCTGCACGTACGCCTCCAGGCCCGGGAAATCCTGCGGCGCTACTTCCACCGCCTCTGTATGGACCTGCTTGCCAATCTCTTCGAGAGGCACGTCTTCGGCAAGCATCCAGCCCGTCATGGCCGCGCCCAGCGATGTCCCTTCCTTCATCTTGGTGATCAGGAAGGTCTGTTCCGGGCACAGGGCCGCCAGGAGCTGGCAGTAGGCAGTATTTTTGGCAAACCCGCCTTCGATAAAGACTGTCGTGCCTGCGCCAGCGCCGCACGTGGCTAACATCTTGGCGGTGGCAATGGCGAGCGCAACGTTCAGCGCACCATTGTACGCCTGGCCGAGGCCGTCGAGCGGCAGGCTCGCCGCCTGCCGGAGGTCCTTCAGGGCATAAACCGAGTTACCGTCGACGACCCGCGGCGTTGCACCGGGGAAGGCCGACGCGCTCGGGAGAACGCCCGGGATGACGAACAGCCTCCGCTCCCGGATCACGTCCTGCACAACATCTACGCTCGAGTGGTCGGGCAGGCTCGTGAAACCCCGGAACGTGTCGTATTCCATGCCTGCCGGAAAAATGCACGTGCGGACGGGCCGGTTGTACACATCGAGGTTGAAGAACACCCGCCCTTTAATTTCGGCCGGCGTCAGTTCCAGCGTATCGGACGGCCGCATCATCACGCACCACGTCCCCGTCGAGTTCAGCAGGAAGTCCGAATGGCCCTGCGCAAGGTACGGGACCAGGTTGGCGTTCGAGTCGTGGATGCCGTACGTCACGGTGCAGTTGCGGGAGAGGCCGCACTCCGCCGCAATTTCGCGCCGGACAGCCCCCAGGCACGACCACGGGCTGCCGAAATTGGACGGGAACAGCCGGTCGGCCCTGAGGTCGAGGCCCACCTCGCTCCACGTTTTTTCGCGGAAGTTCCACAGGTAGGTGTGGTTGCCAAGATACGTGGGCTCGACGGCCATCCCGCCGGTCAGTTCATAGCCCAGGTAGGAGTTATAAAACAAGGCGTGGCGCACACCCGACCAGACTTCCGGCAGACGCGTCTTGACGAAATACATCTGCTTGCCAACATTGGCGAACCCCACGTCGGGCGTGCACGTCCTGGCGTGGAGCGTCTCCCGGTCGCCGTAGGCCGCGTAAAACGCCTCCTGCACTTCGGCGCCGCGCTCCGCCGTATAGCTGATTACGGGGTGGGCGAGCCGGCCGTTCGCGTCGAGCATGGCGAACGTCGCGCCATGGGTGGTGATGGCGATATTCCTCACCTCCGCCTCACGCGCCAGGTGGCCGAGGGCCGAACGGAACCAGTTAAGCAGCGCGGCCGTGTCTTCAACCTCGAGACCGCCCTGGTCGAACGGCTGAATGGTCGTTCTCTGCTCGCCGAGGACGGCAAAATCCCTGTCGTACAGAGCGACTTTCTTGTTGGTTTTCCCCACATCCAGAACGGCGACGACTTGCGGTTTCACGCTTGTTTTCCTCCGTTTTTGGTTTCAGCGCTTATTATGGCATTGCGGGCGTGGAATTCAACTTTGATTCGCCGTTTGTTGATAGTTAAAGCGGCAACAGGAATTTAACCATGCTGACTGTACTGGTCGTCGACGACGAGGAGGCGGTCAGGCACGTCGTGTCCCGGATGCTGAAACGTCTGGGATACGAAGTACTGATCGCCGCGGACGGGAGTGAGGCCGTCGAAATATTCAGCGGTCAGCCGGACGAAATCGGCTGCGTCATCGTCGATCTGGCCATGCCCGGCATGGACGGACAACAGACCTTTGTGGCGTTGCGGCAGATCCGGCCCGACGCCTGCATCATGCTGGCGAGCGGGTTTGACGAAGAGGAAGTCGCCCAGCGGTTTGCGGGGCAGGGTTTCGGGGGATTTATCCAAAAACCCTTCTCCATCGTAATCCTGGAGCAAAAACTCAACGACGTCCTCCCCTCCGAACCCCGCGTGAAAGCACCTTAGATCCGTTGGCACGCCCCCCGCCGCCCCTTCTTAGCGGGCTTTGTGAGGGGTGTCCCATTGATACGGTCGCGGTAGGGACACGGGTTGCCCCGTGCCCCCCGCACGGATCCCGGCGAGCGGCACTACCGCACCGGGCTCTTGCCTTGGGTTCTGACGCAGGGTCGCGCCCTGCGTATCCGGTCCAGCGCTG
>Ga0315285_10001010_pt1 | contig 29311 bp, 31 predicted proteins | sample YL17G09_36_MG_FD_203698 | JGI IMG/M metagenome (GOLD analysis project Ga0315285, IMG submission 203698) | Sediment microbial communities from Yellowstone Lake, YNP, Wyoming, USA - YL17G09_36 | ecosystem: Environmental > Aquatic > Freshwater > Lake > Sediment | place: USA: Wyoming | collected...
GGGCAGGCACCTGCCGCCGCTTGGCGAGCATTGCCCGCCGATCGGCCCAGGTCCGCCCGCGGACAACAGCATAACCCGAACGGAGCGAGCCCGAACGAACGTTTCCCCCAGACCAGTTGACACGCACTTCCCCAGGCGGGGGCTTGCGTGGCGGCGCCATTTCGGGTATAATCTATAAGCGTACCGAAGCCGCAAGGCCCCATGGTCTAGAGGTCAGGACACCACTCTTTCAAGGTGGTAACGGGGGTTCGATTCCCCCTGGGGCCACCACTTGACAGTGCAGCTTGGCGCCGGGGACGGGCCGCAGGGCGCGGGCCGGGCCCGGCGCGGGGCGATTCGGGCGGTTAGCTCAGGGGCAGAGCGCTTGACTCACATTCAAGAGGTCGCTGGTTCAATTCCAGTACCGCCCACCATAGGGAAGCGAAGCGCCGCAAGCGATTGCGGCGCTTCTGGTTCATGCCCGGCCATGACCAGGGGTCGCGCGCAGGCCCTTCTGTCAAGCAGCAGGCATTTTTACTCCCTTGGGCAGGAGAAACTGGCCCGACGATTGAACAGATACTTACCGGACAGTTACAGGGAACGAGGGAGAAAACCATATGCCAGACGATGCCACGACCGGGGTCAAACAGCGTGGCCGGTTTCGTAGCTGGCCTGACATCAAGAAGCTGTGGGAGCAGGCGTCGCAGGATCCCAGCTTCGACAGGGAACGTCGAGAGATCGCCCGGGAACTGGTCAAACTGGGGGTTCGGGTCAACCGCCGGTGATGAAGCAGGGCAGGGGAATACGGGCCTTAGCTATCGCACGAAGTCGAGTTGGCGCTGGAAAGTCTCCTCTGTAACGCCATGAAGCACACGCGTAACGTTATCATCGAGCGGGATTACCTGTAGCCGCCCGTCGACGAGTTCGGCCACCCCGCGAGGTCCCAGGATGAGGTAGCGCGAATCATCGAGTCGTTTGCGCAGGAACACGATGTAGGTTCGGCCGGCGCGCAGCAGGGGGAAGTCGGGGTAGTCAGTTGCCGCAGAATCGACCTGGCCGCCATTCTGGAAGATGGTTATCCCGGCGGCGGGACTGCCGAGGTACGCCCGCTCAACGGCTGCGATGTGGTCGGTTTCGACCAGATGGCGTTGCAGGTACGGACGGGACTCCAGGATGCGCACGCGTGCAATGACCTCGGCATTCGATACCAGGTCGGCGAGACTTGAATAGTAGGGCATCCACGTGGTGATCGACGGGGGCCCTTCGACAAACGGCCCCTGGTAGTACTCCACAGCCGCCGGTTTCGCGCCGCAGCCCGCAAGGACCAGCCCGACTAACCCAAGGGCGATCAACATCACGGCACAGTGCCTCGTTGCGCTTCCCCCCTTAGCATGGAGTATCGACATGGCAATTCGCCGTCAGGGCTGGCACGGCCTGCTGCCGGCGGCGGCCAGGCCTCCGGCCGCCGCTGGCAATTCTGCATGGGAGGGACTCCATGCGATACACAAGTTGGGTCATTGCCGGAGCACTATGGGGCATGGGGAGTGTATTGACCTCAATTGCCCTCGGAAACAGCCCCAGCGACGTCATGCGGGCACTAGTCAATACGGCTCATTACTCCATAAACCACGTGTCAGAGACTGCCGACCTCCTTTCTGGCGACTTTCCCCCAGGACCCCTCAAACTCGTGTTCTTGCCAAGCGCGACTGGCATGGATGTTCTAGCGTGGACACTGGGTTTCGGGGGTTGGCTGGTCGTTCGCCAGGGCTCGCCGTGGTCAACTCTGGGACGCCTTCTAGTCCCCCACCCGATAGCATCCTCCATCTTGTTTTCCCTATCTACCGCGCTGGGCGGGGTGGCCCTTATGATGGTCCCTGCGCTGTTCCTTCGCCTACTTTCCTGGCTGGGCGACCTGCGAAGTCGACCGGGCGCTTGAACCCAATACTCGAGGGGCACTCCGAGGCACCCGCGGTCGTCCTCGCCGGGCACTATCACCGGCTTTTGCGCCGTACACCTCCCGTTGCGCACCCGCCTCGCCGTGATGTCGTGCGGGTTCAGGCTCAGGCTGGCCTGGCCGGGCAGCGCCCGCACCCCGTATTGAGCCTGCTTCGGGTGCCCGGCCTCCCCAGTACCCCGGCCGCCCATCGCCCAGCCAAGCCTCGCGCGGGTCGACCGTGAGCAGGAACGCCCGCGCTGCGGGTCGAAGCCTGGTTCTGGGAGGGGCGGGCCCCTCTCGGTGCCACTCGAGGGGGTGAGGGCTTGAGGCCGGTCGTCGACGAGAGCAAGTGCATCGCCTGTGGTACGGGCGCCGCCGGCGCTGGCGCCGGCGCCGTCAGCGCGCATGACAGCTTGAACCGCCTGCACGACGAACTGGCGCGGCAGGTGATGCGCAACCTCGTGCATAAGGTCAACCTGGGCCTTGGGGCGTACACCGACCGCTGCCACGAGGCGGTGCGCGCGTTGCGGGCGGCCGCCGACGGCCGCGGCGGCGAGCGCGTGCGTGACCCGGAGCGCCTCTCAGCCTAGTACATGGAGCAGAAGGCCGTCATGGATGCGTTCGCCGCCGTGGCGTCCGGGCTTTATGCCCACGTCTCGCCGCTGCCTCCGGTGGCGGGCTCCCCGCAGGTGGTTCAGCTCCTGACGCAGGACGTGGGGTCGCTCACCGGCGGCCGGCTGGCGGTCGGCGACGACATGGCCCAGGCCGCCCTAGGCATAGCGCGGCACATCGACGCCCGGCGCCGCACGCTGGGCATATAGGGGGGCGGTCACTCGCCCCCCTTGCGCCAGCTGCCGCGGTCACTCGCCGGCCTTGTACCAGCTGCCGCGGTCACTCGCCCCCCTTGTACCAGCTGCCGAGGTAGTTGCCGGTCTCGGCGTCGTAGGCCGCCGTTGCGGTGCAGTTCTCGATCCGGCCGAAGTCCGGATCGGCGAAGCCGCCGGGCCAGTATACCTGCACGACCAACACCAGGCGGTCGGGCGAGACCGTTGGATGGTCAGCCACGTCCTCCTCTTGCATGCTGCACAGCTCGGCGAAGGTCATCACCTTGGCCAGCAAGAGCTGGCCGCCCTGGCTCGCGATGTAGTCCTCGTCAACGAAGGCGTCGACGTCGATCAGGCGGTCTGGTGTCAACGAGGCGTTGGCATTCAGGTACACCTCGGGGCTGTTGTCGAGGCTGGGCGGCTGGGGGCCGGCCCCGGGCCGCAGCGCGACCGCCACCGCGATGGCCGCCGCCATCACGACCGCCGCGACGATGATCCACCACCTGTTGTTCATCTTGTTCATGGGCTCACCCCCGCTACGTCTTCGAGGTCTTGATGGCCGGCGCCACGCTGCCATCCGTCTGCGGCTCCGTCACCCACTGCACGTCAAGGCCCCAGGCGCCGTCTTGATTGTTCAGGAAGCCGCCCTTCCAGTACTCCCAGCCCGCGCTGCCGAACATCATGAAGTTCTGTTCCGACCACGTCGCCGACGTCGTTGCCTGGTCGTTCGTCTCCAGGCCGGCCTCCATCCTGGTCCCGTCCGTCAGGTAGTACTTGTGGACCAGGGAACCGTCGACGTACACGCTCCACTCGCCCGTACCGCTCTTCATGGTCGTGAACGTGTGCTTTGTCCCGATCGTCGTTGACGGGCCGGTGTACGTGTTCTCTTCGTAGGCGATAAGACTGCCGCCGCTCATCCTGCCGGCGGCGTTGTAAAACCCGTGCCAGTAAACGATCTTGCCGTCACCGGTCCTGTGGGCGCCGTCCATGAACCCGTTCTCGATCCAGCTCCCGTCTGCGTCAAGGACCCAGCCGGTGTGCAGGACGAAGCGGGTGTTGTTGGTGGTGCTCCACTTGGCGTCCATGGCCTGGATGACCATGTCGTAGTAGACGGCCTGGCACGGGGCATTGCAGATGGCGGTCGCGTGGACCCCCGCGAAGCACGGCGCCGCGATGACGGCGACGAACAGCAGGGCCAGCAGCGCCGCAGTGATCCCTCTCCTCATGATGCAAAACCTCCCAGTCGCCCCCACAAACCATGATAACACGCCTCTGGCTGGCTGTCAATAACTGGAAATCAACCGTCCTGTGCTCATTTTTGCGTGCGGTCACGCCGCCGCTCGCCCCGGCTGGGAGGAGCGTGGCCATGCCTGTCGAAGCCTGGAGCGAGCCCGAATGTGTCCGCCCCAAGACCCCTCGGGGGGGGTGCCCGGTGACCGTTTATCGTCCCAAGCCATCGCCAGTGTGGGCGTCGCTGGGCCTGCCCGGCTTTGCGCTGACCAGCGTCCTGTACAGCGACGCCGGGCGCGTGTTCATGTGCTCCACGCGCGTCGCCAACGGCGTGCTGGTCATCGACACCGGCAAGCGCAAGTACGGGATCTCGCCCCGGGACGAGGACGGGTTCATCGCCGCGCTGACGGCGCGCCTCAGGGGGGGAGCGCAGTGACCGGCCCCTTCCCCATGGCCCTGCTGGCCGCCGTGGCATCGATCGGCCTGTGGGGCACATGGCTCCTGGGGACGGCACGGACCGCCGCCACGGTCGCGCCCGGCATCCGGTTGACGGCCTTCCTCGTCGGCCTGCCAATGAGCGCCCTCGTCAACATCCTGGTCAAGGCCCCGGTCGGGTGGCTGTGGTTCGGTGACAGCGGCACGCTGACCTGGGGGGCGGCGATATTCTTCCTGTTTTTCGGCGCCCTGGCCGAAGAGGCGATGAAGCTTGTCCCGGCGATGTTCCGGCCGCTGGGCGCCTGGGCCGCGTCGCGCCGCGCTGCGGCACTGACCATCGGCGGCGCGCTGGGATTGGGCTTCGGGGTCGGGGAGATCGCCTTCCTCGCCGTGGGCATCGCGGCCGACCCGACCTGGGCGGCCACGCCGGCGTGGATGTTCACCGGCTTCCTCGGCGAGCGCCTGGCGGCGTGCCTGGCGCACGTGGTCCTGACCGCGGTCGCCGTCACCCTCCTCGCCAGGCGCAGGCGCGGCGTGCTGGGGCTTTCAGCCGCCACCGGCCTGCACGCCCTGCTGAACGTCGGCGCAATGGCCTACCAGATGAAGGTGACGGGCGCCGCCCTGGCGACGCTGTGGCTTGGGGCCAACATCACCCTGCTTGTATTCATCCTCGAACGCCTGCGCGCCGTTGCCGCCCGCAGGCTCCCGCCCCGGCCCGGCAGCGAGGCGGTGCTCTACCGCCGGCCCGGCAATGGGAGTGCAAAGGGGGATTGACCCGTGTCCATGTCCAGCGACAACCCTGTGCTGGCGGCGATACTGAACCGGGCTTCAGTGCGGCTCTTCTCGGGCCGCGCGCTGGAGCCGGAAACGCTTGAGACGCTGCTTGCGGCGGCCCTGCGCGCCCCGACCACGGCGATGGGGCACTTCTATTCGATCATCGTGGTGGCCGACCCCGGCCTGAAGGCCGCGCTGCACCAGGCCTGCGGCCGCCAGCGCGCCATGAACGGCTCCGAGTTCCTGGTCTTGTGCATTGACCTGCGCCGCAGCGACCTCTGGGCCGAGCGCTTCGGCGCCCGGCGGCGCATGACCGGTTACACGGCGCTCATTTACGGCACCATCGACATGACCGCGGCGGCAGAGAACCTGGTCATCGCCGCCGCCGGATTGGGGCTGGGAACCTGCTACATCGGCGGCATCGGCCACAACGCCGCCAGGGTGTGCCGCATACTGGCGCTGCCGCCGGGGGTGCTGCCGGTGGTGGGGCTCGCCGTCGGCTACCCCGCGGAATCCCCCGCGCCGCGCCCGCGCATCCCGCTGCGATTCATGGTGCACCGCGACGGCTACCGCGACATGACGGCGCAGGAGATCGATGCGGCGGTGCTCGAGCTCGCCAGGCCCAGTCGTCGTGATGCGGGCGGGACGGCGGATGACGTGCTCGCGGCTGCGCGGCCCTACATAAGCATGATCGAGGGCCCGTTCTGGGAGCGCGGGGAGGAGCACCTGCGCGCGGCCCTCGCGGGGCAGGGGCTAGCCCCGGTCGACGGCGGGCGTGGCGGCGGCGAGCACGAATGAGCGCCGGCGCGCAGCGCGAAAACCGCGGTCAGCCGGGGCTTTGCCCCAGTCAAGGGGTTTTTGTCGAACGAAGATGCTGGTCAAGAGGAGGCTGAATGGGTTATTATAGTATAGGAGGGCTGGAAACGCCTTAGTTGACCGCAACCGGATTATGTAGCCTTGAGCCAGCCCATCTGATGCCGCACCAGCTTCGGCCCTATGGCCCTGTGATGGGAAGCGGGTGTGCGAATAGCGGGGAGTACTCATGGTCAAGCGTGCCCACACCATGCTCGACGTTCTGCGCCGGCACATCCCGCTTCTGTTCGCCAATCACGTCCTCGGCTCGTTCGCCTTCTACGGCAGCCAGCCGGTTTTCGCGGTCATCGCCATCCGCGTCACGGGCAGCATGCTGGCCGGCGGCGTTGTGATCGCCCTCACGTTCGTCCCCGTGATCATCGCCGCCCCGCTGGCCAGTGCCCTCGCCGACCGTTTTCCCCGGCGCACCCTGCTGTTCCTGGCCGACGCCGGGCGGGCGCTGGCGGTCGTCGTGCTCTTCTTTGACGGCGGCATCGAGGCGCTCTACTCCGCGACGTTCGTCCTGGCGGCGTGCAACTGCCTCGGGGGGATCGCCCGCGGCGCGGTCTTGCCGTCCATGGTGCCGGCGGAGCTGATCCCCACCGGCAATGCGCTCCTGACGCTGGCCGGCTCGATCGGGCGGGTCGCTGGTCCGGCCTTGTTGGGCGCGGCGCTGGAGGTGCTGGGGTGGCGCCTGTGCTACGTTATCCTGAGCGCGTGCTTCGCCATCGCCGCGGCGGCGGTCCTGGGCGTCCGCGCCGTGCGTCCGGAGGCGCCGCGGGCCGAGCGCAACCTGGAGTACGCCTGGGGTGGCTTCCGGTACGGCTTCTCGCAGCCAATCATCCGCATCATCTTCGTCTCGTCGGTCCTGTACTTTTTCGCCGGCGGGGCGATCAACGTTCTCCAGATGACCCTTTCGGAACGAGTCATGGGGATGGGCGCCACCGCCTACGGGCTGATCATGTCCCTGTGGGCGCTGGGGCTGACCCTCGGCTCCCTGGGGGCGACCAATGCTGCAACCGGCGGCACCTTGCGCGGCTACATCAGCGGCACCGCGCTCGCCGGGGCGGCGATGGGGTTCATGGGCATTCTGCCCCAGCTGTGGTACGTGCTGGCGCTTTCGGCGGTCGGCGGCTTCGCCGAGACCTTCCGGGTCGTCGCCGCCAGCACGCTGAAGCAGGACCTGACCCCCGACGGCCTGCGCGGCCGCGTGTTCGGGGCGTTCGCCTGGGTCGCCGCCCTCTCGGGGGGCCTGGGCTGCATCCTGGCGCCGCGCCTGGCGATCCTGGTGAGCCTGCCCGTGGGGTTCCTCATCATGGGCGTCGTGTCGGCGTCGGGCGGCCTTCTGGCCGTGTTTATGGCGTCGCGCGTCAAAGCCTCGTCGGCGCGCGTGACAGCGTGACGCCGGCCCGCCCGCGGAAGGCGGGCGGCACCGGCGGCTGTTTGGCCGGGCGTCGCAGCGGACGGGATGTACCGGTTAGGGCGTTGTCGTTTCCTGCCAGGGGGGTGACGGTATGGACATAAACGTCCAACTCTTCAACGTCCAGCTCTAGGACGGTAACCCGGCTCTAGGATGAGTGCTCGTCCGCTGCGCGTCCGTGCCCCCATAATGGACCGTGAGCGGGTAATGACGCGACCGGCGGCTACTGCAGGCTAATGTGGGCCAGGGTCAGGCGACCCTGGCCCTTTCGTCGCCGCCCGGCCCGCGCCGCGGCATCACCTTCACTACCACGGCGACATAGTATGGGGTGGACGGCGCCCCGGCCGCGGGGCTCCAACGACGACGGGGATCGCCGCCGCCCCGCCGGGGGCGCCCGCCGACTATCGCCCCGAGGAGGCTTCAGGCGTGAGTAACCCCACCATCCCCTGCGTCGACAGGCAGGAGGCGATCACCAACCTCATTGAAGCGCTGGCCCTCGAGGAGGCGGCCATCGCCCACCTCATCAACGCCGAGGCGGAGAAGGCGCAGGCGGTCGCCGAGAAGCTGCCGCGCGACCTGACCGTGCAGCAGGTGCTGGAGATCCAGAACAAGATCATCGACGTGATCAGCGTCCTCGCCGAGAAGGAAAAGCAGATGTCGGAGAAGCTCACCCACCTGCTGAGTTTCCGGTGACCCCACGACCCTCCCTCCCCCGCGTGTTGGTGGGACCCGGGCGTGACCCGTCCGGCGTCCCACCCCACTTTTGTTCCCGGGGCCTGACGGCCGCGACGGGCGCCGTCGCCGCCGGGACAGACTAGGGGCGGCGGGCGGGTGCGGCGGCGGCCGCGCGGCGGGTGCGGCGGCGGCCGCGCGGCGGGTGCGGCGGCGGCCGCGCGGCGGGTGCGGCGCGGCGAAAATTGCTGGGGCGGCAAGGAAAACCCGGCGGGGGCGTAGAAGCTAAACCGTTAGCCGAGGGGGGACGGGCCATGTACGCCACAGTGGACGCAATCTCAAGCATCATGGAGGACATCGCGCCCACAGCCATGGCCATGGCCGACGACCGGGTCGGCCTGATCGCCGGCGACCCCGCGTCAGAGGTGCGCCGCGTCCTGGTCGCCCTCGAGGCCACGGGCGCCGTCCTCGACGAGGCGCGCGCGGCCGGGGCGCAGATGCTGGTGACGCACCACCCGCCGCTGCGCCCGTTCGCCGCCCCTCCCGCCGCCATCGTCGTCGGCCGCCCGCACGGCGACCTCCTCGCCCGCGCCCTGTTGGGCGGGGTGGCGCTGTACGCGGCGCACACCAACTACGACGCCGCCCCCGGCGGCATGAACGACCTCGTCGCCGCCCGCGTGGGCCTCATCGACGCCGAGCCGGTGGGGGTCTTCAAGCACGACCCGGTGTACAAGCTGGTCGTGTTCGTGCCCAAGGGCCACGAGGACGCCGTCCGCGACGCCATCGCCGCCGCCGGGGCGGGCTGCATCGGCAATTACAGCCACTGCACGTTCCAGGCCGCCGGGACGGGCACGTTCAAGCCGCTTCAGGGGACGCGCCCGTTCCTCGGCCGCGTCGGCGAGCTGGAGCGGGCCGACGAGCTGCGGCTGGAGACGGTGGTGCCATCCGCCGCCAGGGAGCGTGTGGTGGCGGCCATGCTGAAAAGCCACCCCTACGAAGAGGTGGCCTGGGACCTGGTGCGATTGGAGAACGCGTCCCGGCCGGTGGGGATGGCCCGCATGGGCCGCCTCGACGGGCCGGTCACCTTGGGCGGGCTGGCCGAGCGCGTCCGGACGGCATTCGGCGTCGACCACGTGCGGGTCGTGGGCGATCCCGGCCAGGACGCCGCGCCGGTGGTCACAAACGCCGGCCTTCTGGTCCCCGGCGTCCTTGAAGAGGCGGCGAGCCGCGGGGCGCGGTCGGTGATCCTCGGCGAGATCGGCTACAGCCCGGCGTGCCAGGCCGAGGCGCTGGGGCTGGGCGTCATTGAGCTCGGCCACTACCCGTGCGAGGTCCTGTGCGTCGCCGATATCGCGCGCCGGCTCGAGGAGCGCCTGCGGGCGATGAGCCTCGACACCGGGGTGGTACCCAGCCGGTGCGGGAAATACCCGTTCCGGTTCATATGAATCTTCACGACGCCGCCCCCCAGGGCGGTGTCGCGCTGTACTCGCCAGAAAGCCCCGCGCCCCGGCGGGGTGCGGCAGAGGGCCAGAGGGGGAGAGGGCGTGGCTGATGGGGAGGGCGGCGCCGGCGTCCACGAGCGCCTGCGCCGGCTGCTGGAGCTGCAGGCCCACGACCGCCAGGTCGACCAGCTGGCGGAAAAGCTGGCGTACCTTGAAGCGGGGTCAGAACTGGCCGCCCTCGCCAGCGAATCAGACCGGGCGGCACGCTGGGTGGAGGAGAAGAAGAGCGAGCTCCAGGCAGCGAGGTTCGAGGCCCGCCGGCACGAGAAGGAGGCCGACGGGCTGGCCGCCGAGCGGCGCGCCCTGGAGGCGCGGCTGTACAGCGGCGAGGTAAAGAACCTCAAAGAGATGGAGCAGATGGAGAAGAAGGCCCAGGCCCTGCGCGCCGAGGCCGGCGAACTGGAAGAGAAGGCGCTGGCGGCGATGGAGCGCGCTGAAGCCCTCGTCGCCGAGATCGCGGCGGCCGAGCGGGAGGCCGGCGCCGCCCGGGAACGGGTGGCCGAGTTCGAGAAGCTCGCGCAGGCGGCCATTTCGACGGGCCAGGAGGCGCTCGCGGCCGCCCGCGTGCGGCGGGACGGACTGGCGGCGAAGGTTGACCCCCACCTCCTGGAGACATACGAGTTCCTGCGCGCGAAGAAGGGCGGTCTGGCCATCGTCGAGGTCCGGGGCGGGGCGTGCGGCGCCTGTCGCGTGTCGCTGCCCGTGATCCTGGCCAACCGCATCAGGAGGGGCGAGGAGGCATGCCGCTGCGAGAACTGCGGCCGGATCCTGTGCTGGACGGGGGCATGAACGGCGGCGGGGGCCGGGCGGAGGGGCGTGGGGATGGCCGCGCGGCGCTATTGTATGCTGATGGCGCGGCGCGCGGCAACCCCGGGCCGGCCGCGCTGGGGGTGGTGCTCTACGACGGCGACGGCAGGCTGCTCACGGAGTTCGGCGAGTACATCGGCCGGGCGACGAACAACGTCGCTGAGTATCACGCGCTGATCCGCGGCCTGGAGGCGGCGCGTGCGGCGGGCATCACCGTCCTGCACGTCTTTCTCGACAGCGAGCTGCTGGTGCGCCAGCTGAACGGGCAGTACCGCGTGAAGAGCCCGTCGCTCCTGCCGCTGCACGGCCAGGCGCGGGCGCTCCTGGCCGGATTCCAGTCGGCGCGGGTGGAGCACGTCGGGCGCGGCGGGAACCGCCGTGCCGACCTGCTGGCCAACCGCGCCCTCGACCAGGCGCGCGCCGGGGGCCAGGACCCGGCGGCCGGACGTTGACAATGCCCGACCGCGGTGCTACAATCTAGTAGCGGGCGCGGTGGATCGCGGGGCAGTGCCTCGTGCGCGCTCACGTCGGGAAACCGTCGCCCGCGTTCGTTAAAGTTTGGGCAAGCAGGCCGGGTGGCCGCGGGCACAAGCGCCGCGAGGCCGTGTCCGAGGAAAGTCCGAGCTCCCCAGGGCAGGGTGCCGGGTAACGCCCGGTGGGGGCGACCCCAAGGAAAGTGCCACAGAAACATACCGCCTGCCGCCGCCAAGCCGGCCAGGTCGCCGCGCTTCAGGGCGCACCGCGTAGGCGGGCGAGCCGGGCCGCGCGCGGCGGCGGGTAAGGGTGAAATGGTGCGGCAAGAGCGCACCGGCCGCCGGGCAACCGGCGGGCCGGGTAAACCCCACCCGGAGCAAGGCCAAATAGGAGGGGGATGACGCTGCCCGCCGACCCCTCGGGTAAGGCCGCATGAGCCGTCGGGCGACCGGCGGCCCAGATTGATGGTCACCCACGACAGAACTCGGCTTACAGGTCTGCTTACCCGTACACGGGCCCGGGCGCCGCAAGGGCGTCCGGGCCCGCCCATTTCCCGCCGCGCGCGAGGGGTCCGCGGCGGCGCGGCCGCGCAGGGATCATCGCCGGCGGGGGCGAAGTCTTCCGCCGGCTGCATGCGAGGTCGAACGCGTCACGGAGGTGAGGCTCGTGGCCCCTACACGGATTAACCGCGGGTGGCGGGCCGCCACCGCCGCGGCACTGCTCTGCGTGCTGCTCGGCGCCCTGCCCGCTCTCGGCGGCTGCGCACCAGCCCGCGGAACCGTCGACAAGCTCAAGCAGGAGAAGGACGAGCTCGTGCAGCGCCTGGCCGACCTGGGAGCCGACCGCGACCGGTTGCAGGCCGAGCTCGACGCGCTCAAGCAGCGCGCCGAGGAGCTCCTCGGCGCACTGCACCTCGCCATCACCAACGTCGCCGTCGTCACCGCGAACGTGGACGCAGAGGGCCGTATCTGGGGCGAGTTCGCGGTCGAGGTGACGGTGCAGAACCGGTGCACGACTGATTCGGCGCCCGTGTCGGTCGGGGCCGTGCTGCTGGCCACAAACAGCCGGTACCAGTCGCTGGCCCCGGACGTCTCCGCCGCCTGCCGGCAGGTTGAGAGCATCGAGCCGGGCGGCGAGGCCACGGTCACACTGACCGGGCTTTCCACCCGCCACCCTGAGCTGAAGCAGCAGATCCTGGTTACGGTGTACGGGCCGGCGGATGAGCAGAACCAGGCCAACAACGTGCGGCGGCTGGCGCTGCGGGCGCGCTTCGCGCCAGGCTCGCCCGACTAAACGGGCGGGCCGGCGGCGGCGCCGCGCTTGCACGGAGCGCTGGCTCTTGGGGGGCTCTGGCATGCGCTGGACGGGGGACGACGGGTGTGCGGGCGGGCCGGCTTCTTGCTGGACGAGGCTTTTCCGGCGCGGGTTGCGGCCCGGCGGGCCTCCGTCGCCGGTGCCTGACGCGCGCTTCGACCAGCGCGATTCGGTCTTCAGCGCCGCGGCGCGCGGCGAGCTGGGGTCCGACGTTGAACGCTGGGCGGCGCTGGATGCCTGGCCCAGCGACGTCGTGCCCCGCGCCGCCGACCCCGGCGAGGCCGCCCTGGCCTTTGCCGCCTTCCGCCTCGCGTACCACCTCGACGCCGGGCTCAGCGGCGGCGCTTCCCGCACGCGCGTGCCGGTGGCCGACCCGGCGGCGGCGACGGTCGCGGTCAAGCGCGCGGCGCGGTTCTTCGGGGCGGATATCGTGGGGGTCGCCCCCCTGCACCCGGCCTTCGTGTACAGCCACGACGGTCGCGGCGAGCCGGTGCGGGTAGACGCGCCGTGGGCCGTGGTCGTGGGCCGGGGCATGGACTTCGGCCGCCACCTGGCCGCGCCCGGGTTCGCCGCCGACGCCGCCACCGGCCGCGGCTACGCCGACGTCACCTTCACCGCGGCCGCCGTGGCCTTCTACATCCGCCTCCTGGGATACGACGCCGCCGGTCACCGCAACGGCACCGTCCTGCAGGTGCCCCTCGCCGTCGCCGCCGGGTTGGGCGAGCTCGGCCGGTGCGGGTTCCTGGTCACGCCGCGCTTCGGGCCGCGGCTGCGGCTGGCCTCGGTGACCACCGATCTCCCGCTGGTCGCCGACCGCCCCACGCGCTTCGGGGTCGACGCGTTCTGCCACGCCTGCCGCCGCTGCGCCGAGGCCTGCCCGGCGCGCGCCATCCCCGTGGGCGAGAAGACGATGGTGCGCGGGGTGCTCAAGTGGCGGGCGGACGCCGCGGCGTGCCTGCACTACTGGGCGGCGGGGAGCAGCCGGCAGTCCGCCCGCTGGCACAGCTGTGCCCGGTGCATCGCCGTCTGCCCGTGGAACAAGCCTGACACGTGGTACCACCGGGTCGCCGCGCGCGCCGCGCGCCACCCGGCCGCCGTCCGGCCGCTGCTCCTGCTGGACGGGGCCCTGGGGTTTATCCGGCAGCGCCGGTCACGGCGACCGTGACCCGCAAGTAGGCGCCAAAAAGCCGGCGGCGGGCGGTGGTGGCAGCCGCGAAGGGGGCGGTCATGCGGCCACTACCCCGTTCCGCCGCCGGCCCGCGGATGGGGATTTGGCTTTTCAAGTCGCGCGCCGCCGGTTCCCCAGTGAACCCCAGCCCACGGCCGGCACCGCGCGAATCGACGACTCTTGACGCAATGCCATGATACCATATATTGACATAGCTGTCAAGCTCTTTCAATGATAAAATCCCCGGTCGGCCCGCGGCACCGATCCCCCCCGTCCGACAACAAGCCGCGCCAGCAGGAAGCCGGATCCCCGCGCCGAATAACTGAGAGGGCGTCGCGCCGGTCGCCCGGCGTTTGTGTCTTTACGCCGCGTCGCCGCGCGCCCTTCGCGATGCCCGCCGTTGGGGGAGGGGAAGGCGTTGCGCATTGAGCGTCATCCGATCATCGAGTTCGTCAAGGGGCCCACGGTCAAGTTCTGCTTCGCGGGCCGGGAGCTGCAGGGCTTCCAGGGTGAGCCGATCGCGGCCGCGCTGCACGCGGCGGGGGTGAAGGTGCTGAGCCACAGCCCGCACCTCGGCCGCCCGCGCGGCTTCTTCTGCGCCATCGGCAACTGCTCGTCGTGCCTGATGGTCGTGAACGGCCGCCCCAACGTGCGCGTGTGCGTGGAGAAGCTTACGGCCGGCATGACCGTCGAACGGCAGCGGGGACGCGGCCGGCTGGTCCCGGCGGCGCCGGCGGCGGCGGAGGAGGCGCCAGCGGCGGCGGAGGAGGCGCCGGCGACCGCGGCCGGGGCGGCGGGGGGTGAGGCACGGTGTGGGTGACCTCGGACGTGGCGGTCGTCGGGGCTGGCCCGGCCGGCCTGTGCGCGGCCATCGCCGCCGCCGAGCGCGGCGCGCGGGTGGCCGTGTTCGACCGCGACGGGCCCCCCGGCGGCCAGCTGATCAAGCAGACGCACCGGTTCTTCGGGTCAGCGCGGGAGCAGGCCGGCACGCGCGGCATCGACATCGCCCGGCAGCTCGGCGCCAGGCTCGGCGCGCTGCCGGCGGCGACGCTTTTCAGCGACACCACGGTGCTCGGCTTTTACCCCGACCGCGTGCTCCTGGCGGAGCGTGACGACGAGATCATCAAGTGCCGCGCCGAGCGGTTCATCTTCGCCGCCGGCGCCGCCGAGCGCCCCCTGGCGTTCCCCGGCAACGACCTGCCGGGCATCTACGGCGCCGGCGCCGTGCAGACGCTGATGAACGTGCACGGGGTACGGCCCGGCCGGCGCGTGCTCATGGTCGGGTCGGGCAACATCGGTCTCATTGTATCATACCAGCTTCTGCAGGCCGGCGTCGCGGTGACGGCGGTCGTCGAGGCGCTGCCGCGCATCGGCGGCTACCTGGTCCACGCCGCAAAGATCCGCCGCGCCGGGGTGCCCATCCTGGCCGCGCACACCGTGCTGGAGGCCCACGGCACCGACTGCCTGGAGGCGGCGACCATCGGCTGCGTCAAGGACTTCGTGCCCGTGCCCGGGACGGGCCGCCGCGTCGAGTGCGACGTGATGTGCCTGGCGGTCGGCCTGTCGCCGCTTGGCGACCTGATGTGGGAGGCCGGCTGCCGGATGGTGTTTTGCCCCGAGCTGGGCGGGCACGTGGCGTGGCGCGACGCTGACATGCAGACGTCCGTCCCCGGCGTGTACGTGGCCGGCGACGCGGCCGGGATCGAGGAGGCGTCCAGCGCCATGGCCGAGGGACGGCTGGCCGGGCTGGCCTCGGCCGCCAGCCTGGGGCTCATTCCCGGGGACGAGTACCGGCGCTGCCGGGCCGAGGTCCTGGCCGAGCTCGACCGCCTGCGGGGCGGGCCGACGGCGCAGAAGGTCAGGGAGGGACTGGCCCGGCTGTCTTCTGGCCCGGCCGGGGGCGGCGTGAGCGCGGACATGGATGCGCAGGTGATCTCGACGCAGCTCCTGGAGACGGGCGCGCCCGCACCGGAGGACGTGGCGCGGGCGACGCCGCCACCGGAGCGGCTGGCGCGCGGCCCGGTGGCGGTGGTGGAGTGCTTCCAGCGCATCCCGTGCGACCCGTGCGCGGCCGCCTGCAAGCATGGCGCCATCGCCCCGTTCGCGGACATCAACGACCTGCCGCGCATCGACCACGATGCCTGCGATGGGTGTGGTGCGTGCATCAGCCGCTGCCCGGGGCTGGCCATCGTCGTCGTGGACGAGAGCCGGCCGGACGCCGCGGTGGTCCGCCTGCCATGCGAGTTCCTGCCGTTGCCGCGGCCAGGCGACGAGGTTTCGGCCCTGGACCGCGAGGGCCGGCCGGTGGCCGCGGGGCGCGTGGTGCGGGTCCAGTCGGGACGCGCCCTGGACCGCACGGCGGTGGTGTGGCTGGAGGTGCCGCGGGGCATGGGCATGGTCGTCCGTCACTTCATCGCCGGGGCGGGCCCGGCGGGGGGGCCGGCGCATGAGTGATAGTCGCACAGACAGTGATGGTCGCGCAAACGACGAAAACGTGGACGAAAACGTGATCGTCTGTCGCTGTGAGGATATTACCCTGAAGAGGCTGCGCGAGCTCATCGGCCAGGGCTACCGGACCACGGACGAGCTTCGCCGCGTGGCGCGCTGCGGCATGGGGCAGTGCCAGGGGCGCACGTGCCGCGGCCTGGTCGCGCAGGAGCTCGCCCGCGCGACCGGCAGGGGCGTGGCCGAGGTCGAGCCGTGCACCTTCCGGCCGCCGTCGCGGCCGGTGACGATCGGCGCCCTCGCCCGGTCGCACGCCGCTGACCACGCCGCCGATCATCCCGCTGACAGCGCCGCGCCAGGCGACGCGCCAGACGCGCGCATGGCCAGGGCGGGGCCGGGCACGGGGCCTCCGATCGCGAGCCCCCCGGTGGGGGCGGCCGCACGCCCGGCGGCACGTGAGACGGCGGACGCCGTGATCGTTGGCGGCGGCATCATCGGCTGCGCCACGGCCTACAAGCTGGCGCGGCTGGGCATGCGCCGCGTCGTCGTGCTGGAGAGGTCGTACCTCGCCAGCGGGGCGACCGGCCGTTGCGGCGCCGGGGTGCGCTGCCAGTGGGGCACCGAGATGAACTGCCGCCTCGCCTGGGAGAGCATCCGCCAGTTCGAGGGGTTGAACCAGGAGCTCGAGTACGAGGACGACATCGAGTTCAAGCAGGGCGGGTACCTCATGCTCGCCTTCGGCGAGCGCCAGTGGCAGCAGTTCCTGAAGAATGTCGCGCTCGAGCGCGGCCTGGGCATCCCGGTCGAGACGCTTGCGCCCGCCGAGGCCCGGCACGTGGTGCCGCACCTCGCCGCGCCAGGGCTGGTGGGGGCGACCTTCTGCGCCAAGGACGGCCACTGCAACCCGTTCAAGACCGTCGACGCCTACGCCGGGGCGGCGCGGCGGCTCGGCGTTGAGGTGCGCACGCACGACGGGGTGACGGGCATTGAAGTCGCCAACGGCCGCGTGGAGGCCGTCCACACGGCCACGTGCCGCATCGCGACCCCGCTCGTCCTGGACGCCGCCGGGCCGTACTGCAACATCGTCGCCCACATGGCCGGCGCCGACCTCCCCGTGTACACCGAGCGCCACCAGATACTGGTCAGTGAGCCCGTCGAGCGCATGCAGGAGCCGATGGTCATATCATTCCACCATGGCCTGTACTGCCAGCAGGTGCCCAACGGCAACTTCGTGATGGGCGTCGGCGATCCCAACGAGCCGAAGGGGTTCGACATCGGGCACTCGTGGCAGTTCCTCGAGGACATCGCCCACATCGTCACCGGGCTGCTGCCGGCCCTGGCCGGGCTGCGGGTCATCCGGCAGTGGTCGGGCCTGTACTGCATCACCCCCGACCGCCAGCCGATCCTGGGCGCGATCCCCGCCGTCCAGGGGCTCTTCGTGGCCTGCGGCTTCTCCGGGCACGGGTTCATGATCGCGCCCATGGTCGCCGAGGTGACGGCGCAGATGATGCTGGCTCAGAAGACGACGCTGGACGTGAGCATGCTCGACATCGGCCGCTTCGCGCGCGGCGAGCTGATCATCGAGCCGTCGGTCGTGTAGGGCCGGCGGGGCCGCCAGCGCCGCGGCCGTACGCGCCGCGGCCGCACGTGGTGCAGCGCGGGTCGCGGGGCAGCGGCAGGAAGCGGGTCGCGAACGCGGCCGCGCCGTTGCGCTGGCGCAGGTTGAACACCACCTGGTGGCCGGGGCTTTTGGGGTAGGGCGCCTCCCCGGACGCCCCGGCCGGCCGCAGCAGCGTCTGCACCGCTAGGCGGGCGGCGAACTGCGCCGCCACCCCGACGTCGAAGGCGGCGCCGCTGAACGTGGGCGACCAGCAGCCGACGTCGTAGTGCGGGGCGGCCCGGGGGGCGGACAGCGGCGGCTCGAAGCCGCGCCGGCCTTCCGTCCAGCCTGCGCACTCGTAGCAGCCCGTCTCGCCGGGGATGACGCGGAAGGCGCGGCCGCCCCAGGCGCCGCCGCTCACCCACGCGTACACCGCGGGCACGCCGTGCTCCAGGCACAGGGCGTTGACCAGGCGGTCCACGGCCCCGTCGGCGGTGGTCGACACCAGGAGGTCGGTCCGCGGCAGAAGGTCGGTGAACGCGTCGAGCTGGTCCTGGCGGTGGCCGACGCGCACCGGGTACAGGCGGATGCCGTTCGGGTCCAGGAGCGGGTTGTGCTCCAGGATGCGCCGCGCCACGGCCGCCACCTTGTACCGGCCGACGTCGCTCAGGCCGCCGGCGTGGCGCACGAGGTTGCCGGGCTCCAGCGTGTCAGGGTCGACGAGGTTGAACCGTCCCACGCCGCAGCGCGCCAGTTCGACGGCCACCTGCGACCCCACCGCCCCCAGCCCCACCGCGGTCACCGTGAGTCCCGCCAGCCGGCCGAGGAACGGCACCCTGCCAGCGCGGTCGCCCACGGTCACCGGGTAGGCGCGCAGCAGCTCCAGGCGCGGCGCGCCATTGAGCTCCGCGATCGCGGCGAAAAGCCAGTACTCCGTGCCCTGGCCGGATGCGCCTGCCTCGTCGGGGTAGACCGCGGCCAGCACCGGGCCGTGCGGCCAGCCGCCGGGACGGAAGCGCCGGCGCGCCGCCGCCTCCAGGCCCGCGAACCCCTGCTCCGCGGCCCAGTCATTGAACAGTTGGAGGTCATTGGTGGGCGGCGGCGGCTCGTGCGCCCGGAACCACAGCCCGCGTAGGCCGGCGTCGCGCCCGCCGTACATCAGGCACCACGGTTCGCCGGCCTCGAGACGCCGCGACGGCGCGTCCGACGCCGCCTCCAGCAGCACGCCGCGCGTCCCCGCGATGCTGGGGCCAAGATCAAGGGCGGCGCGGAAGGTCCCCCGCGTCCCCGGCGGCGGGCCGAGGAGCTGAGGCGGAACAAGGATGCACGTTTCGCGGGTGTAGGGGTAGGAGGCCGACCGCGGCTCCGGGGCCCACTCGTCGTCGCCGCCGTCGCCCTCGCCGCCGCGTGGCGCCAGCGCGCCCGCGCCCCAGGTGGCGACCAGCTCCTGCGCCCGGACGACCAGGTCCCCCGCCGTCATCGACGGCTGCCAGTCATCGTGGCCCAGCACGCACATGTTGCGCGTGGCCGGGTCCTGGTGGCGCGGCAGCAGGAAGCCGGGGCCGTAGACCTGCGGGGGGAGTTCGGGGAATCCCGCCGGGAACTGCACCTCGATGCCGTAGCGGCGGTCAGCGTGGGCGATCTCGCCGCAAAAACTCACCGTGCGTGCCGAACACAGGAGGGCGGCGTCAAGCCTGAATCCCAGGGCCTCGAGGCGGTGCCGCTCTTCGGCAAAGCGCGCCGGCCAGCGTTCGTACCACGTGGGCTTGCCAGTCACGGCTCTTTCAGGCGTACTTGCGGCGCCGGTCGGGGTCCGGGGTCTTGCCCCGCGGCTTCCCTCGCCGCGACCCCGCGGTCCCGGCGGTGGTGGGCCGGCCTCGCCGCTTCTCCGTGGAACCCGTGTCATTGTCCTTAGGCTGCTTCCCGTCGGTCACCGGCGTCCCTCCCCCTCTGCTCCGGTGGCTGACCCATGGTCCCCAGATCTTGCAATAATTATATCATCATTGGGTCGCTAGGTAAAGTGCCACTAAAACCCCGATATCGCCTGTATATCGTCTGAACCGCCTTCCCTGCGCCCTGCGCCCGGTCGTCGCGGCGGCGCGGCACGTATCAAGCGGCGGCTGGGGGACCACACTAAGCGCGGAAATCTTCGCAGGAAGGCGGGCGGTATCATGGCGGCTTCACACAGGGCTTCGCACGCAGCTTCACACAGGGCTTCGCACGCGGCTTCATACAGGGCTTCGCACGCGGCTTCGCGCACGGCCTCCCACGCGGCTTCGCGCACGGCTTCGCGCATCGGGAAGTGGCTTGGACGGGCGTTCGCGAGGCTGATCATTTCGCTGTTACTCACGGGCCTCGTGGCGGCGCCGGCGGCGCCGGGCTTGTGCGCCCCCCTGCCGGATGCGTTCGGCATTACGACCGCTGAGACGGACGCGGTGACGTCCACCCTGGCACCGGCAGCCGCCCCGGAGGCCGACCTGGCCACTGTCACACCTGATGGCACGCCGGCCAGCGGAGCGACCGTCCCCGGCGCCGCCCCGCCACCGGCGGGCGGCGCGCCCGCGCCAACGCCTACGCCAACGCCAACGCCTACGCCCGCGCCTACGCCCGCGCCGGCGCCCGCGCCAACGCCCGCGCCCGCGCCCACGCCGGCGCCCACGCTGGCGGCGCCGCCCTCCGCGCCCAAGGGTATCGACGCGCAGGCGTTCACTCTGCCCGCCGGCTACTCGCTGGAGCGCATCGCCTCGGGGCTCACGTACCCCACGTCCATCGTCTTTGACGACCAGGGCGACATGTACATCGCCGAGGCCGGCTTCGCGTACGGCCCGGCCACCGCCGAGGCGCGCATCGCCCGCGTCGAGCCCGACGGCACGCTGACGACCATCGCCCGCGGCTTCCGCGGCCCGCTGACCGGCCTCGCCTTCCGCAACGGCTACTTCTACGTCGCCGACGGCGGCACGCCCGGCCGCATCCTGCGCGTGAGCATGGACGGGCGCTCGACGGTGCTGGTCGACGGCCTGCCGACGGGGGGCGACCACTACACGGGCGAGATCGCCTTCGGCCCCGACGGCAAGATGTACTTCGGCATCGGCACGGCGACCAACTCGGGCGTCGTTGGGCTTGACAACTTCCTCAACGGCTGGCTCGGCAAGTACCGCAACCTGCGCGACATCCCGACGCGCGACATCGTCCTGCTGGGGACGACCTTCGTCTCGCCCGACCCGTTCGCGTTCGCCCCAACCAAGACGGCCGTCACGGGGGCGTTCGCCCCGTTCGGCACGACGCCCCCCGCCGGCCAGACGATAAAGGGCCAGGTGAAGGGCAACGGCGCCGTCCTGCGCGCCAGCGCGGATGGCAGCGCGCTTGAAGTCTTCGCCGACGGGCTGCGCAACCCATTCGGGATATCGTTTGCTCCCGGCGGCAAGCTGTACGCGACCGTGGAGGGCTTTGACGACCGCGGCAGCCGGCCGATCGCTGGTGACTACGACGCGCTCTGGGTGCTGGATAAGGGCGGCTGGTACGGCTGGCCGGACTTCGCCAGCGGCATGCCGGTCACCGACAAGCGCTTCCAGCCCACGGGCAAGCCGCAGCCGGCGTTCATCCTGCGCGACCATCCGAAGCTGTCGGGGAAGCCCGAGGCGCTCCTTGAGCCGCACAGCGCGGCGATGAAGCTTGACTGGTCGCCGGGCGCGCAGTTCGGGTACAAGGGGCAGGCGTTCATCGCCGAGTTCGGCGACCTGACGCCGGTCACCGGCAAGCTGCCGGCTGGCGAGTCCGCCGCCGGCGCGCAGCCGGGCTACCGCGTCGTGCGCTTCGACCCCCAGGCGAAGACGGTGGCCGAGTTCCTCGTCAACCGCAAGCCCGGCCCCAGCGGCGCCGGGCCGGAGCGGCCGATCGCCGTGCGCTTCTCCCCCGACGGGCAGCGCCTGTACGTGCTCGACTTCGGCGTCATGGAGGTCGTGCCGGGCCAGATGATCCCGCGCGCGGGGAGCGGCGTGCTGTGGGCGGTGAAGAAGGGCGCCGGCTCCAAGTTCCCGGCCAAGACGACCGCCACCCGCACGCGCCGGTCGTGGTTTGCGCTCCCGCTCGCCCTGGGCGGCGGGCCCAACGCCGGGGCGCGCGCGGTGGGGTGGGCGGTGGCCGCCGTCGCCGGATTGGGCGTGCTCGGCTTCATCGCCTACCAGCTGCTGCACCGGCGGCGCGTGTAGCGAAGCGGCGCGCGTGGCGCAGCGGCCGTGCGTGACCGCTGCGCGACAGCCGCCTTGGCTCAGAACGCAGGTCCGCGGTGGCGCCGCGGGCGGGGAGGAAACCCGCTCGCGGCGCCGAATTTCTGGCTGAGGCGCGGCGATACGGGGCACAAGACGCGGGAACGACGTCACAGGCGTCGAGAGAAGGTGCTACTCATGCAATTGCGCCCGCGGGCGGCCATCGGCGGCGCCGACATCGAGGCCCTGCTGGTGGTCCTGTTCTGGTCGGGCTCATACACCGTGATCAAGCAGGCCATCGCCGAGCTGCCCCCGCTGGCGTACAGCCTCGCCCGTTTCGCGGTGGCGTCGTCGCTTCTGGTGGTCATCACCGCCCTGACGGGCGGCTTCCCGCGCTTCCAGCGCGGCGACCTGGCGCGGGTGGCGCTGATCGGCGCCCTGACGATCTCGGTCTACCAGGCCTGCTTCAGCTACGGCCTGCAGTTCACCACCGCCTCCAGCTCCGCCCTGGTGGTCGGCGCATCGCCCATCTTCACGGCGGTCGTCGTGCGCCTCCTGCGGCAGGAGGAGCTGCGGCCGGCGCAGTGGGTGGGCATCGTCGCCGCGTTCCTCGGCCTTGGCCTCCTGGTCGCGGGCAAGGGCGGGCTGGCACTGTCATCGCGCGCCCTCCTCGGCGACGGGCTGACCCTGGTGGCCGCCGCCGCCTACGGGACAAGCGTGGCGCTCTCGAAGCCGCTGCTCGACCGCTACCGCCCGCTACCGCTGATGGCGGTGGCCATGGCGTTCGGCACGCTGTTCATGGCCCCCTTGTGCCTGCCCGACGTCCTGCACGCGGACTGGCTCCACCTGGCGCCGTTCACCTGGTTCGGCATCGCCTACGGCGCCATCCCCGCGGGCGCGCTGGCGTACGTGGTGTGGTACGGCGTCGTGGGCCAGATCGGCCCGACCCGCACCATCGCGTACAGCTACCTGATCCCGGTGGGCGCCGTGGCGCTGGCGGCGGCGCTTCTGGGCGAGCGGTTCGCGGCCGTCGAGGCCGTCGGGGCGGCCGTGACGCTTCTCGGCGTCGCGCTCGCGCGCTGGGGCGGCGTCAGGCGGGCGCACGTGCCCGGCCTCGCGCAGGAAGAAGATGGCGCAGGGCGAAACTGATAGTAGGGGGGCATGCTGGGGGCGGTTGGGGGTGGGGCGGGGTGCAGGACTGGATCAAGCTCCTGGGCACCCAGGAGGAACCCTACACGCAGGCTGCGCACACGTCGCGCGACCACGGCGTGGTGCTGTTCCGGCAGAAGCGCGTCGCCGTCAAGCGCGGCGACCGCATGTTCCTGTACGTGATTCTGCCGCGCGGTAACGCGTTCATCGGCCTGTCAACCGCCATCGGCCGGCCCGCGCCCCACCACGGCGACCCGCGCTGGCCGACCGAGGTGCGCGTCATCCCCAACCTCACCGTCTTCGCGCTTGAGGCCGCGGTCCCGGCGCGTTCGGTCATGCCCCTGCCCGGCGGTGTCACCGCCGCCGTCCTGCGCCGCCGCTCGCACGTCCGCATACCGCCCGAGGCGGCCGCGCGCCTGCTCGCCGTCCTGCGCGACGCGGTCGCCGCCGAGCTTGAGGGCCGCGCCACGCTGCTGCCGGGGGGTTATGGGGCCTGAGCACGGCGCCCGACGAGCCGCTACAGCGGCACCGCCACCGGACGCCGCCCCCTGAACGCCGTCAGGTGCTCGAACCCCGCCCGCCTCAAGAGCGCCACCGCCCGCGGGATGCCGTACCCCACGTTGGCTGGCCGGTGCCCGTCCGAACCCACCGTCACCACGCGCCCGCCCAGGGCGTGGTACGCCCGCACCACGCGTGCCCCGGGCAGCGTCCGCCGCAGCCCCTGGCGCAGCCCCGACGCGTTCACCTCGATGCCCGCCCCCGACCGGACGATCGCAGCCAGGCACTCGCGGACGCGCGGCCACATCCGCGCCGCCAGGTCGCGGCCCCAGGTCTCGATGCCCCCGCGCAAGAACACCTCAAGGTGGCCCATGACGTCAAAGAGGCCGCTTTCAGCCGCCGTCGTCAGCTCGCGGAAATACGGCTCCAGCGCGACCAGCGGGTCGCGCGCCAGGCCCTCGAGCTCCTCGACCGCGCGCGTCGAGTAGTCGATGCCGTCGATGCTGTGGACCGAGCCCAGGACGAAGTCGAACGGGGCCTGGCGCACAAGGTCGGCGATCTTTTCAGCGTAGCGGCTCTGGAAGCTGACCTCGACCCCGAAGGCGACGTTCAGGCGGCCCCGGTACTTGTCGCGCGCCGCGCTCACCTCCCGCCACGCCGCGCGCCAATCGTACAGGTCAGCGCCGTGGTAGCCGGGCTCAACCTCGATGTGGTCCGTGACCGCAAGTTCCCTGATGCCCAGCTCCGCGGCGCGCGCGACAAGCTCCTCAGGCGTCATGCTGGAGTCCCACGAGAAGTGCGTGTGCGTATGGTAGTCCATGGGCATGGCCGCATCGGTCATGGCTGCACCCCTCCACGCCGCCGGCAGGCCCCGCAAACGGCGCCCCGCCCGCGGCGGCAGATAACGGCAGATCCTTCGCCTTCCGTCCGGCGATCCCTTCTCTGGGGCACCGCCGGGCGCGTGCGGCGGGGCGCGCGGCCGCGCGTCGGCCTGAAAAGGGGCGCCGCTGGAGCCCCAGGCGTCGCTTTCAGCGGCCCGTCCGCTAGGGGGCGATTCCCAGCCCAGGATCGCATTCATCGGCGGTGGTACGCATATAGTAAAGGAGGAAATTCTCGCCCGCGGGTCGAACATCCCGGGCAAGGGCGGGGGCAACCGCCCACGAATGTCGGCCACGGCTCGATCCACAGCGGCCCATGCCCGTTCGGCTCCAGGGCAGGAGGGGGTAGTACGTTGCGGATGCGAATGGGCCTGGCCCTTATTGTCGCTTCAGTCCTGGTCTTGACCTCGCTCGCCACCGCGATCGGTCCCCCCGGCTCCATTCTCCAGCCCGCGGTCGCCCACGCGGCGGCCGGCCCCGCGGCGCCCCGGCTCGGCAGCGTGCCGGTGTTCCTTTACGTGGACGGCGCGTGGGTGCGCTTCCCGACGCCGCCGGCGCTGGACCGCGGCGTGGTCGTGGCCCCGCTGCGCGCCCTGGTTGAGGCGATGGCCGCGCAGGTGACCTACGACCCGGCGCTGCGCCAGGCGGTCGTCCAGCGCGGGCCGTCAACGCTGCTCCTCGGGCTCGGCCAGACCACGGCCACCATCGACGGCCGGCCGTTCGAGCTGTGCGGCACGGTGCGCCTGGCCGGCGACTACCTGGTGGCGCCCGTGCGCCCGGTCGTCGAGGCGTTCGGCGGCGCGGTGATGTGGGACGCCGAGACGCGCACGCTCTACGCGGTCACGCCGGAGGGCCGCGAGCGCGGCGTCGAGGTCAGCCGCGCCCTGGACCTCCCCGGCGGGGCGACGCGCGACGAGCTGTCGCTGCTGGCGCGCGTCGTGTTCGCCGAGGCCGGCGACGAGCCCTACGAAGGGCTGGTCGCAGTCGCCGCGGTCGTCCTCAACCGCACCAGGAGCGGGCGCTTCCCGGCCGACATCACGTCGGTCATCTACCAGAAAAACCAGTTCGGCGGCACCAAGGCGGGCCGGTTCAACATGCAGCCGTCGACGTGGGCGCTGCGGGCGGCGATGGATGCCCTCAACGGCTGGGACCCCACCGGCGGCGCCCTGTTCTTCTACAACCCCGAGCGCTCGACGACGCGCTTCTTCAGCAGCCGCATGCTGCTCGTGATCATCGGGCACCACTGGTTCTACAGGTAGGGGCCGGGCGAGGGAAGGCCGGACGAAATCCGGCCCGCCAAGACGACGCGGAGGATGCCGAGAGCGCCGCAGACCTGCGGCGCTCTATTTCTTGTGCGCCGACGCCTGCCTGTGATTCACGCCAGCAAGGCCCCGGGCATGGCGAGGCTATCCAGCGACGGCAGGAATCAGGGATATCATGGAGTAACTACATCGGTGGGAGTGGAGCGATGGGGTGAGGGGTAGAGCCGAAGGAGGTGTGATAGTGAGATCCAGGTCGCGCGGCACGTTCCTCGCCTGTCTTCTCCTTCCGCTCACCATCGTCGCCATCGTCTTCGCCTCCGGCTGCTCTTCCCCGACTGGGCAGGGCCACAATGACAACCCGGCCCCGCCGTCGCAGAGCACGCTGCAGCCGCAGCCGCAGCCCCAGCCGCCGTCGCAGTTGCAGCCTCAACCCCAGCCGGCCGCCCAGAGCGGCGTGACCGTCTACGTGACGCGCACGGGGGAGAAGTATCACCGGTCGGGCTGCCAGTACCTGCGCAAGTCGTGCATCCCGATGAGCCTTGAGGACGCGAAGGCGCGCGGGTATGGGCCGTGCTCGCGGTGCCGGCCCCCGCTGTAAACACGCTAGCGGGCACGCTTGACCCGCGGCACAAGATGCCATAGCCCAGCCAGGACTCCCGCAGCGACTGCGGCAGTCAGTAGCCAAGCTGCCGCCGGCGTCTGCTGCTCCGGTGTGAGGCCGAGGACCAGCGCATACAGCACTATACCCGGCCGGGCGAGCCACTGGAAGACCATCACCCAACGCAGATTGCGCTCGTATGGCTCCCGAGGCAGGGTCATCAGCACGTAGCGCAGCTCCGTCAGCGGAGTGAGGCGCCGATTCCCGCCACCAAGGCCGTCAAACAGGATGGACAAGTCGCGCTCGACGGCCTCCGCATCACCCGGCAGGCGGGATGCGGACATGGCAAGGTAGCGGCCGCGCCACGGCCTGACGAAGCTGAACGACGGCTGGGCGGCCGGCAGCGGTTCAGGGGAGGCCCTGACCAACACCAAGACATCGCGCACCGCGCCTGACGGGGGCTTACGGGCAAGAACCATGCTAAGCGGCGAATCGTACAGGGGCGCGAAGGAGAGGTACCTCAAGTGGTTGGCCGGGTCATCCCTGATGTCCGCAAGGATAGTGAACGCGCCGGCCTGGCGTGCCGCGACCATGCCCCCGACGGTGTCGGGGACGACCAGCAAGTTCGCTACCACGAAGGCAGCTGCCAACGATAGAATGGCCCACCTGAGACAGCGCAACGCCATACCTCCCTGCGGAAGCCGGGGCCGGCAGGGCCGACCCCGACGCGACGGAGCCTTGCCGGCCTTGAGGGCGCTCAGGACGGCAGACTCGCAAGGTGGTGGAACAGCTTCGTGCTGCCAGGGAGGCTTCCCTTGTCGTCTCGCGGGTTCGAGTCACGCAGGACCGATATCAAGGCTCCTCGACCGGTCAACCAGTAACACTTGACAGCGGCGGGGTGAACAGGACGGCGCCGCGGGCGAAGGGTCGGCGCTATCGGCCGCCGCGCCCCCTCTGTGTTGTCGTGCCCCCTTCGCGTTGACACGCCTTGATGGCAATGGTAAGCTGTTGTCAAAGGGGCGGCAGGAGGAGGCGGCACGCAATGGCAGACATGAAGCTATTCAACTCCCTGACGCGGCGCAAGGAGGACTTCACGCCGCGCCACCCGCCCGAGGTCGGGATGTACGTCTGCGGGCCGACCGTGTACCAGTACGCGCACATCGGCAACATGCGCCCCTACGTCTTCGCCGACCTCCTGCGGCGGACCCTCGAATACAACGGCTACCGCGTGCGGCACGTCATGAACATCACTGACGTCGGGCACCTCATATCCGACGCCGACGAGGGGCCGGACAAGATGGTCGAGAGCGCGCGGCGCGAGCAGAAGTCGCCGTACGAGATCGCCGCCCACTACACGGAGGCCTTCATGCGCGACATCGGGCGGCTCAACGTGCAGCGGCCCAGCGTCGTCTGCCCCGCCACTGGGCACATCCCGGAGATGATCGCCATGGTCGAACGGCTGGTCGAGCTCGGCCACGCATACGAGGTCGATGACGGCATCTACTTTGACGTCACGACCTTCCCCGGCTACGGGCGCCTGTCGCGGGCCGACCTGGGCGGGCAACTGGCGGGGGCGCGCGTCGAGGTCAACCCGCAGAAGCGCAACGCGGCCGACTTCGCCCTGTGGAAGAAGGCCGAGCCCGGCCACATCATGCAGTGGCCGAGCCCGTGGGGCCAGGGCTACCCCGGCTGGCACATCGAGTGCTCGGCGATGGGCATGAAGTACCTGGGCGACGCATTTGACATCCACACCGGCGGCGTCGACCACCTGCCCATCCACCACGAGAACGAGATCGCGCAGGCCGACGCCTGCGCCGGCCATCGCGTGGTGCAGGTCTGGATGCACGTCGAGCACGTGCTGGTCGATAACGCGCGCATGGCCAAGAGCGTGGGCAACGTGTACATGGTGGACGACCTGGTGGCGCGCGGCTTTGACCCGCTGGCCCTGCGCTACCTGTATCTTGTGGCGCACTACCGCAAGAAGGTGAACTTCACGTGGGACGCGCTGGCGGCGGCCCGGGCGGCGCTGGAGAACGTGCGCCGCGCGGTGGGCGAGGCCGCGCGGGAGAACGCGGGTGAGGCTGGCGCGGGCGGGGCTGGCGCGGCGGGCGGCGTTGAGGCCGCAACGGCGCAGTTACGCGAGGGCTTCCTGACCGCCGTCAACGACGACCTCAACATGCCACGGGGCTTGGCGGTGCTGTGGGAGGCCCTGCGCTCGGGCGAGCTCCCCCCGACGGCCCGGCGCGATCTGGCGCTGGAGTTCGACCGCATCCTGGGCCTTGGGCTCGCCGGCGTGGCGGCCAACGCGGCAGAGGCGGCTGCGCGTGGTGGGGCGGCTGCCACGGGTGCCGGCGCTGGCGGCTTCCTGAGCCGTGCCGAGCTTGCTGGCGGCGGCGCGGTCAGCGCGGTCAGCGCGCCCGGCACGGCCCGCGGGGCGGCTGATGCGCCGGAGGACGTGCTGGCGCTCCTGCGCAAGCGCCACGCGGCGCGCGCGGCCCGGGACTGGCAGGCGGCCGACGCGGCGCGCGACGAGCTTTCACAGATGGGCATCCGCGTCGAGGACACGCCTGACGGCGTGCGCTGGCGGCGCGAGGGCTGAGGCGCAACGAGAGCGGCGAGGGCTTTCACGTACCATTGTGGGAGGAGAGGCCGATGCTTTTCCCGTACGCGGACGCGCATGCTGTCGAGATGTTCCCCGGCGTGGTGCGGCGCACGCTGGCCAACGGTGAGCGGCTCCTCGTCGCCGAGTTCACGTACGAGGCTGGGTCGAGCGCCCCGCTGCACAGCCACCCCCACGAGCAGGCGACGTACATCATTTCGGGTGAGCAGCACATAACCATCGGCGAGGAGCACTTCACGGTCCGGCCCGGCGACAGCTACCTGGTGCCCCCCAATGCCAGGCACGGCCAGCAGGCGGTGACCCGCACGATCACCGTCGACTGCTGGTACCCGCCGCGCGAAGATTACAAGTAAGTATCGCCCGCCAATCAAGCACGCCTAGACCGCCCGGCGAGGGCGGTCATTTCCTTCTGAGAATCGACGCTATACGGCAATATTATGCAAAATTCGCGCCCTCAGCGCGCTGGAGCATGAATTCCCGGGAATTCGGCCATTGTATCCGTTTTCTATATTTTCTATAATTAAGCATAGATACTGCACTCTCACCCACGCCACTCCACTCCAGGCAGTAAATTCAAGGGCGAGGAGGTGTCACACGTGGAGGAGATCCTCAAGGAGAACGCCCTGCCCGTCGGCGTCGGCTACTAGTCTCCGTCGCGGGGCGCGGCAC
>Ga0315285_10001011_pt1 | contig 29290 bp, 34 predicted proteins | sample YL17G09_36_MG_FD_203698 | JGI IMG/M metagenome (GOLD analysis project Ga0315285, IMG submission 203698) | Sediment microbial communities from Yellowstone Lake, YNP, Wyoming, USA - YL17G09_36 | ecosystem: Environmental > Aquatic > Freshwater > Lake > Sediment | place: USA: Wyoming | collected...
TGCGGAGACAACAAACAAGACTGTCACAATAGCAAAAACATAAGGCTATATTACAAATGAAGTTACAACTGTGCGTTCCTTTCAATATAGTTTTGGCACTCGGATATATAATCCTATGGCAGTTTTGAAGTATATTATAACTCTTACAAAATATGCTTTCTGTTTTGTATATTTATTCGCCATTATCTTTAAATACCTTCATGCCGTTATCATTTCAAAATGACATCAGAAGATTATAAACCATCCCAGGACAAAAAGACTGATATCCTTGAAGAGATTTGTGAAAACACAAGGGCAATAAGAAGGGTTACCAATCGTATACTCGACCATATGCACGAGTACAATACAGGAACAAAACCCTCTGAAAACTCCGATTATGAACCTGATGAGTTCAACTGGGAAGACTTGGACAACAATGATGACATGTACTTGTAAAACAGAAAGATATTTATAGTCTCATTGATTTATCTTTTCATGAACCAAATCCAGCAATTAACAGCGCAGTTAATACAACTTAAAAATATCATCGAGGAAGCAAAGGCGACTCTGGAATGGCACAAGCTCAGGGCTTTTGAGACAAATCTAAATCCTTCAAACAAGGTGTTCTTCCAGGATGATACTTTCCAACAACTTACTGACAAACAGGCATTTTTTCAGTTCCTTTGGGCAAGAACGAGTATGCTTTTGCATGATAAGACAATAAACCTTAGCCTGGACAAGAAATACGAATTCCAAAAAGAGCTTAATAAACTATCCATGCAGTTTTATTACCTCGGCAGCGATGTGAGGGTATACTGATATGAGTAAAAATGGGACTATTTGATTTTTTTATCAGAAAAAAGAAGAAAACAGGCAAAAGAAAACCCTCAAAAGCCGGTGGCGTTTACGTGAGGCAGCAGATTGCTGGCTTTCAAGGCCAGATTGACTCGATAAACAATATACTGCAAAAAAATCAAAAAGATATTGATGAGAATTCCACTCTCTTAAAAGAACACAGTCAAAAATTAAAAAATCTCGAAGATATCCTGACCAATCAACCGATGAGTCTGCTACCAAGCCAGACCAGTCCGACCCAGCGACCAGACTGGACGGTTAAACCAGTCCAATCGAATGAAACTAACAGCTGTAAATTCGATATCAACCATTTCTCTCAGCAGGAAAAAAAGATTTTGGCAGTGTTTTTTCAAAACAAGGATATTGCTCTTTCTTATGCCGATATAGCAAAGGCTTTAAACAAGGCCCCAAACACAATAAAAAATGAGCTAAGGCAGATTACTTTAAAGGCAAACCTCTTTGATTACACCATAGGCGATGAAAACAGGAAGCGATTCAAACTCAAAGACAATATGCGAATCGAAAATTACCTCAATATAGCTGCTTAAACGGCTTACCAGTCAGGTCTAATCAACCAAACCGGTCGTGCAGGCGATTTTACTCGACCAGACAGTCGGCCAAACTGTTGCAACTGGCAAAAGTAAATCCTTCAGAGAAAGTGAAGGTTTGTCAGGCCATTTCCTTTTATACACTACATTCGTGTATTTGGCATATGCAGTATAACTATCGAAAATCGTTTCACCGAATATCAAGAGGGGTTAGTGTTTTAATCTGTTTTGCGAGCTTCATGTGTAATGTTACCAGATTTTGAAAGTGTACGCGTCCGGTGCAGTTTATGTGTAAAATAGTTTTGATGCGAAAACTTTATAAACCCAAGGCACTTTATACGTACGGGACGGTTTATGTGTAAAAATGGATATCGAGCAGTATCTCCTGGAAAAACAACAGAATCTTGAGAAAAGCAGATCCAGAATAAAAAATTCTCAAGTCTTTGATTTTAATTATATTCCTGATAAACCCCTGATGCGTGAAGAGGTAAAACTCATTATCGATTCTTTACTGCGATACCAACAGACCGGCATTGCAAATAATGTTTTAATCTTGGGCTCCAGAGGTTCCGGTAAGAGTCTTGCAGCCAAATACCTGATGAAGCTGCTGTCTTCACGAAATCAGTTGAACTTTGTCTATTCAAACTGCAGGCAGCACAACAGCAGCTTTAAGATCCTTGCCCATGTGCTGGGTTTTAAAGCCAGAGGTATAACCCTCGATGAATTATGGCATCGGTTCACTGATTCAAATACAGGCAAGACCGTATTTATCCTTGATGAAATCGACCTAATTAATGACAAAGACAGACGTACTGATATTCTTTACTTGATTAGTCGGTCTGACAGGAATTATATGGCCATTCTACTGAGTAATAACCCCAAATTCACAAATACACTCGACCAATCCCTTATGAGCACACTACAGCCGGAGATAATTCATTTTTCAAGTTACACTGCTCCTGAAATTGCACAAATCCTGACAGACCGTGCCAAGGTAGGTTTGAAGTTCCTACCCGAAAGTGAAATAGACCAGATAGCAGCCATGACGGTTAAAAGTACAAATTCCGATGTCCGGGTAGCTATAAAAACACTTTATCTGGCAGCCCTTGAGCCGGAGGTGTCCTTGAAAGAACACTTCGAAAAGGCTTTGCGCGACATTATGTTCGAAGTGGTAAGGGACTTAAATGATAAGAACCTTCTGATCCTGAAAGCTGCTTTTTCCCAAAAGGATGGTTTCGTCAAAGATATTTACCACTCATACCGGCAGATCAGTGTTCAATCTGGCGAAGAGCCCTGGAGCTATGTTTACTTTTATTCAAACCTTTCCTATCTGCAGAGCCTTGGCCTGATTATTCTGGTCTCGACAAAGATTCACCGTACTTATGCAAACCGGATCCAACCGACATTTGACCCCGGAATTCTTGAGGCCATCTGGAAAATGCGGTTTGAATAACAGATTCACCCCGCGGATAGGCGGTTTTGGGCCTTGAATCATGTTACACCTCTAAAATTAGCGTAGCTGTCTTTATTTCAGGTAGTTATGGATTAAATTGTTAATCATGTTACAGCTCAAGAGGATAAGGACGTGAATGTGTAACATGGTTGATTATGTGAATTAACTTATGAAGTTTGTTAATCTGGGCAATCAATGCTCGGGATTGTAGATGAGTGTTTGGGCAGGGCCAATATCATTATTATCACCTCGTTGGGTTTAAAGATTTAAGGTTGGGTGGATATCGGAAGATATAAAAAGAGAAAAGACTTTTCCTTTGAAGATGGAAACAGAGTATAGGTGTCGTAATGCTAGCGAACTCGGAAGATATAAGAGCAAGGGTGAAGAGCAGATAGCAAGGCTTTTGGACCGTGAAGGCCTTGCCTATAATTATGAGCAGCCTATAGCACTAATTGACCGGGGAAAGACCCGGATCTGGTATGCAGATTTTTGGCTCCGCTATTTTGGGCTTGTCATTGAGTATTTTGGTATTAACGATAAGAAGGATTATGATGAGCAATCGCGGCATAAGATTGAGGTCTATAAACAGAATGGAATAGAAGGTTTGTTTCTGACAGAGGCTTCTTTTAAGGGCGACTGGCCTACAAGGATTATGAATCAGATTGAAGGTATTCTTAGAGGTAGGGTTGAGAGATTTTATGATCGGGCAAGGCGTAGGTAAGAGTTGAGTGTAGAATGCGTTGAAGGGTCCTTACTTTGAGTTGGGCAGATTTGTGTTTTGGACTATAATGGCGTATTAGCTTGAATTTGCCGCATGGTGAAATTGTAACTATGAGGCATTGGAATGTGATTATTTAGATGGGGAGTGAAATCTTGAATAGAGAAGTTCAAAACTTTGTTCTTATTCTTCCTATATTCCTCGTGTCATTGACTATTCATGAATATGCCCATGGTTGGATGGCACACAGATTCGGTGACGACACAGCCAAGAGAATGGGCAGGTTAACTCTGAATCCGTTGGCACATATCAGTCTAATAGGCACAATAATAATGCCGCTTATTGCTCATTTTGGTTGGGCAAAGCCCGTACCAGTTAATTTTAGAATATTGACAAAAAAGCAGATCTTCAAAGTATCAGCTGCAGGTCCTTTAGCAAATATACTGCTGGCTCTGATTCTGACCGGTTGTTTCCACGTCTTTGGTCCAAAAGCACTATCCGCCATAGGGAATTTCGTGCTGATTTCTATAATGTTTAACCTTATCCTGGCTGTTTTCAACCTGCTTCCTATTCCGCCTTTAGATGGCTCGAAGATGGTATATGCCAGCTTAAAATCTCCTGAAGCTATTAATGCATACAACAAATTTGCTCGTTACGGGATGTTTATTCTAATAGGGTTCTTGGTGTTTGGAGGGTTCCGGTTGATACTACCTGTGGTTGGACTGTTTTACATGTTACTTGGATTACCCCTACCAACACTATGACAATTCATCAGTCAGCTTACATGCTAAAGAGTATGTAGAGTTTATGCGTGGCGGAATTCAGGTAACTGTGATAACCATACCATGCGTCTTCACTTTAAAGTGGTGGGAAAGATTTATAAAGCAGCATCATCTTGAATAGCCGGAACAATGCGGGAACGATTGATATAGCCGGCGATATGTTAATTCAAAAACAATAAACAAAATACAATAGCCTATACCTATCGACTTGACGCGTAAACTACACTCTCTCTTTGCCTGTACGAACTTGATTGTATAGAAAGCCTCAGGAATAGATTTCAGAGCACAGTCTGTCTATAAACCCTTCAAATTCGCAAATATAGCCATTCTGAGCAATGATTTTTGTTATCTTTGGCTTTGATATATAGAAAAGCAAAAATACAAAAAAGAAAGCTAAAAAACCAAAAAATAAAAGTAAAAAACAAAAGAAACAAAGGTGATTTTCTGGCTTTAACCGAGTTTAGACAATAAAGCCTTGCCTTTTTCGGTGAGGCGAATCATTTTGAGCCTGCCGGTTTTAGTGGTTTGCTGATGGTGTTGTATGAGACCCTGGTCAAGCAGTTTAGCTACCAGCTTCTGGCCTTGCCTGACTGACAGACCGAGCCGCTTATATCTTGCGGCTATGCCACTGTCGGGATACTCTTGAACATCTTTAAGAAAGCCAAGTTGATTATCGGCGCTTCGGATTAGCACAGAATCCATAGCAGTGTCATCAGTAGGAGAGTAGTTCTCCACAATGGTGGGAGCTATATGTTGCATCCGTTCCTGAATCCATGAATCTGTGACTTTGCCTTTTTCAATTACAAATTCAGGTATCGTTATTTGAAACGGCCTTGCTATCCTGCCTTGCAGTTTGACAATTGCTTGCCCTACCTCTAATGAGCCTAAGAGGTCTTTTTCTTGATCAAGTAACATACACTGGATTATCGCATTGATGTCTGACTTGTGTTTTAGATTCATGCAAATCGTGGCGTACGTGTTGCCGAGGGCTGGAAGCGATATCTGGCTTGGATGCTGGTCAAGGATAATAAGTGCCTCGCCAAATTCCCTTATCTCACGAAAAGTAATTTCCATAACAGACTGGCCGCCCACAAGGCTCCTGCGTTCCCCCGAGAAGATATGATGGCATTCTTCCACTAAAATAGCATGTTTGAAAACTTCTCGCTGTCTTTCTATCATACGCCGGTGATGAATCCAAAGTAAAAGTGCCTCAATAAAAAATATCTTATCCTGTTGGGTTAAGGCATCCAGTTCAAGGATTGCAGTTTTTGAAAGCAAGTGCTCGAGATTCTGGTTTTCTCCTGTATTTACAAGCGTATCCATATCACCAAAGCACAAAGAGGCAAGAGCACGAAGTGTAGAAGACAGCCAGCCTGCCTCCCTTCCCCTTGCATCACGATTTTTTGCCTTTACAAGGACATCTCGAAAAGTAGGCCATTTTTCAACTGTGCCTGAATAAACCCCAGCTTCTTCGTATACTGAATCAACAGCCTCCTGCAGAAGGTACATTACGCCGTTACCTAAAAGATAAGCGTGTGCAATAACCTCAATGAGTTTTTTAAGCCAGGTCTTGGGATTTGTGCCTTTAGGTGGAATTAAAGGATTAAAGGTAAAAGGTGCAATATTTCTGCCGATCGTGTAAACCTCAATATCCTTAAATTCAGGCAAGCAAAGTAGGTCACGGTAGTTTCTTTTCCAGTCGAAAATAAGGACAGGTTTTCTTTTTTCCTGAAGTTGCTTCAATATAAGAAAGCCAATATTTGTCTTTCCCGCACCGCTTCTTCCAAATACGCCAACGTGCTGAATCCACTCATCTTCCCGAAGGCCAAAATCATAAAAGTTTTTACCTGCATAAAACACTTGGCCAATATTGTAGGGACCTTTTGCCTGCTGTTCTGGAGGCGGAATTAAGCTACTTTCAGTCTCATCCAAACCTTGAAGGATGTATTTTGCGGAGAGAAGGGCCAGGTACTGCTCAATCTGCTTTTTACCTTCAGCATCCTCAGCTAAATAGGCCTGATATATTTGGTCTACTTTTGGGCCTAAAATTGGCCTTAACCTTAAACAGGTCTGCCTGATAATTGCAGAACCTGCATCAATTACCATAGTAATTGGCCTTCACACCAGAGAATATTGAGTATCTTTGGTTGATAGCCCGGTATGCAGCAGCTTTTTCAAAGAGTTTTTCTCTTAGCTCAGCAGTATCTTTCCAGAATGCAAGTTCTTCTTCCCTTCTTTGCTGCTCGAGCTGTAATAATTGACTTTCAAGATTTGAAAGACGTTTGCCTCTGTCAGGGAAGTTATTGATTTCAACGCCGAATTTCTTTTCCTGGATTTCTATATGCCTGTGGTCAATATCTTTGATGTGCTGTTTGTGGAGTTGACATCGCTCGTAAAACAGATTGGCTAAATGCCTAAGGCCCAGATATTCCAATTGCTTCTGGTTCCCAAATACCTGGTCAGCGATGCTGTAGCGTGCGGTCTTTTCAACAAGTGACATAGCTTTTTCAAGCAAAGCAGCGTCTGGCTTGAATCTGTCGAAATAGCCATTTGAAGGCCACTGCAGTAGAGAATCATATGCCTTTATGTCTGACGATGGTTCTATGGAGTATTGACTATTTGAAAGATACATTCTTTGCATCTCAGCTGTTGTGTTGTATTCCATTTTGTAACTTTGAAGTGGTAATAGAAGGAATTTAGAGTTTATAAATCTTACGGTTAAAAAGAAATAATTTGTCTCAGCCCTGAAAGCCATAAAAGGCGCTTCGCCGGATGAGGTGGCGAGGCTCAGCTAACCTTTTAAGGCTTTCGCCCTTTGGGCACGGGCTTCGGGATATGAAATGACTGAAAATGGGTTCAGCAGCCGTTCCTTGCGTCACTTTCCCTGCTGAACGCCCAGCCTTTGCCAAGATAAATCAGTAATGCAATAAGACATATTAGAAGCAGGGTCAGAGTGAGCAGAAAGCGGTTCTACAGATTGTTGGAAGTTTGAGGGTTCTTTTATTTTCGGGCACTTTCGTTGCATTCCTTAGGCTTGATAAGCTCATTTTTGAAGTACTTTTCCAAGGCAGCTCTGACTATCTTGCTCGGCGAGTTTTTGATTTTATCGTAGAGCTCATTAGTCAAGTAAATTGTTATCGTTGGCATATAGTTACAGTGAGACATGGGTATATAAGTATTGTTGTAATGGAAAGTATATTTTCTATCACCACAATGTTTATATATATGTATGTCTTACTTATACTATGAGATTAGCTATCAACAAAAAAATCTGCAAGGTTAGAAACATAGTATTTTCCGACGATATCAAGCTCCAAACTGCCGAAAGGCACGACTTTTTTACGCTCAAAAAGCAAATTGAAAGGAGGTGCCTTATATAAAATGATGCAACTGCAAAAAATTCAGGCAAAAGAAATATCGCAGAAGCAGACAGATGCGATAAACCAGATAATTCAAAGCAGGGATTTTAATTTAGCAGAATATAGGAAGCTAAAAAAGATTTTAGACTACAGGGTTATAACAAAATGGGATGCTTCGGTATTTTTGGAATACTGTTACACGAAGGTTTATTTTGAGAGGTATTTTAATGGCCATCACCACAAGGCATATGCTTCATGTTGTTTCTGCAAAGGCAGAGACAGTTTAAGAAAGATAGAGAACCTAAAGACAGGCGAGAGAAGCTGGTGCTGTCAGACTTGCAGGAGTAATGTCAGTGACCCTGACATTATTGATTTGCCGACAACAAGAGGCAGAAAAGCAGAGCTTATAAATGATGAAAATAGTAGAGTGCAGACAAGCAACAGCTATCTTGCTAACAGGGCAGAAGTGCAGATAGCAGAAGCCCAGCAAAAGGACGACCATTTGGTTGCAATAGGGGTTGAAGAATGAAAACTCACAGGGATTTGGTTTTAGACATAAATGATTGGCTTGACAACTTTGCTGCAGATTTCAAGGAGCAAATATCTGCTGACGCCTATGAGTTGCTCGAGTGCATGGCTCAGAGTATTGGTCACGATTTGGAAGAGGTTGATAAAGAAGTGGCAAAGACAGATGCGTGGGCAAATGAGATAAGGGTATAGATTTCAAGACAAGGGTCAAAAATGCAAGACAAGGGTCAAAAATGAAAATACAGGAGTTTGAAGAGGCAATAAGAAAAGACGATTTTTCAATAGGCGACAGTTTTTGGCTCGGCGACTGGGAATTTGAAGTTGTTAGCAGGCGAGGCGGGAGTAAGTGTGTTTGTGCCGATGATGTGGTTTACAAGTGGCAGTTAACTGCGCAGGATTTCATACAGCTAATCGGTGACAATCATCCAGAGATAGATAATGCCGAAGCTTTTTTCGATGAACATAAAGACAAGATAGCTCATCACTTTGCCGAAGGCTTATTGCTCTGATTGGCGAATGTGGAGCTACATATGGAACAATTATGAATGATGCTATCGATGAAGTCATACAAGAACACCAAGGGAATGAATTAGATGGTTGCATGCGAACAAAGGGGGCTGATAAAAATGAGTGCTGAAAACTGGATGAAGCAGCTTGAGATGGCAGAAAAGGTCAGACAAGATGTTCACGCAAAGGAAAAGGCACAGGCTGAAGAACAGGAAGCGATAAGGCAAGATGCTGAAAGGCGTGCGTGGTTAAGGGAGCTTGGGCTAACAGATGGCGATGGATCCCGCACCTTGTCGACTGATGAGAGGGGTAAAAATGGCTTACAGAATACAGGACATGCTTTGTGAATTAGGCAGAGCTGAGTTAGATGAAATCAGGGCTTTCGTGGATAGGTTAATTAACGAAAAAGCTGAGGATGAGCAAGAAGGTTGAAAAATGGGAATTAGATTAATGGAGTTGAAAACCAATGGTAGTCATTATGAATTTATCATTCGGGAAAGTATTATGGATAATATTGTGACGTGGGAATGCATGCTTGACGTGGACACAGTCAGGGAATATCTGAAAAAGCACCCTTTTCCAGCAGATAAGCTTTACTCCGAGAAGGAGTTTTTAGAAGACGTGCAAAAGGCATCTGGTTACATACATCTGCTGGTAGAAAAACCAGAGACTGCTGAATTTATCTGCGACTTGTGCAGTGATCTGATTTGATTAAGATTTTGGAGGGCGATAAAAAAATGAAATTTGAAGATGAAAAACTGGATAAGGAAGTTTTGGGCAGACTGGCAAACTATGGAGTCCTTATCAGCGACAAGGCACCGAAGCTCAACAAAGAAAAGGCTTTGGTGCTTTTGGGTGAGGCTATGCTGGATAAATTTGTTAAGGAATTTACCAGCCTGTGGAAGGATGAGCTGTTTCCAGATTGTCGGCTGCAGGATTTTGAGGCATCAGAGGAAGAAAAACAGCAGCTTTTGACTGAGGATGGTGAGCACGATAAGAACTGCGACCCAACAGGGCAGGATAGGGACAAGTTCTGCCGACAAGAAGAACGCACTATAAATAGTGTAAGTTGCTGCGATGTCCTGACAAAAGTAAGAGAGACAAGGAAACTTAAAGGTCAGCCGATTTTTATTTACGGGAGTCTTACTGGCGGGTACTTTTCTGTGCCAAGAGTGACAGGGAAATATGGACAGCGGTTGCCTGCTTATGTAAGAGACTATCAGTTATCAGATCCCACAATATCCTGCCGGCATGGCAAAAGGAAATTGTCAGGCATTTATCGAAGATTTTGGAAAAAGGGCAATAAGCCCCAGTATATTAATCCGAAGCTGAAAATATTAGAACTGTATAGAAAACGGAACGGCGGCAATTCCTCCGGATATAGTTTAGGTTTATACAAGTCTCTGGAATCATATTTAAGTTAAATTTTTGTAAGGAGGTGGATGAAAAAATGGAGCAAAATAAAAAGGAAAAGTTGGACAGCTACTTAGAACTGCTGAATGAGATAAATGAAAAAACTCAAAGTGAAACAGCAACAATAGCATTATTACAGGAAATTTCAAAAGACCAGCGTGTGGAAAGGATGATAGAAGAGCGTGAGGCAAGGAACAATCAACCAGCAACAGCAAAGCAAAAAAGGTTTATGGATGACCTCGGAATAAAGTATCCCAAAAATGTCACAAAGCAGGAAGCGTCAGCGTTGATTGGCGAAGAGCTTGGCAAAAACGGTAATGGGGAGTAATTTGAGAAATTTTTGAAGGGCAGGCGTGGTTTTGCCCTTCTCCAACTTTTTAATAAAGGTTAATTTATAAGGTGCCACAGGATTGAGGTGGTATTGTAGGCCAACCAGCAAATATGTCCAGAAAACGACGCATAGGATACATATCCCTAGATTTTTCCGCTATGTAATAAAAGCATTGAGATAGATTTTTGTCCCTTTGATTAATAGCTGTTTCAGTAATCTCACGAATTTTGCCGAGAAAACCCTCGAAGCTTTCGATAGAAAGTTCACGCAAAGAAGACGATAATTCTGCAATCAGAGAATGCCTATCATTTTTTTCGGGTGTCGATTTGATTTCATAAATCAATTCTTCTGTTCCCTTCTTTTTGGCTATTGTCTTGTTCCCAAGACATTCAAGTGCTCTTTGCGCCTCCCAAGAATCGGGGACATGGACAGGGTGGTTTACTATATATTCCAGAATAGATTTACATTCGACAGCTTTAACGCATATCAGTGCATCGCAGAGCAACGAAAAATAGTATCTGTATCGAATTTCTTCATCTATTAATAATTTCGGATTTTTGGAAAAGATAGACACTACTTCTTTAAGGACACTAACCATAGGCGTCTTCATCGTCTTATCTCCACGTAATGCGAGTACCAACTGTGCCCGTCGAAGGCTCTCACTTGTTAGACTACTTGAGTGCATTTCAGAGGTAACGACTCGTTCGGTTTCATCCGGAACTTCAGAAAAACACTCTGAGAGGCAGCAAAGAGAAAGCCAATCTGTTCCCTGAAGACCGAGCCTAACAAGTCTCTTAATAGTCATCTTGTTTCTGTCTTCAAGAAGTAATGATATAATAGGTTGTGCTTGATTACGAATTGCATTTTGTTTTACTGCACGTTTCAATATCTTAAATAATAGTTGTTTTGCACCAGGTGTCCCTGATTTTAAAAAGGTTCGATAATACTCTTCCTGGAGAAATTTAAAGTCTTTCGGTTTTAGTGCCTTGCAGTCATTGACTATATCGGCAATAAAAGTTGGATGTTTAATACTAAATAAGGCCTTCCGAGCTGCGGTTGAAATGTCTGAATCCGGATGGGTGCGAAGCCGAAGCCAATCGTTGGTTTTTCCTGCTAGGCCTTTCTCTAAAGGAGTTATCAAAGGATTCCTGGGAAGCCGCAGGGAAAGCTTAGATATGGGCTTACGGATTTCATAATAACGCTCTGCAAATTCGAGCACTACATCAATCGGAACATAACCTTTAAAGGACCATAAAGGTAAAGCCAGGTGAGCCCGTAGCCTAGAACCCTCCTCGACAGCTTGAATGTAGGTTTCGGCTAGCAGTCTGTATGCTTTAGGACTTTTACATGTGCCGAGAAGGTAGAACAATTCGAGGGGAGTTTTCAAACCTCTTTCATGAATTATTTGGCCAAAATAATCAATAGCATGCTCCCCGATTGCATAAAGCAATGCGCGAGGTATAATAGCTTTTATGATTTGATTAGTGGATGGTCGCGAATAAAGATTTAAGAGTTCCTGGACTGGGTAGAGACTATAAATTCTGGACATGGCTGGTCCTATTGTCTTAAGTACAGCATAGTTGGATTCGTTTGGTACAAAAGAATAATCTTCATCTTTTGGGGTCGTTAGCAAACTAATTCTTGAGAGATCAAAATAGTTAAGCAATATATCTGCAGATTTTTTATTGGCAGAAGCTGAAGCGACAAGGCAATGGCAAGAAAAGAGGGGATCTAACTTTGCCATGGTTGATAAGGATTTTTCCAATTGTTTCTCATTTTCGAGTATGCCATATAACATAAGCCATGAGTTATCCCATTTAGTATGTTCAAGGTATGCTTTCATAATAGTTGAATCTTCGAGTGAACCTTCTTTTTTGAGTTCTATCGCGGCAAAATAATCTCGAATGTTGTCATGTCGAAATGAAATAGCACCTGCCCCGCCGACCTCTTCTGGGATATAGCCAGACTTGTCTAGAAATCCAAATAATTCTGCAACTTTGGCAGTTTTCACAAGGTCTTCTATACTAAACTCAGGTAAAATCTTCATAACTTCCTCTGGGAAAGAGAGGACAGTTTCTGGTTCTTCTTTACCTTTTTGGATCAGTCTGTGGGCGGTTTTGGATAAAAAAAGGTTTATTTGTGGATTTGTGACATATGGAAAATAATGCCCCTTGATTTTTTGTTTCTCCTCATCATCGTACTGCGCGCTAATAAAAAACTTGAGGAGTGGAGCTGGACAATTTGGTAGTCTTCTGTGGGGGTACTCTTGACGATATGCAACAATGAGTTCTAAATAAAAAGGCACACGGGCCATTGATAAAATCCGTCCATCAGAAACTATGCTGGTATTGAAAAACTCCTCACCTTTTCCATTGAAATGAAAGTTGAGATATTCAATAATTTGAGGATTGGATAATTCTTCAAGCTCGTATCTTGTGAATTTTGGCAATAAGTGCAGGAACCCTGTGCCATACGAACGGCTTGATATTATAACTGTGTCTATCCTGTCTGAAAGTTTCTGTATTTCCTCCACAGCGTCCCTCTCCATAGCTTCTGGTAATTCGTTGAAGCCGTCGAGAAGCAATACTATTGGGGTCTTATTCTTCAGCTTATCCGATGTGAAGGATTCTCTAATTTCAGTTTTAAAAAATGAACTGTTAACAATATCTGTTGTAGATCCTGTTTGAATTTGAGGTTTGGGAAAATTGATATCGCCATAATGAGCCCTTCGGATGTCAATCTGTTGTTGTATGGTTGACTTAACAGAGTTAGCACTTAGTATTTCTTTCACGACGGAGTCTACTATAAGTTCCGTGATGCTTTTCCCTCCTATTCCGGCATACTTCAAAGACACAAAAATAGGTATGCAACCTGATATAGGCGGATTAGGACCAAGGAACTCTGCTATAAGCATTTTTTGAACAGTTGTTTTGCCAGAACCAGCTGGTCCAGTCAAAAGAATTTTTCCATGCCGTGTCATCGCTTCTGATAGCTGTAGATGTTGTTCTTTATATAGGAGTGTTTCACTGGTATTTACATCCGATCCAACCATTGAGCCGTAAAGTGGTATTTGACATTTTGGCAAATCTTTAGGTAGCGCAAGAGCTTTTTTGTAAAGATCTTGCCATGGATCTGGATGGGCGAGATAAAGGCGGACTTTTTCAGCAAGCTCACAAATTCCAGGCAGTATATCTTGATTTGATTGAGGTGGATCTTCTACCTTGTTGAGTTCGGTTGAAGTTTTAGGCAGTTCTTTTAGTGAGGTTTTTTTACCAAAATCAGGAATTGTCCAGAAAAAGATTTGGGATGGCCGTAATCCGCCTTGTGGTGCTCTAAAACGCAAGGAATTTTTCTGACCATAAGGACAGAAAAAAAATCTTGTTGCGTGACGCAAATCTTCATAAACCTTCTTATACCTCCCTCCCTTCCTCCACACATCAGATAGGTAGCTTAGCATAAAGTCAGAGCATGGATCAGGCTTCTTCAATAGAACCCCATCCTCAGGTATGCCCGACTCAGGCACATGAAGATGAGCAAGTTTTTCTCGAATCAACACTGATACCACAAAAAGCATTGGGATAAATTGTGTTTTACCTAATGGGTAGGCCTTCCAAAGCTTTTTACCTCCTGATTCTTCAAGCTTAGCAACGCATACTGCTACAATGTTCTCAGGGTCCTTTTCCTGCTGACGTACTACAAAGCCAAGATATTCTATATAAGGCATATTTTGTCTTTTCTCTGCACTGACGATTTAAAACCTCGGAAGCAATGCACCCTCATTCTAATCCTAAAACCTCTTTAAGGCAACAAAAACAGGCAATGGTGCCCCAGTCATAACGTTGTTTGGAAGTCAAGCCCAATATATTTTCCCGGAGGGCTTTTTCAACAGACCAACGTGATTATGGAAGTGTATAACAGAGTGAGCGGTGCAACCGATGCGGAAGATATATGTAGGACCCGGTCGGGCATATGTCCGAAATGCATGTCAGCACCAGTCAAGCATTAACCGGCTTTGCGGCTTGTTAACGGTAAGTGGTTAAACAGAAACGAATGTAAGGTCTGAAAGGAGAAAAAAATGAAAAAGCAAAATTTAACAGCAGTAATTGATCTGGGAAGAGTGCGTAAGTGGGTATCCATTGTCAACCCGTACTTTATGGCAGTTCGTCTGCCAGAGGTTTTCGAGGAGATGGGTTTTCCAATAGATATTGTTCGAAAGTATATTCGAAGGCATCGACGTCTCCGCCTAAACAACAGTATGGTCGGCAATGCTTACGGTGTTTCCGACGGCGAAATTCTTGTAATCCTGGCAAAGAACATCGGTGCGAATACTACCGATGGTGACAGATTTCTGTGTACATCAAACAAAATTAGGGCTTGGCGTGACGCTTGTCTCGCAAGGCTGGATGAAGTTGGAAGGCAAAAAAGTTAAATGCTTAATAAGGTTCGGCAAAAATGTTATTGCCTTTAGACGACAAGATTTTGAAAGAGGGATTTTGGAAGCACTACCTGGTCACCGTAGACCATGGTCCCCGCATCAGGTTGCCGACGCCGATGATAAGTACCCTGGAAGACGAGGGGATTAAACAGATTGTTGTTTTCCCTGACCCGTATGGTCGCAGGTTGATTATTTGCCCCGATAAGTTTTATGACCAATATGTCAAGATGGTTATCGGGGACGGTAAGATTTCATTAAGGCCAGATAAAGCCTATCGCAAGTTCCTATGCGCTGCAGAACCAATTACTATGCGGAAACCTTGCAGAATTCAGCTCAAGGTGAAATTCAACGAGAAGTTGGGCATTAAAGCAGGTGATGGAGTAATTATCGTGCGTGTTAGTTACTGGTTCGAAATATGGCGGAAAGATGATTGGGAAAGTGACAATGATAATAAAAGTTGAAAACAAACGTGCTTTAGCATTCTCCCACTGTTTGCCTTTTCACACCTATTCGTCCCGGATAAATACTTTTTTCGCCAGTAGGCGCGTTTTTGACCTGCTGGGAAAATGGATGATGGTGAGAAACGTAAATAGAAGTTTTGGAAAAGCAGTTTTGTTTGAAAGAGACGATGATGCCGATGGGACAACCGCAAATTGATTTGTGGGCATTAATTCTCAAAATTGCGCAATGGGCAGCAAGGATACCGTTGGCCGCTCTGGTTATTTTCACCGCCGGCTGCGTAAGCTTTCTTGGATTTTACACGGTTCTGCGCGCCACACAATATATCTGGTCGAATTGGTTGAAAAATCCCTGGTACTAAAAACGGTCATGAATAACAGTACGCAAAATATTTTTAACCAGCAGCAATCTCTGCTCACGCCCGGCAGAGTGATCACAGAAGCAAAGCAGTATCAGTCGCCCTCTGGCAAGATAGTTAACCTGCAAAAACTGACGGTCACTGTGCAGGATAATCAGGGAATCTGGCGTACAGAAGTGATTGTTAAGGTCGACCGCCCGCTGGATGATGGTACCACACCGAATGATTGTAGCGAAATACGCGAGTGTTTTTGCTGCCAAAGCCTAATTCACGTTAACAATTCATACATGTGTCCGACCTGCTGTCAATGCTTCTGCTTGCCTTGTACAGAAAATATAAAGTTGAAGGACAAAGAAGTTAGGGTTTGTGTAGCCTGTGCCAAGGAGGCAAAAACTCCTGTGGTTTTGAACATTCTGCGAAAAGCGATATGGGGACAATAAATAATGTTTGAGAACAATGCAACTAAGCGAAGGCCGTGGTCATATAGAAAAAGTGGTGGTAACGGTTACCCAGCTAAGACTTGGCAGTCTAATTTGAACCTTACCCCCGAGCAGGTGGCCGAGCTTATGTTAAAACGGCCCGAACTCCGCCTTGCCGACAGCAAGGCTAATTTGGAATTAGCCCGGATTTTGATAGCTGCGCCAGATGATGCCTATGCTCAGGAATTGTTTCAACTGGTTGCTCGCGATGGTTTAGGTAAGGCTATCGTGGCTGAGGATGAATTTTTGGGGAATTATCCTCCCAAAGAAAACGGCATTTCTTATCCAAGCGATTTTCTTCCTTTGGGCACTATGCCAACAGGAGATTTAGCAGGTATTATAATAAATCAGCTAACTGGCAACATATTGTTGATAGGCAGAACAAAATCAGCTAAAACGTCTCTACTTACGGTTTTACTTTCATATCCGCAGTTATTGCAAACTGTCCGCATAGTTGTTTTTGCAAAGAAACGAGAGATTAGAGACCTTGCAACGACCCCGCAACTACGTGACCTGGTAATAACATTTAAACTTGAAGAACTTGCTCTGTGTTATTTCCAACCTCCGGGTAGTGTCCCCGAAACAGCCTGGAACAACGAGTCAACAAAAATATTCGGTCAATGTTATGCCCGATATTCGGCACAGCGTCTTATGGGGGACAAGGTTAACGAGCTGATGGCCAACCATCCTGAAGGTGTTTATCCAACCATAAGGCAGCTTCTCGAGGTCCTTGATAAATTCAGGCCGCGATTCGGCATGCGAGAGGCGGCATATAAAGAATCTATCCTTTGGTGCCTTCAGGACTTATTGAATTGTACAGGCAATATCTGGGAATACAGCTACAGCGATTTTTTGGAGCATCTGTATTGTCAGCCCGGTCTGTGCGTTATCGAGGCTGAGGCCTTGCCGCAGGAGCACCTTACGTTCATTGCGGTGTATTTCATGAGGTGGTTGTACTTGAAAAGGATATACAGCGGGTGGAAAAGTCAATGATTTGTATCTACGTACTTGAGGATTTTACCCTCGGTGTGCAAGGGCAGCTGGACACTTATACGCCTGGTGGCGTTGGTCCGACTGCTGAAAGTATGTTCATGGGGCAAAGGTATGATATGGGCATAATATGTGTCACTCATACCCTCAGCGGCACCAGTCAAATCATCAGAGAAAACGCAGAAACCGTAATTGCATTTGGCCTGCCCGGTGAGAATCCAAGGCTTATTTGTGATACTTTTGGCGCAACTTTTGAACAGGCAGAACGCATCAAGACCCTCAGGCCAGGCGAGTTCGTGATATTAAATCCGGCTCTTTGGGATAAGTGTGTATACGCCACATTTGAAAAGCCAGAGATCTCAGGCAGACTTGATGAAGCAACTCGCCGCTCAGCCGTGCAGGAGTTTTTGAAACATATAAAGGCTTTTCCACCAGCCCCGTTTGATGCATTTAAGAAGAAAATTCCTTCTGACGCCGTCACAGAGAATAACTTTATATCCTCTGCCTTGTCCATTTTAACGTCGGATCACATTCAAATGCTGGTGTTGATTGCAAGTGGCATCCCAAAACCAGCCACTAAGCTTTATCAACAGATGGGGCTGAATCGGACACAGGGCCGCAGGCTCGCTAAGAAGCTCGAATCTATAGGAGCTATTACTCCGCACACTTACTCCACCGGCAAAGTAGGAGGCCATCTTTGCTTCTTTGAAGTTACTGATTATGGCTGGCGAATCTTGCAACAGAAAGGAATTTTTAAACCAAAGCCGAAAACTAACGGCGGTTTTGACCACGAATTAGCTGTTTGTTTGATTGAAGTCAGCGAAAAAAGGCAGGGAAACACTGTCAGATTTGAAGTCGACCTTTTTGGAAAGCGTTTGGATATTGACTCATTTGAACGAAAAACAAGCCGCCGCAGATTTTACAATGTGGGCATGAGCGATGTTGCCAGAGAGTCTGCGAATATCATTGAAATAATGAAAATACCCGTTGTGCGGGACAACGAGTTCATATTTGTCGCCCGGGATACAAAATTCGCCAGGGAAGTGCAGAGGATATTAAAGGACAAAGACCCTACTGGCAATATTTTGAGGCAGGTTGAGATAAAAACTATTGCAGATTTTGTGGATGTCTAAGGAGCGGGCATTTTCGTTCAGCAAGGAAACTTAGGGAGTAGATGTATGTTTGATAGACAGGAAAAATCGATAAAACCAACTAATGGCAGCTGCGACAAAGGCACTGAGGACTACGCACAGGACCTAACGGCTTTGTTGGCAAACTATGTTAAGGCGCTGGTCAAGGAAACATGCTTGCAAATAACAGTTTCTCTTACCCCTACACTATCAATTTTGGAAAGGCAGCTAAGCCAAATGGCATCGAAGGGACAGGATTTGGCTCAGCTTATCAGCGCCAGTCTTGTAGATGTGAAAGGACAGCTGGCCCAAATCGCCAGCAACCAACAGCAAATAATCTATTATTTACAGGCAGTGGAAAGGCAGCAAACAGTGCTAATCCAGCAAAATAAGCTGGCTGAGAACGCAAGTCATGAAAACCGTCTGCTCGGTGACCAGCACTACCAGGAACACATCATCGAACCTATGGCCCGGTGCCTATTCTCTGTTTTCGATATTGTGGAAAATGCGAAACGTTCCTGGCATGGAATAGACAATGTAACAGTTTTGTCGGCACACGAGGTTATTGACGCCATCGCTGCCGGCCTGAGCCAGTTTTTATCTATCTATCAGGTCGAGTTGATTGAGCACTCGCCGGCAGACAGATTCGACCCGCAAGTAATGAGACCTGTCAAATTCCTACCTACCGAAAAACAAAAACTCCACGGCTGTGTAGAAAGATGTCTGCAGGTGGGGTTCAGGTTTAAGCAGGCCAGACTGCTAAGGCCTGAAAGCGTAGCACTATACAAGTATCAAGAACCCAAAATTAACGAACCCGAAAAAGTAGAAAGGAGCTATCAATTATGATTATTCCAGGAATCGATGCAGGAAATTATCGTTTCAAGATTGCAGTGCCTGATTCAACAGGCAACCCTCAGATTCTCACAAACCGGCTTGGAGAGCCTTTTATTCGCAGTGTTGTCTATTTTGCCGAGGAGGGCTCGGTATTGGTCGGTACTGAGGCTGAAAACGCAGCCCTTGCCAATCCTGAGAGAGCTGTATTTGACTGGAAGCGCTCTATGGGAACAGAGGCAGTTTTGTACAGGGCAAAGGATGGCAAAGTTTATAAAGCTAAAAACACCCTCGCGATCCTATTTAAAGCAGCAAGGGAAACTATTGAGGCCAAAACCGGAGAGGTTTGCCAAGAGGTTGTTGTTACTGACCCGGCCAATTACAACGACCTGCAAAAAAGTCAGACTATCGAGGCCGCCGCTGAGGCGGGTCTGAAGGTCATTCTCTTGTTGCATGAACCGACTGCAGCTGCTCTTGGTAATGATTTTCACAAAAGAAAGAATAGCAGAGCCCTCGTTTTTGACCTCGGTGGTGGAACATTTGATGTTTCGATTGTCCAGACTGCAGGCAACCTGTTTGAGGTAATTGCAACAAACGGTGTGCCGAAACTCGGAGGCAGGGATTTCAATGCCTGCCTGGAAAAGATGCTTTTGGAGCAGTTTGAAGGTCAGTATAACTACCGGCCCAACCAAGATGAAAACCCCATCTTCTATCAAGACATGGCTCAGAGGGTCGAGCAGCTTAAGCTTAGTTTGACGGCCAATGACAAGGCACAAGTGGTACTCTCATGCAACGGAGATTTGTTGAAATCCGTGATAACTCGCGAACAGTTCAACTCGCGGGTAATGCCCCTGGTCGAAACGGCAATGAAAAAGACAGAACAGACGGCAAAAGACACAAATCTGGACTTTTCGGAAATTGATGAGGTGTATGCGGTCGGCGGCGGCTCCATGCCACCAATCATAGTTGAGGAGCTGGAAAAGCTCACCGGCAAGAAGGTCTCTCGCAGGTGTGAGGCTCATGCCGCAGCAGCGATGGGCGCGGTTGTCGCTGGCAGGCTTGAGTATGCACGACTGGGTAAGGAGTATAAAACGCGGGCTGGAACTCTGCCCCCTCCTAACTTTTACCTTCGTGAGATATTGTCCCGGCCAATCGGCGTTGCGGTGCTGGATGAAAACGACAATGAGATGTGCGCCGAGATACTCGCTAGGAACACCCCTATCCCTTCAATCCAGACGCGGGTGTTCAAGATGACAGAGGCGAACCAGACTGAGGTATGTATAAAAGTTCTGGATGGCGAAGATGGCTCACCTATGAGCAAGTGCTTGGAGCTGGGCCGCTTCGAACTTAAGGGGTTGCCGCCCCGGCCAGATTTGATTGGTAGAATCGAGATTACATTCAATCTGGATGCTAACGGAATTCTAACAGCCACCGCCCGGGACATAGTCAGTGGAAAGACTGCTGAAATGGACATCGAGTATAAGAAAAAAGTCAATAGTTCTGAGAGTCATGAAAAAAAGAAAAAAGCTTGATGGTGAAACCGCCTGTTAATTTTTTGGCAAAGAAAGGCAGGTTGATTGATTATGAAATACGTAATTTTTGCGCATCGTGTCTTAGCGAACATACTATTTGAGATTCTTATTACCATAATAGACCTATCGGCGTCGATGGATACGAAGGACTGGAAGCCCTCGAGAAAAGCTGGGGCTTTAGAGGCAAACAAACAGCTCATTAGGGTTAAGGCCCGATATCATCCACAGGATAAAATCGGGATTATAGGCTTTGGAACAGAAGCAGAGTTACTACACGAACCTGTGTGCGTAGATGACGGAGCTGACAGCCTGTTCGAAGTGCTGGAGAGCCCGCCATGTATGGGAAGTACAAATTTTACTGCAGCCCTGGAACTGGCTGAGTCGTGGCTGTTTGGCAGCACTAAACCGCCAAGAAAGCACAGCACACGCAAGGGTTTTGCGAGATTTCTTTCTGAGCTTTTATATGGACCTGCGCTACAAAGCACAGAGGATATAAGAGTATACTCATCTGCCGGCAATGTTGTGAAAAGACTCATCATGCTAACAGATGGCCATCACTGGGATGGCCCCTCACCCCTGCGGGCTGCCGGCAGGCTCAAAGAGGCAGGGGTTATCATTGACTGCATTGGGATCGGTGGCAGCCCCGAAGATGTGGATCAAAAAATCTTGAGGAAAATCGCATCGTGTAACCCTGATGGATCTGTTCGCTATTGCTTTATCGGTGAACAACAGGATTTGATCAGAAAATACGAAAACCTGGCCCACCATATTCGGTCGGTTTAGGAGGAACTGATATGGGCATACTACCTGGATTGTTTTTGGCTGTTCTTAATCTGATATGTATCGGGATTGACATAACTATGTTCTTTGTGCTTTGCCGTATTGTGCTAATGTGGCGAAAGATACAGTGGCTTGAAAAGCTGAACGATATTGGGAAAGGGCTGGTTGATGCCTTATCTGCATACACTGGTCAGCTCTGGTATAAAGCCACTCAAAAACGCTTATCTGTTAAGGGGGAATTATTACTCAGTATTGTAGCCTTGTTACTTGTAAGGGCTACTTTACCCGAAATTGGAAGGTTGTTCTTAAACCTGGAGCAAGTGAATATGAAGAAGGCATCAATAAATAAGAGTGAAACAGAATCTCAAGGAAGCAAGGAGATTTGCATGCATCTGCGAATATTGGGGCATAAAAACAACGGAGTAACAGAGCTTCGAATATTTGACCCTGTACCAATGGTTGCATATGTGGATAACGAGGATGATGCTGTTCGGCTTGCCCGTGAGATGGAGGGTAAAACATCAGGCATATATGTTGGTGTTCAACCTCGTCCACCGCATTTATTTGACCTTGCACCTAACTGCTGGAGGCCTGCAACTTCGTCACCTGTACGTAATTGTGCCACAGACAATGATATCGAATATATTACAGCGTGTTATTGGGACTTGGATGTCGTTTCTGAAGAAAGAGGAAAAGGGCATCCGGCATCTGATGAGGAGCTGAAACAAAGCTTGCATGCTGCAGAGTTATTGAGTCGTGAGGAGGGTTTGGCATTAAACTCTACAATCTGCTGCAGCGGAAATGGCAATTATGTTCTTGCCCCTATAGTCCCAATATCAGTCGATAGTCTTGAAGTTGCACGACAATTCAAGCAGTGCTGCCAGCAGATAACTCAGAAAGTAGCTAGCCAGATTAAAGGAGTAAAAATTGACCCGGTTTATAACCTCTCCAGGGTGATGCGACTTATGGGTACCATTAACGGTAAAGGACAAGCTGTTGAAGGTAGGCCTCATCGCAGAGCATGTTTTGTCACTGAGCCGACACAAGCAAGATCGATGGCATTATATTATATGATACTCAATACCGAAGTTGAATACTGTAAAGTTGCTGAGTGGCAATTGCAAAAAGTTGTACGATGCGATTTAAATAAACTCAAAAACTGTGAGTTTATTCAATGGTGCAGAAAATATCCCGAACTTGTTACTGAGCCATTGTGGTTCGGATTAATTACCAATCTGACTTACCTGGATGGTGGGATAAAACTGATACATGAAATTTCCCGACTTGATATGGTGAGGTATGATTACTCTAATACTCAACGAATTATCCAACGAGTATTTGATAAAGGGTACAAACCAATAACCTGTAAAAACCTCGTTGATATAGCTTTGACATGCCCTAGAAACAGCAGATTCAACTGTTCAAAACTAACTAAATGTCCTGCCAGAGCGCCTATGTATCTGGCAACTTTACATACTGTTTATAAAAGATAAGGAGTTTTTCAAATGGAAAATACAGTTAAGAAAAGCCCGTTAAATGTTTTTAAATGCGGTCCCATCAAGGCTGCTATCTGGTCTGATTCGAGAATTGTAAATGACTCACTAGTAGACATCCCTTCAATAAGAATTGACAAATCTTATAAAGACAAGGATGGCAACGAATGGAAGTACACAAATACCTTTAATGTTGAAGACCTGCCTAATGTGGCAGTATTGGCGATGGAGGTTTATAAATTTTTAAAAGTCAAAATTTCTGAAAATAATAACGTGAGTGAGCAAAATGATATTCAAAATAAGAAAAGCAAATGACAGAGTTATATACCTCAAACCAGGACCAATAAACTGCAATAAATGGCACATTGTCGTTGATGAAAATGGTGGTTTTGATGCGATTAGATGTTTTGCCTTACGCAGACAACCTAAATGCAAAAACTGCTGTCTTGCTCACACTATTCAAAACCGTATTAGAAGAAAAACAAGTTGTAATGCGGTCAAGAAGTTAAGAAGGTCACGATGAACAGGCAAATATGCCAGAACAGTGATGATAAACTGCCTCAAAAGCCGACAGAGTTTCCACATCCGATGACGCAGGCAGTCTTGCCTGATGGCAACGAAGGATTTACACCCTGTCCGGAGCTTTTGACCGAAGACGAAGCCATTCGGTATTTACGGCTTGATATAGACGGTCCTCAAAACCCACATGGAACGCTTAAGTACTACCGTGACAGAAATGTGTTGCGTGCCGTCAAAATAGGAAGGAACCTTCGTTATCCGCGCAGGGAACTTGACTTAATGGTCGAAAAACTGTTGTCAAAAAGGGAGGATTTATAATGACGTATTGCAACTAAGCGGGAGGTCTTTGGTTTGTAAGCCCTTATTTATGAATGGATTATGGGTTGGGCAAATACTGAGTGGTAGCGCCCAGTGTCTAAAACAGCTCAAAAATAATATTTGTGGTAAACTTAGAATCTTCTTTACTACTGCATTATCCTGCAGTATTATTATATCTATGACTATCAGACAAGCTATCCAAACAGAACTCAAACGAAGGGGCTGGTCACATTATCGGCTGGCGAAGGAATTGGAGGACAAGATACCCGCTCGCACTACTTATGCGTATCTGGCTTGTGAGTGTGACCTGAGCAGTAACCGTATTTCGATAATATTGCAGGCGCTTGACTTGCAGATAATACGTAAACCTAAGAAGGGCCAAAGGCCCAGGAGGTGAAATTATGGGATGGAACAAAGTTGGTCTGTACCATTACCCGCAAAGGAAACTGCCTTGGCTGGTAAGATGGTATGGTGAGATAAAACCGGCAACCGGCCAACCTAAAAGGTACGCCAAAAGCTTTCGTACAAAGCGGGAGGCCGAAGATTTCAAGTCGGAAAAGATGCAGGAGTTTCGCGAATGTGGTAGAAGGGATAGTATTACGGATGTTACACTCCATAAATTCTGTGAAGACTGGTTAAGTAGTCGAGGGGCTGACCTACGCCCAAAATCAATCAAGGCTTATGAAAACACAATCACGCGACTTGAGGAATATTTTGGCAAAGATGCCACTTTAAGAAGTATTGAACCACAAGCCGCGGCGGTTTTTATTTCAGAGCAGAAAAACAAAGCGAAAAATCGCAGGGATGATGAACTTTCGGACTCAAGCCGCGAACAGGTCAAGAGGAATTGTAAGACCATGTTTAATACTGCCGTTGCCTGGAGGTTGTTGACACAGAGTCCGTTTAAGTCTGTACGACTAAAGAAATTGGTTCCCAAACGATGGTATCGGGTTACACCAAAAGAATATCACGCATTGCTCAAAGTAGTAACTTTGCGTGAGCGTGTGGCTTATGCTTTGTTTTATACCGCTGGTCTGAGATTGAGCGAAGCATTCTCTCTGATGTGGAGCGATGTCGATTTTGAAGGCGGTTATGTGATAGTAACAGATCGCAAGGGTACAGCCACTTTACCACCATTTCATGTCAAAGACTATGAAGCCAGGCGGATACCTTTGCCAAAACATACAATTGACTTGCTTACTGCATGGCAAACCAAAGCTCCTGAAGGAGTACCGTATATCCTACTTACAAAGGATCGTTCCGATCGGGTTAAAGCAAAATGGCAAAAGCTACAAGAGCAAAAAAAATCCTGGCTAAATGACTACATGATAAATAATGTTTTGCGAAACTTCAAAGCTCGATACAAGCGTGCAGGCATAAAGCCGGTGGGCGAACTGACAGTTCATACGCTTAGGAAGTGTGCCGGTCAAAACTGGGCTGACTACATGCCTATAAATGTTGTTAAGGAATGGATGGGACACAGCGATATTAGTACGACTCAAGAGTTTTATAATCAAGTCGATAAGGATCACGAAGCTAAAGCATCTTTGCTGATACAAAACTTTTTAGACACTGGATTGACACTGGACGTGGAAAATGAAGAAATTACAGCAACCTCACAAAACTAATTCTCACATAACTTATCCCAAAATAAAGCCTTATGAAATGGGCGATACAGGACTCGAACCTGTGACCCGCTGATTAAGAGTCAGCTGCTCTACCAGCTGAGCTAATCGCCCTGATAATTCGTGATACGTGATTGTTGCTTCGTATCGCTATTTCACCAAACATTACTGGGCCCGCAAGGATTTGAACCTTGGACCAATGGATTATGAGTCCACTGCTCTACCGCTGAGCTACGGGCCCTGACTGCAATACAAGTTACCCAAATTATAGCCGCAATTTCCAGTTCATCAAGGGCAAAAATACGCAAAACCAGCCGAATATTAGAGTTTGGTTCAGGCCGAGGGCAACAACATGTTTTCACCTGATGGTTTCTTCGATTGCTCGTGCCACCACATAGTCCGGCAGCTTCCCGAGAGCGGGTTCGGCCTCGTAAGCAGATATGATACTCCTGTCCGGGAAAGCCCCGACTTCTTTGATTAGCTCTTCAGCCAGTCCTCGCATTCTCTCTTCCGTCATCTCGACTTCCGCTTTGGCACGCACAGCTTCCGCCAAGGCCTCAAATTCCGCCCGGCTGTCGTACCAGTTAAGCTGCAGCTCCAATTCAATGGCTTCCTGTGCCCCGATACGGTCAAAGGTATATTGAATCCCGACCGGATTGTAGGTTTCCATTCGCTCATCCACAAAAGCCAAGCACGCATCCCGATATGCAGTGTATTTCTCCTCATCAAAGTTCCCAAACCCGTGCTTTACAATCTCCTCCTTCAGCAGCTTTTTTATCCTCGTCGCTAAAAGTTCCCTATTGGCTTCCAGATGCTCATACAGGGCTTCGTAGTACGCCTTCAAAAGTAAGTTTGTTTCATTCATCTCTTTTTCCTTGCGTGTGTCTGCTGTCAGCGGCCATCTTGGCCGATGCCGATTTAGCCTTAATTAGTTACAAGAGCGGTATATTGTCAAGCTGAAATTCGTTCCACGAGACTCTGGATAGGATGCCACGAGGCTAACATCCTAATCGTGGCCGGAAAACTACGACCAAAAAATGCAGGGCGGAAAAGGAAATCAGATGCTACAGACTAAACTACGGGTCAAAAAGTGATAAAATATCTTTGGCTATCGGCCGGTTTTAGTGTAAAATAGGTGAGAGGCGTTCCTTTAGGTTTTAGAAAGAATAAAAATGATGAGGGGCATACGATGAAAAATTTAAAAATTAAAAATAAAAAATCAAAATTGTGGAGGTCCTTAATTTTGCATTTTGATATTTACATTTTGATATTTTTCCCCCTGGCCTGTGTATCTCTGGCGGCACCTGAACCGGCTATCGTGCAGGGGCCGGATGATTGGACGATAGATGTAACATTTGGGCACCCGCAGCAAATCATATTGCAGTTGAGCGGTGACAAGGAACCAAAGCGATACTGGTACACGATAATAACGCTTACCAACAAGACAAGTCACGATGTTGATTTCTATCCAAAGTGCGAGCTGATGACAGATACATTTGAAATTATACCGGCAGGCAAAGGTACGCCGGCAGCGGTTTTTGAGCAGATAAAGAAGCGTCATCAGGGGCGGTATCCGTTCCTTGAATCTCTGGAAAATGCCGGCAACAAAATACTTCAGGGTGAAGATAACATTAAAGATATTGCCATTGTCTGGCCTGATTTTGATGTGCGAGCTAATGGTATAAAAGTATTTATAGCCGGTTTGAGCAACGAAACAGTCGCTATTGACCATCCGACGGCGAAAGACGAGACAGGTAAGCCGGCCAAAGTTTATCTGCGAAAGACCCTTGAATTAAGCTATAATCTTGGCGGCGATGCGACCTTCAGGTCCAGTACCAAGCCGGTTTATGAAGGTAAACGCTGGGTTATGAGATAAGAAACAGCCGAAGTAACTCTCTTTGAGAGGAGTCTGAGGCATGTTTATACCTTATGCGGTAGATGCTCCGTTTGACCACCGGCCAGTGGTGAACTGGCTGGTATTGTTGGGGATAATATTGGTATTTGTCCTTCAGGTGGCGACTTCCGAAAAGCAAGCAACCGAAAAGTCCAAAAAGGGAATTGAGAGCCCAATAGAAGAAGTACTCGGAGTGCCAACGGTTGAGAATGAAGTAGCCACAAAGCAGGTAGAGAAGAAGCAAGCAGTCACAGGGCCAATGGCCCGGTTTGCTTTAAACGGCTGGGGGATAGGATTGTTTACATATATTTGGCTGCACGGCGGCATTTTGAAGGGCACTGTTCGGCTGATAGGCAATTTGATTTTTTTGTGGCCTTTTGGCAATGCCGTTTGCGCGAAACTGGGCAATAAACTTTATTTGTTAGTTTATTTGGGTTTTGGATTGCTGGCGGGGGTAACCCACCTGCTGCTTGGTGTCGGCCCGGCGATTGGGGCGTGCGGGGTGATAAGCGGTATCGTGGGGATATATATTGTGCTTTTCCCGGAGGATACGATAAGCTGTTTCTTTTTACTGCCGCGTCCAATGGCGGTTAGTATTTCAGGTTATTGGGTTGTTGTGCTTTGGTTTGTTTTTGATTTATTGGAGGCGGGGCTGGGCGGCCCAGGCACAACGTATTGTGCACATATTTTGTGCGTTGGGGCAGGGTTTGGATTAGCGGTACTGATGCTGAAGAAAAAATGGCTGGTGATGGAGAGTGACGAGAAGTCGCTTTTGCAAATGCTATCGAGGAAGGAAAAAGAGGAAGAAAAAGGGAAAGAAGAGGGGGGAAAAAAAGGCGAAAAAGAGGAGAAAAAAGATTTAGAGGCAGTTGAGAAACAGTTGAAGACGGCTGACAGAGAAAAAGCCGAGCCAAAGAAAACGGTTCCCGAGGCAGAGAAACCCGAGGACGATTTTGTTCGGTTCAGATGCGAGTGCGGACATAGAATCAAATTGTACAAGAAAGATGCCGGGAAAACCGGCCGGTGTCCGAAATGCTTGAGGTGGGTGGAAGCTCCGAGAAAATAATTTTTTGTTGACAGGCGGTGGCTGTCTTGGTAGAGTTGCGGTGTTATTGGGGAGTATACTTTCATCCCTCGAAAGCATATTCCTGTGAGAAAATACGAGGGAGGTTACATTGCAGGACCAATAAAGGACCTAAGGAGAAGAAATTTTGGAAAAAGGTAAAGTAAAATGGTTCAGTGAGAGAAAGGGATATGGTTTTATCACTCCTGACGGTGGCGGTGAGGATTTGTTTGTCCATCACTCGAACCTCGCGGATGGGTTGCGGTCGCTTCATGAGGACCAGGCGGTGGAGTACGAGTCTGCACAAGGGCAAAAGGGGCCCGAAGCAATCAACGTACGTCCCGCCTAAGGCGTCCTCCGTAAGGAGTCCATAGGACTGCGGACTGTTGAATCTGAACAGGTGGATGAGAAAACCATGGGCCTTGCTGAATAGCAGGGCCTTTTTTATATAACATAAAAACTTACAAACTTGTCCAACGCGTCCGAAATGTCCGACCAATTCCCCAATTCCCTTGGGAAACTTAGTTCGAGAGAAAAGTTATCGTTTCTTAAGCTCTTCGGAGATATAACAAGAAAACTTGCAAACAATCTCAATTAATCTTCTAACCTCTTCGGCAGATATACATATTTTTCGACCAGCGACTACTTGGGTATCACCTGTTTTCTGAATGTACTCATCATCCACGATACCCATCTTGTGTGACAAAAGATGCCGTTTTTGAAAACCGCTTACGGCGATTCGCCATTCCTCCTTTGAAAGCCCTGCCATAAGGTTTATGCTGAACAATAGGCTCAAATTTCGTTTTACTCCTTCTATATTCTGGAAAGACAACTTTCCTGCCTTATCAGGGTCAGAGGCTTTGTTAGCATAGACTCGACAGAGTTCTCTGCCAAAACCATCAAATGAAGAG
>Ga0315285_10001012_pt1 | contig 29288 bp, 27 predicted proteins | sample YL17G09_36_MG_FD_203698 | JGI IMG/M metagenome (GOLD analysis project Ga0315285, IMG submission 203698) | Sediment microbial communities from Yellowstone Lake, YNP, Wyoming, USA - YL17G09_36 | ecosystem: Environmental > Aquatic > Freshwater > Lake > Sediment | place: USA: Wyoming | collected...
CACCGCCTGCACTCGCCCGTCCGGTCCCGGGCCCAACGGGAGAAAGTCCAGCCGGGCCTCGTCGGCCGGGAAGGGGAGCAGCTCCCGGGCCTGCCAGCGCAGGAACCGCTGGGCGTCCTCGCGCTTCTCGGGCAGCTCATCGCTGGCCAGGGTCCGCAGGCTGAAGACCGGATCGGGCAAGGCGACCCGCACCCAACCCCGACAGCCGGCGTTCTTGCACAGGTCGCGCAGCAGACGGCTCAGGGCGGCGGCGTCGGCCACATTCCCGTCCTTCTGGGAGGGCCGGATGAGCCCGGATGGCACCGCGACCTCCGTCCGCCGGCGAAGGTGGAGCCGTCCCCGCCGCACCTCGGCGCGGCACACCCGCAACGTTTCCGATTCGATCTCCAATCCCCAAGCCATGGGCAATCTCAATTTCAAATTTCAAACCGACAACTGACAGCCGGTCACCCTGAACCGTTGGAGAAATTGTCCGGTTGTCGGTTGTCCGTTTTCCATTGGCACTGTCCGTATCCCAAGATCACTCGCCGAAGGTCACGCGATTGATCTCCGCCACGGTCGTGATCCCGGCACGAGCTTTCTCCAGGGTAGCCTCCCGCAGGAGAACCGTGCCACCCGTCCGGGCGGCACCGGCGATCTCGCTGGCGGGGCGACGGTCCAGGATCAGGGCGCGGATGGGATCGGTGATTTCCACCAGCTCGCCCACCGCTGTGCGCCCGCGGAAGCCGCTGCCCCCGCACGCTTCACAGCCCACTGCCTCGTAGAACATCCGCGCCTCGTCTCGCTTGGGGTCCAGCCCCAGCTCCTCCAAGGCCTCCCGGGGATAGCGCGCCGGCCGGTGGCAGGAGCGACAGAGCACCCGGACCAGGCGCTGGGTCAGGATGCAATTCAGGGAGGAGAGAAAGTGGTACGGCTCCAGCCCCATGTTGAGGAAACGCCCGATGACGTCCATCACGTTGTTGGCGTGCACGGTGGTGAACACTAGGTGGCCGGTGAGCGCGGACTGGACGGCGATCTGGGCCGTCTCGGAGTCGCGGATCTCCCCGACCAGGATCTTGTCCGGGTCGTGGCGCAGGATGCTGCGCAGGCCGCGGGCGAACGTCAGGCCCTTCTTCTCATTCACCGGGATCTGCACCACCTCGCGGAGCTGGTATTCGATGGGGTCCTCGATGGTGATGATCTTGTCCTGGCCCGTGTGGATCTCCGAGATGGCCGCGTAGAGGGTGGTGGTCTTGCCCGACCCGGTGGGCCCCGTCACCAGGATCATGCCGTGGGGCCGGTGGATGTGCCGGCGGAACCGGCGCAGGTCGTTTTCGCTGATGCCCAGGATGTCCAGGCGGAGGTCGGCCAGTTCCTTGGTGATGGCCTCCTTGTCCAGGATGCGGATCACCACCGCCTCGCCGAAGTTGCTGGGCAGGATCGAGACGCGGAAGTCTATGGAGCGCCCGCGGACCTTGAGCTTGAACCGACCGTCCTGGGGGACCCGGTGCTCGGCGATGTCCAGCTCGGCCATGATCTTGATCCGGGACACGATGGTGGACTGGTGGCGCCGATCCAGAGGGTCCATCGCCGGGCGGAGCATGCCGTCGATCCGGTATTTCACCTGCACGTATTTCTCGTCGGCCTCGATGTGGACGTCGCTGGCCCGCTGCTCCAGGGCGGTCAGGACGATGGTGTCCACCAGGCGAATGGTGGGGCTGGTGTCCCCCCCGGCCACCTCCAGGGAGACAGTGCCCTCCTCGCTGTCCGCCTCGACCAGCCTGAAGTCCTCCGTGACGGCGTTCAGGATCCGCTGGGAGGCGTCCACGCGGCTCAGCCGATCCAGCAGGGCGGCGCGAGTGGCCAGGACCAGATCTACCCGACCCCCGTGCCACTGGGCCAGGTCATCCCGGAGCAGGACATTGCCCGGATCCGCCACGGCCACCACCAGCCGGTTGCCCTCGCGACGGAGGGGCAGGAACAGGTCGCGGCGCATCCGTTCCAGGGGGAAGGCATCCAGGACCCCGGGCTCGATGAGGGTGGTGCTGAGGTCCACCAGGGACAGGTCGTACAGGCGGCTGAGGCAATGGGCCAGCTTCTCCTCGGACAGGAGGCCTGTATCCACCAGGTGCCACCCCAGGCCGCCTCGCACGCCGTTCCGCTGGGCCAGCGCCTGGTCCAGTTCCGGGCGGCTGATATGTTCCTCGCCGACGAGGGCATCTTCCAGCGTCCGATATCGCATCATTGGATACCCCGACTCACTCATCAATGAAAAACTGACAACCGACAATGCAAAACCGGCCAGGGTATTTTCCTCGGTTGTCCGTTGTCAGTTGTCCGTTTTGTATTTTTCATTGCCCTTCAAGGGTCAGCGGACCACCGCCGACAAGTGGAAGATGGGCAAGTACATGATGATGACGATCGTGGCCACGACCAGGCCCATGCCGATCATGACAATGGGCTCGATCACGGCCGCTAGGGCCGTGATCTGGGTGTCCATCTCCGCATCGTACAGGTCGGCCACATGGCCGAGCATCTCTTGGAGCGATCCACTGCTCTCCCCGACGGAGACCATCTCCAGGAGGAGCGAGGGGACGACCCCCGAACTCCCCAGCGCACCGGCCAGCGTGTTGCCGGCCGTCACCTGCGGGATCACGGGTTGGAGTGCCTCTGCCACGTACGCATTTCCCAGGGTGCCAAACGTCGCTTGAAGCGATGGGATCATCGGGATGCCGCCACCCAGCGTCATGGACAGGGTGCGGGCAAACCGGGAGAACAGATATCCACGCACGAGGTCCCCCACGAAGGGGAGGCGCAGGGTCCAGCGGTCAATCGAGCGCCGGCCGGTTGCCGTCGCGCGCCAGCGCCACGCCCCCAGCATGAGAAGCGCGACGACCCCGCCGACGATTGGGAGGGTGCCCCGCAGGCGCTGCGTCAGGACCACCAGCATCCGGGTTGCCACGGGGAGTTCAGCCTCCATGTCGCCGTAGATTCGGGTGAACGTGGGAACCACGAACGTCAGCAGGAAGGTGATGACGGCCCCTGACGCCAGCACGAGGACAGCGGGGTAGGTAAGGGCCGCGCGGAACCGCTGTCGCAGGGCCATGATCCGCCTCTGGTAATCCAAGTACCGCGAGAGCGCGTCCACGAGATTCCCGCTTTGCTCCCCGGCCTGAAGGGTCCCCGTGTACAGCGGGGAGAAGATGCGAGGATGCTGGGCCAGGGCGGCGGAGAGCGCCGCACCGCCCTTCACCGCCTCCCGCGCCTCGGCCAGGACGGCCCGCAGGTGGGGCTGCTGGGTTCGCTCACCCAGGAGGTCCAGGGACGTGAGGATGGGCAGCCCGGCCTTTATGAGCGCCAAGAGTTCCTGATTGAACACCAAGAGGGCCTGAGGCTTGACGCGAGCCCGGCCGAGAGTCACGAGGCGGCGCCGGACCCGGGCCTCTGGCGAGCCCTCGACGGCGAAGACGAAGTAGCCCTTGGCCTCCAGGCTTCGTCGGGCGGCCTCGGGGCTTTCCTCCTCGACCTCCTGGGTGATGAGGCTTCCCGTAGGCGTCCCGATCCTGCAAGAAAACCGCGCCATCGGCGTCACATATGGAAGAGACCTGTTATTCTACATGATGGTTTCCAAGAAACGCAAGAGATTTATCGGCACCTGCGTAATCCCTCAGTCTCGGGTGGGAGAAGCCCCGGGGCAGGGCAGGAAGATCTTTTCCCCACGCGACATTTTCTGCTGGACAAACGCGGGCTCCTCCGGTACGCTACGATGGAGATCACCGGAGGGCGCGCATGCCACAGCCGCAGATCACCCAGCCCCTGAGCTTTAGCGGCCGCACCTTCTCGGTCGCAGAGCTCCACCTCATCCAAGCGGTCAGCGCCGAGTGTGCCGCGCTGGGCCGCACCGAGATCGCCCGCACCATCTGTGAACTGCTGTCGTGGACGCGCCCCAATGGCCGGCTGAAGTCCCACGAATGCCGCCGCTTGCTGGAGCGGCTGGAGGCGGGGGGCCTCGTGAGGCTTCCCCCGGTGCGCCCGCTCGGGCGCCGGGGGCCGCGGGGCGTGCCCCTGACGGCGCAGAGCGCGCCCGCGCCGGAGCTGCGGGGCGCGGTGGGGCAGTTCGCACCTCTGCAACTGGAGGGGGTGCCGGCCGGCCCCGGCGAGAGCAGTCGCCTCTGGAGAGAGTTGCTCGCGCGCTATCACTACCTGGGCTACCGGGTGCCCGTGGGCGCCACCCTCCGCTACCTCGTGCGCTCCCCCCAGTGTCCCGAGCAGGTGCTGGCCTGCCTGTTGTGGACCTCGCCCGCCTGGAAGATCGCGGTCCGCGACCGCTGGATCGGCTGGAGCGACGCGCAACGCCGGCAGAATCTCCCCTACATCGTTAACAATGCGCGGTTCCTGATCCTGCCCTGGGTGCACATCCAGGGCTTGGCGAGCCAGATTCTCGCCCGCTGTGCCCGCCAACTCCCGGAGGATTGGGCCCAGCGGTACGGGTACCGGCCGCTCCTGCTGGAAACCCTGGTCGATCCGGCACGGTTCCGGGGGACCTGCTATCGCGCCGCCAATTGGATTGCCCTCGGACGGACGGAGGGCCGGGGCCGCATGGATCGCACCCACCAGGCCCACGGTCGCGCGCCCAAGGAGGTGTACGTCTACCCCCTCTGCCGTTACGTTCAGCAACGCCTGGGCACGGCGCCAGCCAGCGCCACGGCCGGAGAGGCGCCAGAGGGGCCATGCGTCGCGCCTTCTGCCCGGGCTGCCTGGAGAAGCAACGCCGCATCGATCAGCTCCTCGAAGAGAGCCAGCGCCTGAAGGCGCAGCTCCGCTATCGCCAGCGGCAGGCCACCGAGGGCTTCTTCGGCTCCGCTACCCCCTCGGCCCAGCGCCCGGTCAAGGCCAACAGTCCACCCGATCAGCAGGGCAAGCGGGGGGGCGCCCGGCCGGGCCACCCGGGTCACGGCCGCCGGGCTCTCCATGCCGCCACCGCCGCACGGGTGATCGACGTGCCCGTAGAGCCCCTCTGTCCCCAGTGCGGAGGCGCGCTGGAGGACAAGGGCGTCCGTCCCCGCTCGGTCCTGGACATCGCTCCGCCCCAGCCCGAGCCCATCGTCTACCGCCTGCACCGCAGCTACTGCCCCCGCTGCGGCCGGGCGGTGCAGGCGCGGGCCCCGGCCGTGCTCCCCAAGGCGCTCTTCGGCAACGAGCTGACCGCCCAGCTTCTCTGCCTGCACTACCTGCACGGCGTGCCCTTGGGCCGGCTCTGCGCGCAGCTGGGGCTGCGGCTGGGCAGCGTGATCGAGATGCTGCACCGGCTGGCGGCGCTGTTTCAGCCCGTGCTCCCCCAGCTGATCGCGAAGCACCGGCAGGCCCCGGTACGGCACGCCGATGAAACCTCCTGGCGCACCGACGGCCGGTCGGGCTACGCCTGGCTCTTCTGCACCCCTCGCGTGAGTCTGTTCCTCTTCCGGAACACCCGCTCCGCAACCGTGCCCCAGGAGGTGCTGGGTGAGCAGCCCCTGTCGGGCGTGCTGGTGGTGGATCGCTACAGCGGGTACACCCGGGCGCCCTGTGCGCTCCAATACTGCTACGCCCACCTGCAACGGGAGGTCGAAGACCTCGGGAAGGAGTTCCCGGAGGACCCGGAAGTGGGCGTCTTTACCGGGGCCCTGATCCCCCTGCCGACGGAGGCCATGCACCTGCCCACGCAACCGCTCGCGGAGGCACAGTACTACGCGGCGGCGGCCGCGCTGCATCAGCAGATCGTGGCGGCCGTGGAAGCACCGGCCCGCCATCTGGGCATTCGGCAGATCCAGGACATCTTCCGGGAGCACCCGGACCGGCTCTACCACTGGGTCACGGATCGCCGCGTCCCGCCCGACAACAATCGCTGCGAACCTGTCTGCGTGTCCGCACAGGCAGGCGCGAACTGCGCCCCACGGTCATCGCCCGGAAGGTGAGCTTCGGGTCTCAGTCGGAGGCGGGTGCCAAAACGCGGGAAGTCCTCATGAGCGTGCTGCACACCCTCCGGAAACGCCGCGCCGATGCCCAGGCGCACCTGAAATGGGTTCTCGATAGGCTGGCGGTTGAGCCTAAGCGGGATCCCTTCGCGCTGCTGTTTCTCAACGACACGAGCTGACGGAGCGCCGTCGGTCTATCTCCCATTACTCGTCGCGATTCCCCTCTCAGTGCGCCCGCGCGTAGCCAGCGCACTCGTCTATCCACAACCCTTCGGGTCACGCCCCACATCGCCCACCACCCGAGACTGAGGGATTACCTTCAAGGCCATTTTTCCCTTGACATGCCCCATATGTTGGGCGTAATAAGAGGACCCCGCCCCAGACAATGGACCAATCGGATGTTTGGTTGTATGATAAAAGGCAGTCACGGTTTAACCAACTTCCAGGGTTTTTCGACCATCATGCAAACCGGTAACGTACCCCGCAGATTTCGGGCACCATCCCATCCCCCAGTTCCGCCGGCTGGGGAATTCCGAGGTAGACACTTCACTCCTGTACACCCTTGAGGCTCACCGAGGCCGCCCCGCCGGGGCGGGGTAGCCTCGATTGTTTTTGCACGGAGGATCCAATGGCAGAGCTCACCCACCCAGTGAAGCAAGGCCAGTGGTCGGAATCTGCGCTTCGGGTGCTGCGGGAGCGATACCTGGACCGGTTCAAGAAGGCTGTGCCGGGAGAGCCCCCCTCGGCGATGGACGTGGCCGAGACCCCGGAGGAAATGTGCTGGCGCGTGGCCAGGGCGATCGCGGCCGCCGAGGTGACCTGGGGCAAGACCGAGGAACAGGTCCACGAGGTCGCCAGCCAGTTCTACGAGCTGATGGTGGACGGCTACTTCCTGCCGAATTCCCCGACGCTGATGAACGCAGGGAAGGACAACGGGCTGCAGTATTCGGCGTGCTTCGTCCTGCCCGTCGGGGATTCCATGGACGAGATCTTCGAGGCGGTGAAGCGGGCGGCCATCATCCACAAGAGCGGGGGCGGGACGGGCTTTGCCTTCTCGCGGCTTCGCCCCAAGGATACCCTGGTGAAATCCACCGGCGGCAAGGCCAGCGGCCCCGTCAGTTTCCTGCGTGTCTTCAACGGTGCCACCGAGGCCGTGAAGCAGGGCGGGACCCGGCGGGGCGCCAACATGGGCGTCCTCAAGGTGGACCACCCGGACATTCTGGAGTTCATCCGGTGCAAGCTGGATGGGGGCATCGCCAACTTCAACATCTCGGTGACCGCCACGGACACGTTCATGGACGCCCTGGCGGCCGACGGCGAGTACGACTTGATCGACCCCCACACCCAGAAGGTCACAGGCCGGCTGCGGGCGCGCGACGTCTTCGATTGGATCGTGGATGCGGCCTGGCGGAGCGGGGACCCCGGGCTCATCTTCATTGATCGGGTGAACCGCGGCCCGGCCAACCCGGTGCCCGAGCTGGAGACGATCGAGGCCACCAACCCCTGCGTGCCTGCGGATAGCTGGATCATGACCGAGGCTGGTCCGCGCCAGGTGCGTGAACTGCTCGGCAAGCCTTTCCGCGCCATCGTGGATGGGACCGCGTACGCGAGCGGCGTGGAGGGCTTCTTCAAGACCGGTATGAGACCTCTGGTGCGGCTCCAGACGGTTGAGGGGTTTTCGCTGCGTCTGACTGCTGACCACCCGGTCCGACGGGTGACGTGCTTGACCCGCGACGCGTGCGTGACGGAATGGGTGGAAGCGGGGCGCCTTCGCCCCGGCGACCGGGTGGTCGTCCACGATCACCGGAACCTGGCGGGCTGGAACGGTGCCTACACGGAAGGCGAGGGCTACCTGGTCGGTCTGTTGGTCGGCGACGGGACGCTGAAGACCGACAAGGCGGTTCTCTCGGTCTGGAGTCCCGCGGCGTGTGCGGTGGCGAACGGCCCCTCCGAGGTGGCCGGGTCTGGGTCCGCGGCCGTCATGCGGACGGCCCTGGAATATGCCCGGGCGCTTCCCCATCGGGCGGACTTCAGGGGATGGATGGCCGTTCCCGGCCGGAGCGAGTTCCGCCTGGCGCTGGGATCCTTGAAGAAGCTGGCGGCCGAACTGGGCATGACGCCCGGCCGAAAGGACATCACGCCCAAAATGGAGCAGGCGTCTTCCGATTTCTATCGCGGATTCCTTCGCGGCTTGTTCGACAGCGACGGGTCAGTCCAGGGATCGCAAAGGAAGGGCGTCAGTGTCCGCCTGGCCCAGAGCAACCGAGAGCGGCTGCTGGCTGTCCAACGCATGCTGTTGCGCCTGGGCATCGTCTCCACGCTGTACGAGGGGCGTCGACCGCCGCAGGTTCGCCCGCTCCCCGACCAGCGGGGGGGCCGGCGGCGATATGCCACGACCGAGCAACACGAGCTCGTCGTTTCCGGGGAAAACGTCCTGTGGTTTGCCGAGCGCGTGGGCTTTTCCGACAGCGACAAGGACCTCAGGCTGCGGACAGTATGTTCGGCCTACAGGCGGGCGGTCAATCGGGAGAGATTCACGGCCCGGGTAGCCTCCGTCACGGACGCGGGAACGGAGGATGTGTACGATGTGCAGATCCCGGCTGTCCACGCCTTCGACGCCGACGGTCTGTACGCCCACAACTGCGGCGAGCAGCCCCTGGCCCCCAACGACGCGTGCAACCTGGCCTCCATCAATCTGGACAAGTTCGCGCGGCCCGAGAATGCTGCGGCGCCCATTGCCTGGGACGACTTGGAGCGGGTGGTCCGCCTCTCCGTCCGGTTTCTCGACGACGTCATCCAGGTGAACCCGTATCCGCTGCCCGAGATCATGGCCGAGGTCCACGCGAACCGCCGGATCGGCCTGGGGGTGATGGGCTGGGCCGATCTCTTGATCCAGCTCGGCATCCCGTACGACAGCGAGGCTGCGCTGGAGCTGGCCGACAAGATCATGGAGTTCATAACCGCGATCGGCCGGGACGAGTCCTCCCGCCTGGTGGAGGAGCGAGGCCCGTTCCCGAACTGGCCCCACAGCATCTACCGCGAGGGCCGGCCGCTCCGCAACTCCACGGTGACGACCATCGCCCCCACGGGGACGATCAGCATCATCGCCGGCTGTTCCTCGGGGATCGAGCCGCTCTTCGCCGTCGCCTACAGCCACATCGTGGGCGACCGGCACCTCACCTTCGTGAACCCGCACTTCGAGGCGGTGGCGAGGCAGCGCGGCTTCTACAGCCCGGAGCTGATGAACACGGTGGCCAAGCACGGGACCCTGCACGACCTATCCGAGGTGCCCGAGGACGTTCGCAGGGTCTTTGTCATCGCCCACGAGATCGCGCCGGAATGGCACGTGAGGATGCAGGCGGCCTTTCAGCGGCACACGGACAACGGGGTCTCCAAGACGATCAACCTGCCCAACTCGGCCACGGTGGAGGATGTGGCCCGGGCCTACCGGCTGGCCTACGACCTCGGGTGTCTCGGCATCACGGTGTTCCGGGATGGGTGCAAGTCCGGTCACGGAGGCCAGGTGCTGCACGTCGGCACCGCCGCCGCCGGCGCTGGCACCGGTGTTGCTACCGGTCCCGGGGGCGAGGAGGCTGAGAAGAAGGTGAAAGCGACAGGGGAGGAGGCGGGACTCGTCAGGGTCGAGACCACGGTCAAGCCGCGCCCGCGGACGCTTCGCGGGGTGACCTACCGAATCGATACCCCGCTGGGCACCGGCTACGTGCACGTGAATCAGGGGCCGTCGGGGGAGCCGTTCGAGATCTTCCTGAACGTCGGCAAGGCGGGGAGCGACGTCCAGGCGGACGCCGAAGCGCTGGGCCGCCTGATCTCCCTCGTCCTGCGCATGCCCTCACCCCTTTCGCCGCGCGAGCGCGTGGAGGAGATCGTCAAGCAACTGGACCGCATCGGCGGACGGCGCGACGCGGGGATGGGCCCGGCGCGGGTCCGCTCGATCCCGGACGCGATTGCGCAGGTCCTGGCAGAGCATGTGGGGCTGCGAGAGCCCGGGGTGGAGCACATCCGCGAGGCGCGGGAGGGCCGGGTGAAGGCCACCGACATGTGCCCGGACTGCCAGAACTTTACTCTGGTCTTCGAGGAAGGGTGCCAGAAGTGTCACGTCTGCGGTTTCAGCGAGTGCTGAGCCGCGAAGCGAGGGTTGACGATGCCTGAGAAGCGGCGCAAGCGGGAGCAGGACACATACTGCCTGGTGTTGAGCCGGTCCTGCGCCGACCTCTACGAGGAGATCGCCGAACTCTTCGCCGACCGGCCATATATCAAGGTGGTGGTGGACCGGCGGGAAGGGGAGGAAGGGATGACAGAGATCCCCGTCAAGGAGCGGCGCGGCGCCCGAACGCGAAAAGGGCGGGCCAACCCGAGGCAGGTATCGGTGCGGCTCAGGAAAGAGGCGTCATAGGGGCTGCGTCGAATCGATCCCTTGAAGCGAGCGGGAAAACCCCAGGATCAAGGAGAGAGCGGGACCACCACCGAGACACCGGACGAGACTCCGCTCAGGAAACCGGCGGCGTAACCACGAATACGATCCCCGGCTAGGTCAGGGGCGGAGCATCCTTCTGACCACGCCGGGGTTTTTCGTCTCAACGCGCACAGCGCGGCTAGAAAGCTGGGAAGCTGGAAGGCTCGGAAGCTCGGAAGCTTGAAGCATCCCAGGATCCAAGCATCCTAGCCTCCCAGCACGTAGGGGGCTTTCTGGCCTCCCAGCATCCCAGCCTCCTGGCGAGGAAGGAGAGGAGATGTCAATCAAATCGGATAAGTGGATCAGGCGCATGGCAATTCAGCATCGGATGATCGACCCGTTCTCGGAAGACCAGGTCCGGGATGGGGTCATCTCGTACGGGGTCTCGTCCTACGGTTACGATATCCGCGTGGCGGACGAGTTCAAGATCTTCACCAACATCAACAGTACCATCGTGGACCCGAAGCGCTTCGACCAGCAGTCCTTCGTGGACTTCAAGGGAGATGTCTGCATCATTCCACCCAACTCATTTGTCCTGGCCCGGACCGTGGAGTACTTCCGGATCCCCCGAAACATCCTCACCATCTGCGTCGGCAAGTCCACCTATGCCCGCTGCGGCATCATCGTGAACGTCACCCCCTTCGAGCCGGAGTGGGAGGGGACGGCCACCCTGGAGATCAGCAACACCACGCCGCTCCCCGCCAAGATCTACGCCAACGAAGGCATCGCCCAGGTCGTCTTCTTCGAAGCCGACGAGATCTGCGAAACCTCCTACGCGGACAAGAAGGGCAAGTACCAGGCCCAGCGAGACATCACGCTGCCCAGGATCTGAGTCCGAAGGCAATCGGAGACCGGACCAAGGCGGATCGTGAACCCAAGGACCATAGTTTGGGATGATGTGTTGCCAGAGACGAGAGGGGAAGCTGTGCCTCTGTGGGCGCACAAGGTAGGGGAAGGATTGTTTGTCTACCTCCCAGCGAGGGCCGGTGATCAGCAAGGCGGTATACGTCTTTCGCACGGTTGATAAGCAAGGCCCTCATGTTCCCGTCCCCATAGCTGATCACGCCTCACGTTCACGGGGAATTTCTCCAGAGGCGACGCCAAACCTTCGAGCCGACAGCTACAAGCTTCATTTCCGCTTCGCTGACCTCCTCACTGACCGAATCTGGCTGCCTGTTGCACGCGAGTCCTGCCCCCATGGGCACGGCCTTCTCTTGGTGGTATTGACCCCCCTCGGTTCGCGCCTCACTTTTTGATAGCGAGCTGAGCGTCCTCGGGGCTTCAGTAGTTGACAGTCGAATGGATGTGGGTATACTGCTTCCGCGCGGTCGGCGAACCGCACCAGGATTGCAAACCGCGCCGCCGGTCGTGGCTGGTGGAATAAGGGGCTCCCGCGCTCTCTCTCCTGAGGCCCACCAGGGCCAGCGTTGAACCCGCCCGATATCACCGGCGCTTGTTCGGCCGACGGGATTCGACGCACGAAGAGACCGATCTGCCGTGTGGAAGTATACTCTCGGTCGAATCCTCCAGGCGGTACCCACCCTCATCGGAGTATCCATCATCTCCTTCGTGGCCATGCGGGCTCTAGGCGATCCGGCCCGCCTGGTGCTCGGAGATGGAGCCACGCTGGAGGCCATTGCACAGTACCAGCACGAGCACGGCCTCGACCTGCCCCTGCACCAGCAGTACGTGAATTTCGTCTGCAAGGCCCTGCAGGGGGACCTTGGGTACTCCTATCGCTACCGATCGCCGTGGAAATAGGGGACGGCCGGAAATAGGGGACGTTGCGGCTTTAGTGGCTTTGTGGCATTCTGCTTTGTAATCCCAGTCACACGGAGGGATCATGCCGCGCGGACCACGCCTGGATGCGCCGGGAGCCTTACATCACGTGATGGCGCGGGGCCTGGATCGCCAGACCATCTTCCGGAATGACCGTGATCGAGAGGACTTCGTGCGCCGACTCGCGGACTTGGCGCATGCCGGCGCACTGGTCGTGTATGCCTGGGCGCTCCTGCCGAACCACTTCCATCTTCTGGTTCGGACTGCGAATCGACCTCTCCCTCGGGCGATGCGCTCCCTCCTGACAGGGTACGCGGGAGCCTTCAATCGCCGGCACCGGCGGAGCGGGCACCTGTTCCAGAACCGGTACAAGTCCATCGTGGTTGAAGAGGGCCTGTACTTCCTGGAGCTTGTGCGCTATTTGCACCTCAATCCACTGCGTGCAGATGTCGTAGCCAATCTCCGCGAGTTGGATCGATACCCCTACACTGGCCATGCAGCGCTGATGGGAGTTGCCAGCTATGCCTGGCAAGATACCGACACGGTTTTGAGGGAGTTTGCCTCCAGCCTGCGTCAGGCCCGGGCGCGATATCGAGTGTTCGTTGCGGGTGGTGTAGGGATGGGGCGACGCCCGGAGCTCATGGGTGGAGGACTCCTGCGGAGCGCCGGGGGCTGGGCGGCGGTCCGGGAGTTGCGGCGAGGGCGGGAAGGCTATGCCGCCGACGAACGGATCCTGGGTGGCACCGAATTTGTGGAGGCCCTCCTCCGCGAGAAGGAGCAAGAAGAGTCCCGGCGGGCACGAGCGCAGTGGCAGAAATTGGGCCTGGCCAGATTAGTCGAAAAGGTGGCTCGGATAGGTAAGATCACGCCAGAGGCCCTCCTGGGAGGGGGGCGCCGCCGCGACGTGTCTCACGCGCGGGACGGGCTGGCCTACCTGTGGGTGAGGGTGCTAGGGCGTAGCGGGCGCGAGGTCGCCCAGGAATTGCGGATCCGGCCGGAGTCAATCTACAAAGGTGCCCGGCGCGGAGAGAAAGAGCAGCAGCACTGGCGGCGCGCGTTGGGGGTTTAGCGTAAAGCCACTAAAGCCGCAACGTCCCCTAACCTAACAACATTCCTGGCTGCGGTCAGCGAAGCTTTCCCCGCGCGAGGGAGGCGAAGATGCCGCCAAGGGACATGGCGGCGAAGATGCTAAAGGCGACCCGGGCGCTCTTGAGGAACAGCGGGAAGTGGGCGGACGATATCTGGACCCGACCGATATAGATGGCGAAGAGCACGGTGGCAATGCCCATGCTGAGTATCTGGCCCGTCAGGCGCATGGTTCCGATGGTCGCCGAAGCCACTCCGTAGACTCGCCGGTCCACGGAACTCATGACCGCATTCGTGTTGGGGGACGAGAAGAGGGCGAAGCCGAAGCCGTTGAGGAGCAGGCAGGTGACGATGAAGGCTACTCCAGTCTGGCCGTCGAGGAAGATCAAGAGACATAGCGCCATCGCGGTGAAGGCCATTCCGATGGAGGCGACGGTGCGCGGTTCGATCCGATCCGAGAGGCGGCCGGCCAAGGGCGAGATGATAGACATGATCAAGGGCTGGGCGACAAGGATGAGCCCGGCCCCCTGTGGGCTCATTCCTTTGATGTACTGCAGGTACAAGCTCAGGAGGAACGTGACGGCGAACGTCGCACTGTAATTGATGAGGGCCGCGAGGTTCGAGAAGGCGAAGACCGCGTTTTCGGTGAACAGCCTGATCTGCAACACCGGGTGCCTCACCCGCATCTCCCAGGCCATGAACGCCGGCAGGCCCAGCAGTCCCGCGAGGACCAGCCATCCCCCCGTCGCGGCCGGCAGCCAGGACAGCCCATACATGGCACAGGTAAGCGCTGCACTGTAGATCACCGTTCCGACGAGGTCAAACCGTTCCCCTCGAGCCTCGGCCCACTCGCCTTGCAGGTGTCGGAGGACGAGTCCGGTGATGAGGACGCCCAGGGTGGCGCTCGTGAAGAATAGGCTGCGCCATCCCAGGTGATGTGTCATCAGTCCGCCGAGAGATGGTCCAAGCGACTGACCGAGGTACACCGCGGCCACGTTGAATCCAAGCACCCTGCCCCTCTCTCTGGCCGGGTAGACCGAGGTGAGGATTGCCATACCGGTCGAGAAGATCATCGCCGCGCTGATCCCCTGGAGGACCCGGAACGCGATCAGGAATGCGGTGGATGGGGCGAGGCCGCAGAGCAGCGAGCCCGCAGCGTAGAACCCCGTGCCCCAGCCGAAAACCCGTTTCCTGCCGGAGATGTCGCCCAGGCGGCCGAAGGGCAGGAGCAGCACCGCGGCGGGCAGTATGAACGAGGTTGCCACCCAGGTGAGGAGCACCGCATCGATGGAAAACTCCGTGGCGATGGCGGGCAGGGCGATGTTGATGGAGGACGCCATGAATGGCGTCATAAACGAGGTGAGAGTGGCGATCAGCAGGACGACCCGTCGCTCCATGGCTGGACGCTATTGCGAGACGGCCGCCCTGTCAAGGGCCGACATGGCACCATGTGCATGAATCCTAGCAGCGCCAGCAGGACGGTCCAGGAAGACCCGATGGGAGGAGCTGGGGTTAATCGGGTAGCCGAGAACACCAAAATGATTCGCGGGGAACACACAAGGAGGGATGCACAACGCTGAGTTCATCCTAAAGGTTGCCATGGATTATTGCGACATCGACGCGCTTCTGGTACGCTCCATAGGGATTGGCACCTCCCCGATGGCCATGAATTGGCTGAGCTTCCAAGGAGGAGACCGAACATGGAACAGCGGAGGTTGGGGCGGACAGGACAGATGAGCACGGTGGTGGCCTTCGGCTCTGCCGGGATCGGGCGGGTGGACCAGGATGTGGCGGACCGCGCCATCCAAACGGTCCTGGACTACGGCGTCAACCACATTGACGTGGCGCCAACCTACGGTGACGCCGAGCTGCGACTGAAGCCATGGATGCCCCGGATCCGGGACAAGATCTTCCTGGGCTGCAAGACCGCCCAGCGCACCCGCGACGCCGCCAAGGCAGAGCTGCACCGCTCCCTGGAGCGGCTCGGAACGGATCGGCTGGACCTGTACCAGCTTCATCGCGTCTGCAACCTGCACGAACTGGACGAGTGCACGGCGAAGGGTGGGGCGCTCGAGGCCCTCATCGAGGCGCGCGAAGAGGGGATCGTGCGCTGGATGGGCATCACTGGCCACGCGCACGACGCGCCCCGGACAATCCTGGAGGCCCTCCGTCGCTTCGACTTTGACACGGTCATGTTCCCGCTGAACTTCGTCCTCTGGTCCATCCCCGAGTACCGCCGGGACACGCAGGCGCTCCTGGACGCGTGCCGTCAGAAGGACGTTGGGGTCCACATCATCAAGACGCTCGCCAAGGACCCGTGGGGCGATCGTCCTAAGACGCACACCACCTGGTACGAGCCGTTCACGGAACAGGGAATCATCGACCAGGCGGTCGCTTTCGTTCTGTCTCAGCCGGTCACGACGCTGTGCAGCGTCGGCGACGTGACGGTGCTGCCGAAGTTCCTCGCGGCGGCTGAGCGTTTTCGCCCCCTGACTGCCGAGGCCCAGGAAGCGCTGGTGGCGACCGCACACCAGTACCACTCGCCCTTCGTCGGTTCCTGGGCCTGAGTGATGGCGCAGGCAGATCATTCTCGCATAATGGCGACCTGTGCCAATTCGCTCTGGAGATTGGGTTAGCAGTCGGGGCGAGATGGAGCCAGGACTGCGAGGATTCCCGTGGGAATCATCCTGTTCGATCTGGACGGCACCTTGACCGACGCGAGAGAAGGGATCGAGCGATGCCTTCGCTATGCGCTACGGTCGGTTGGCCTCACTGTGCCCTGCGACTCCGATCTCACGCGATTCATCGGCCCCCCGCTGCGTGAATCGTTTTCGGAACTCTTGGGCAATCCGAGCGAAGAGACAATTGACGAGGCGCTTCGGCGCTACCGGGAACGGTTCGAAGCAAAGGGCATGTACGAGAACAGGGTCTATCCTGGGATCGTCGAGATGCTGAAGCAGATTGTCGCCATGAGCTGGCGTGCCTACGTCGTAACCTCTAAACCGACGGTATATGCGCAACGGATCGTCAGCCACTTCCAGTTGATCAACTTCTTCGCCGCGGTGTGTGGAAGCCAATTGGACGGGAGGCTGACCGGGAAGGAGGAGCTCATCAGGCACGTCATGGAGGAGGAGTTCATCCCGCCCGGGCAGGCGATTGCTGTGGGTGATCGGTCCGAGGATATTCGAGGGGCACGCGCAAATGGCATGGATTCCATTGGAGTAACGTATGGATATGGCAGTCGCCAGGAGCTGGAGAACGCCGGTGCAACCTGGATCTGTGACAGCCCGGCGTCGGTACTAGAGGTCTTGAGGACTGGCTTCGGGAATTCCTGCGGGATTCGGTAGGCCCGGGAAAAGGGAGGTCTTCCTGATCGGAGGGGAGGCTATGCAGGTCGGCAAAGAGCTCGAACGCCCCTATGAGGTCGAGCGATCCGCCCGTCACGCGGAGCGGCCAGGATTTCGCATCAATGAGCTGCAGATCAGCCCGAGCCAGCAGGTCCCCTGGCACTACCACACCAACGTCCAGGACACGTTCTTCGTCTTGCAAGGGAGGATATGCGTCAGCCTGCGAGATCCAGAAGAGCAGGTTCACCTTGCGCGAGGCGAGACGTACACGCTGCGACCGCGGCGGCCCCATCGCGTGACGAACGCAGGGGAGGGGGCGGCGATCTTTCTGGTGCTCCAGGGCTTCGGCGAGTACGATTTCATTCCCGTGCCGTGAGGTGTTGGCCCGGGCCGCCTCCCAGCAGTCTCGGGGCGTTTCCGAAGGGGTGGCGATGGTTCACGAGCCTCTTGCTGGATACGAGGACTGATCCTGAGTGGACATCTTCTCGCTGCTGGACGAGTTGCAGACCATCGCCCGGAACGGGCTCAACTTCACGACCAATCCCTACGATCGGGAACGCTTCGAGCGTCTCCTGGCGCTCGCCACGAAGTATTACGGCCAGGCCCTGGACCTCCCGCCCGCCGACGTCCGGCAACGGCTCGTCGGCGAGCTGGGCTACATCACGCCGAAGGTCGGCGCGGAGGCTGCGATCTTCGATATTGAGGGGCGGATCCTTCTCGTCCAGCGATCGGATGACGGGTTGTGGTGCCTGCCGTGTGGTTGGGTCGAGCCTAACGAATCGCCTGAAGAGGCCGCTGTCCGTGAGGCGAGGGAAGAGACGGGCCTGGAGGTCCAGCCCCGGCAACTCGTGGACGTGTTCACCCGGAAGCCGAATACGGGGCACGGCCCGCACACCGCTGTTGCGGTCGTCTATCTCTGCGACGTGGTAGGAGGAACGCCGCAACCACGGTCGCACGAGGTGATGGAGGTACGGTACTGGCGGATCGAGGAGGTGCCCGGCTGGCACGAGCTGCACCAGCGATACGCCGAGGCAGCCCATGCCGCCTGGAAAAAGGCGCAGGCCGGCCACACACGTGCTTGAGGGCTGAAGCCCTCACTGGGAAGGGGAGGCGCGATGGATTGGGAGAAGCGGTACGCAGGGCGGATGGGACGGGTTCAACCGTCGCCGATAATGGACCTCATCCGGCTGATGTCCCAGCGCCAGGTCATCAACTTTGCCTCGGGCCTGCCGGATCCTGCCGGATTCCCGGTGAAGGCCCTCCAGGAGGCGGCGGAAAGGATCCTCACCGAGGACTGGCGAGGAGGCCTTCAGTACGGAGAGGCAGATGGTTACCGTCCCCTTCGGGAGTGGGTGGCGGCAGACCTGACCAGCCAAGGGGTGCCGACAGAGACGGCGCAGGTCCTCATCGTGAGCGGTTCGCAGCAAGGCATTGACCTGGTCGCCCGCGCCTTCCTCCAGCCGGGGGACGTCGTCCTGACCGAAGAGCCCAGCTACCTGGCAGCCCTGCAGGTCTTCGCCTCGTTTGAAGCGAACGTTCGACCCATTCGCACGGACGAAGGAGGCCTGGACCCCGATGCTGCGGCTGCCGCTCTCAAGCAACCTGGCGTGAAGCTTCTCTATACCATGCCAAACCACCAGAACCCATCGGGAACGACGCTCGCCGACGACCGGCGCCGTACCCTGCTGAGGGCAGCGGCAGCGGCCGGAGTTCCCATCCTGTCCGACGAGGCCTACGTCCATCTCCGCTACGATCCGGGTGAGCCGGGCCTCTTGGCCGCAGCAGACCCCGATGTGCCGATCCTGACGGTGGGCACGTTCAGCAAGACCATTGCCCCCGGGCTCCGGGTCGCGTGGATCGCAGGGCCGGCCTCGGTCATCAACCGCCTGGCCCTCCTAAAGCAGGTCACGGACCTGCACGCCAATTCCTTCACCCAGCGTGTGGTCCACCGGTACGTCAGTGCCGGGCACCTCCCGGCCCAGGTGGCACACCTGCGGAATGCCTACCGCGAGAAACGGGACGCCTTTCTTCGTGCGCTGGAGCGGCGCCTGGCTGGACGGGCCACCTGGAGCCGCCCAGCGGGCGGGATGTTCCTGCTCTTCCGCCTCCCAGCCGGCCAGTCGGCGACCGCCCTGCTGTCGAAGGCACTGGATCAGGGGGTCGCCTACGTCCCCGGCGCTCCGTTCTTCCCGGCGGGCGGGGGGGAGGAAACGATGCGGCTCAACTTCGTCAGCCCGCCTTTGGCCGACATTGACGACGGCGTTGCCAGGCTGGCGAAGGCGATCGAGGCGTAACGGTCATCGAACGGGAAACCGTCAGCGCATCTCCATCTGGCGAAAGCGAAGCTGTGTCGGGCATTCATCCGATCCGGCTTGGTGACCAGCAGGCACAGTGGACGGGGCTGCTCTTGATAAGCGCAAAGGCGAGGCCTCCTGCCCGAGAAAGGACCACGACATGAGCTCGATCATTGATGCGCACCTGCACGTGTGGGACGAAACCGCGGCCGGGAGACAGACGGAGGCAATGCCCAAGGGGAACTACAGCCCCCAGTCCCCCGCCTCCGTCGAGCTGTTCATGGATTACATGGACGAGGCTGGCGTCGAAAAGGCGGTTTTCGTCCAGCCCTGGTTCTATCACTGGGATAACTCGTATATGGTGAAATGCGTCCAGCGGTACCCGGACAGGTTCCGAGGGGTCTGCGTGATTGACCCGCGGGGTCCGGCCGCACCCGCCGCACTGAAGAAGTGGCGCGCCGAGGGCGCGACCGCAATACGGCTACGATCTTTCCGTAGGGACGAAGGCGGCGGGCCCGGACCATGGCTTGGGACCGAGGAAACCATGCCCCTTTGGGAAGCGATCGCCGAGACCGGCACCATCGTCTGCGTTCTGCATGCAGGCGCCGATCTCGTCAGGCTCCCCGGGTTGTTGAAGCGATTTCCCGGGGTGCGGGTGGTGATTGACCACCTCAACAATCCCGCTCCAAAAGCGGGACTGCGCCAGCCGGCGTTTGCCGCCGTTCTCGACCTGGCCAATCTGCCCACCGTCTTCGTCAAGCTCTCCGGGTATCACCACTGGTGTGAAGAGCGCTACCCGTACCGGGATGGCATGCCCTTCGTCGAGGCGGCCGTCAAGGCCTTTGGCGCGGACCGCTGCATGTGGGGATCGGACTTTCCTCACGTCCTCGCCGGGTGCGGATATGTACGTAACCGGAACTTCCTGTCGCGTGAGGCGAAGTTCCTCTCCAAGGGTCAACTGGAAGCGATCATGGGCGGGACCGCAGAGCGGCTCTGGTTCGGATAGCTCTGGCCCCAATGGCATATCATTAACCGCCAATCCCGCCCAGGGCGGGACAAGACCGCCAAGACCGAACTGGCTCATTTGGGGGAAACGAACGAAACCTCTGAAGGCCCCATAAGCGTGTTTTTGTGTTCTTCGTTGGAGAGATCAGAAAATCGCGTCCTTGACGACCTTGGCGTCATGGCGGTTCGTTTTTCCTGGATCAGGGCTGAGTGTTGGCAGTTTTCACCGAGGGGAGAATGTAAATGGAACCACCCGAAGAGGTACGACGCTGGATCAGCGAGCTGGTGGGGGTAGCGCCTGAGGGGGATCGCCTCTCACGGCCTCTCGAGGCCTGGGCGGTGCTTGGGCCGGCGCTAGCGGCCGTGCACGGGGCGACTATCCCGGTGGAGACAGAGCCAGCCACTCAGATGGTGTTCCCTGAGCTGGAAGGGCCCCAATCAGAGGGGAGCCGTGGCAATCAGCAATGAGGCGTAGAAGGAGACGGCCGCGATGAGGCAGCCGTGGGAACTGACGCTGGCCGATGCCAGCGAAATGATTTGTAAGGGGACGCTGTCGCCAGTAGAACTCACCCGATCCGTCCTTGACCGGATCTCCGCGGTGGAGCCCCGCGTCCTGGCTTGGGCGCGGACGCTGCCGCAGCAGGCGATGGCCGAGGCGGAGCGATTAGATTGGCTCCTTCGGCAGGGAACATACCTCGGGCCGCTCCACGGCATCCCGGTTGGCATCAAGGACATCTATTACACGGTGGGCGTCGAGACGGCCGCGGGATCGAAGATCCTCGCCGGATTCGTCCCGACATTCGATGCAACCGTCGTGCGGCGACTGCTCGAAGCCGGCGCGATCTTGCTGGGCAAGACGGCCACGACGGAGTTCGCCTGTGCCGACCCGGCCGCGACCCGCAACCCCTGGAACCCGGGGCATACGCCCGGCGGCTCGAGCAGCGGCTCGGCCGCGGGGATGTCCGCGGGCATGTGCCTCGGCGCCTTCGGCACCCAGACCGGGGGCTCCATCGTTCGCCCCGCCGCGTTCTGTGGGGTGGTGGGCCTCAAGCCGACCTACGGACGGGTCAGTCGGTATGGCATCATCCCCTTTGCATGGTCCCTCGACCATCCTGGCCCGATAGCGAAGACGGTGCGGGATGCCGCTGTGCTACTCGCTGCAGTGGCGGGGCCGGACCCCAATGATCCGAGTGCGGCAGCCCAGCCCGTGTCGGCATATGCAGAGGGGCTGAGCGGGCCACTCCACGGGCTGGCCGCGGGGATTCCGGACCGGTACTTCCCCGAGCGATCGAGCCCGGCCGTGGCGACATCCTTTCAAGAGGCGATGCGCGTGCTGGAGAAGCTCGGGATGCGGATTCGCGAGGTAAAGCTGCCGGAATGCTTCGAGGCCGGCGTGGAGGCGGGGCGCGTCATCATGCACGCGGAGGGCGCGGCATTCCATCGTGACTGGTTCAAGACGCGGTGGGAGGACTATGGGCCGAAGCTTGCCGGGCTGATCGAGGCGGGCCTGCTGATCCCGGCGGCGTCGTACCTCCGTGCCCAGCAGGTCCGGTCCGTGGCCATTGCGGCCATGCGCCGCCTCTTGACCGAGGTGGATGTGCTGGTCATGCCGGCGGCGCCTGGCCCTGCGCCGGAGGGTCTCGGTTCCACGGGAGACCCGGCGTTCAATACGCCCTCCAGCACGTTCGGGCTCCCAGCCTTGGGGCTGCCGATGGGCTTTGCTCCCTCGGGCCTCCCCCTAGGGCTGCAGATCATGGGCCGACCCTTCGAAGAGTGCACGGTTCTGCGGGTGGGCGCGGCCTACGAGGCTGCCACCCCCTGGCACGAGCAGCGACCCACGCTCTAACTGCGGGATACGGGAAGCCGGCGGGGCGGTTCCAAAGTCCGGAGAAGAAGCGCCCTGCAGGGCCCTGAGGAGAGGCAGAGCGATGATCCGGATCAGTCGAGAGCACATCGTCTACTCGCTCGACAAGGCACATCCACCCGTGGTCACAGTTGACCCGGGGACGGAGATCTGCTTTGAGACCTGGGACGCGCGCACTGGAACGGTGCAGAAGGAAAGCGACCTCCTCGTCAAGCCGCATCCCAAGGGGCCGAACCCCGCCACGGGCCCTGCGTATGTCCGCGGGGCCGTCCCCGGCGACGCCCTGATCGTGGAGATCCTCGACGTCAAGCTCGCCGCTCGCGGGTACACCGGGATCCGGCCGCGGCAGGGTGTCCTGGGCCACCTGATCGGCGATTACCGGACGAAAATATTCGACATCGTGGATGGTATGGTCGTCTTCAATGACCGGATCCGTTTCCCGGTGCGTCCGATGGTAGGGGTTATCGGCACGGCCCCGGCCGGCGAGGGCGTGGGCACGCTTCATCCGGGTCCACATGGGGGCAATATGGACCACAATGATGTCCGTGTCGGCGCCCGCGTGCACCTGCCGGTCTTCGTGCCCGGGGGGCTTCTGGCCATCGGCGACGTTCACGCCTCCATGGGTGACGGCGAGGTCTCGATCACTGCCCTTGAGATCTGTGGCGAGGTCACGGCGCGGGTGGACCTGGCCAAAGGAGAGGGTATCGCGCGGCCCTGGATCGAGTTCCCCGATTGCTGGATCTCGACCGGCGATGGGCCTACGATCGGTGACGCGATCCGGGTGGCTTGCGAGGAGATGGCGAAGTTGCTGCAGCGACATCTGGGGCTCTCTGTGGATGACGCCTACTTGCTCCTCAGCATCCGTGGGGACGTGAAGGTCTCGCAATGCGCTGACCCTTCGATGGTTGCTGCCACGGCCCGCGTCGTCATGCCCAAGTTCTGATACTCTGGCGCGATGGGGGCGAACCGCCCGGAACTGTGAGGCGAGGCTTCATGGGGTCCAAAGATAACGAGGATGCAACGTCCCCTAGGATGGCTGTCCGAGGATGGGTCAGAGAAGGCTGACGATAACCACGCTTCCGGGGCGGCTGGCCGTGTGCGGGCTTGACCCTGGGGAACAGGTGCCGGCTTGGGCGGCGTCCGGGTCATTGGTCTCGGTGACGCGAACGGCGGAAGAACTGTCGGTCGTGTGCGGCGAGGACGTCGTTCCCGATGGGGTGAAATCTGAGAAGGGCTGGAGGTGCCTGCGGATTCGAGGACCGCTGGCCTTTTCCGAGACCGGCGTGTTATCCTCCCTTTCTGCTCCGCTGGCGAGGGCCGGTATCAGCATCTTCGTGGTGTCCACCTATGACACCGACAACATTCTGGTGAAGGAGGAGCTTCTCGGGACGGCGCAGGCGGTCCTAGTTTCGGAGGGGCACACGATTGAGTAACGACTGGAAGGGTGGCGGAGGCGCGCCAGGGGTTGTTCGGGCATGGCTCTTGTGTGAGAATGCCCCGTGAACGTCCGGAGCTTGCCGGAAAAGCGGCCAGTTGTAGTGTGTCGCCACGACTATGCCCGGTATCGGTGGGGAGGGTCGTGCGCTTAGGAGGGATGCGATGAAGGTCAAAGAGATCATGCGAAAGCCGATCGCGACACTTTTGCCGGACACGTCTGCGAAGGAGGCACTCGACCGCATGCGGGCGCTGGGGGTCACCTCGTTGCCCGTCCAGGACCAGAGCGGATTCTTCCTGGGGATCGTGCAGGTGGCGGACATTGCGCGCCACATTGCAAGCGACGAGGCGGAGGGGGCGGTCGCGATCAAGGATCGGTTCTCGCGCTCAGCGGTGACGGCCACATCCGAGATGGACGTGGGGCGCCTGGCGGAGATGATGCGGTACAAGAGCCTCGAGAATGTCATGGTCCTGGAGGCGAGACACCTCGTGGGCGCAGTCTCTCTGGAGATGGCCTGCGCCGCGGCGGGGCCGTCACAGGCAGGAGGCTAGGGATGGAGCAGCGGAGACTCGGAACGCAGGGGCTGGTCGTGTCGGCCCTCGGCCTCGGTTGCATGGGCATGTCCGAGTTTTATGGAACGCCCGACGAGCAGGAATCGCTCGCCACGATTCATCGGGCCACGGGCCTGTTCCGGCGGGCCGAAGATCTGCCGAAGGATGATCACCGGGTCAACATGCCGCGCTTCCAGGGAGAGAACTTTCAAAAGAACCTGCCGATCGTCGAGCGGATCACGGCAATCGCGGCCGAGAAATCCGTGACCCCGGCGCAGCTTGCCCTGGCCTGGGTTCTGGCCCAGGGGCAGGATATCGTCCCGATCCCCGGCACCAAGCGGCGTACCTACCTGGAGCAGAACGTCGCCGCCCTCGCCGTCAGGCTGACGAGCGAGGACCTGCGGCGCATCAACGAGGTCGTGCCGAAGGGGGCGGCCGCTGGCGCCCGCTACGGCGACATGAGCCGGGTCAATCTGTAGGATTCACGGCTGAGGTGCGAGAGCGCACCATTCATCCCTGTGATGGAGGGTATGGTCATCATGATGGAGTACACTGGACCCATTTGCGTCCTCTGCGGCGTGAAGGCATGCACTGCCGAGCCGGACACGAAGAAGCCACCGGCGTTCTGTCCCATGCCCGTCGAGGCCGAGCTATTCGCGGAGGTCGAGCGCGCCTACCTGGAACGGGAAGATTTGCGAAAGCTCGCCATCGAGTCGGCCCGCACGGAGGCCGCCGGATACTGCCGCAGCACCCGCGTCGAGGAGATCATGGACTTTGCCCGCCGGATGGGGGCAAGGAAGCTGGGCATCGCCCACTGCGTCGGCCTCATGCAGGAGGCCAAGGTGGCGCGGGACATCTTCGTGGCCGGCGGCTTCGAGGTGTATACCGTGTGCTGCAAGGCAGGCTCCATTGACAAGGAGAAGATCGGGCTGCGGGATGACGAGAAAGTGCGCCCGGGTCAGTACGAGGCCATGTGCAGCCCGGTGGGGCAGGCCGCCTTGCTAGCCAAGGTGGGGACCCAGCTCAATGTCGTGATCGGCCTATGCGTCGGCCACGACAGCCTGTTCTTCATGCACTCCAAAGCCCCGGCGACCGTCCTGGTCGCGAAGGACCGCGTGCTGGGCCATAACCCAGTTGCCGCGCTGTACACCAGCCACTCGTACTACCGACGGTTGACAGAAGCAACAGAAGCGAAGGTCGAATAGGATGGGATTTCCGCACATGCATGGGAGGAATAGCTCATGAACCGGCAAGACATCCTCACGCTGTACGACTACAACGCCTGGGCCAATGCCCGGGTCCTCGGCGCCGTTGAACCGCTCACCCCCGAGGCGTTCCTTCGGGACCTGAAGAACAGCTTCCCTTCAGTCCGAGACACGCTGGCCCACATCCTGGGTGCCGAGTGGGTCTGGCTGCGCCGGTGGCACGGCGAGTCCCCATCCAAGCTTCTGGTGGCGACCGACTTTCCCACGCTGGCCAGCCTGAAGGAGCGGTTCGCCGCCGTCGAGAAAGAACGGCGCGTGTTCTTGGAGGGCCTCGCCGAGGAGCGCCTGGCCCAGCCGTTTCAATACCGCGACACGGCGGGAAACGCGTACTCCCTACCGCTCGTTCACAGCCTGCAGCACGTCGTGAACCATGGAACGTACCATCGGGGGCAGGTCACCACGATGCTCCGCCAGCTTGGCGCGAAGCCCGTGAGCACCGACCTGAGCCGGTTCTATCTCGACCGGGCTGCCGGCAAGTAGGAGCGGCAAGGGGAGTCGAGGGCATCCAGGCGTGCCGGGGTAGGCAGTTCCCCCGTCAGAGCGTCGGGCGGGAGGCCGTGCTGCAGCGGCGCGCCGCGGTCGAGCCGGGAGAAGGTCGCCGGCGCGGGGAGAACACGGGTGTGGGAGCGTCCGCCGGTACGATGAACTTCGAGGGTAAAAGCCGTTGACCCTGGCAGAGGTGTGTGGTAAGAAGCACGTGGGTCCCCGGTATCGGATCCCAGCGTTCGGTCACGCTGACTAGAGGCCGGGTGAATCTCACACGGACTCATGAGAGGCTCTTTGGGTCAGGGATGCCCGGGGAGCCTTTCTTTTTTCGGCAAGGGGTTAGGCCCGAGGTTCACCCCAGCGGACGTTGCTATCTGCGAGAAGGCGAAGGGAGGTGAGATAGCTCGCTGCGCTTCCAGATGGAGTGCTCCCAGGCGGTTACATGTGAAGGGAGGAGTGACCGATGAGAAACCGTTCGAGGTGGCTGATAGGGGTCGGAATAGCGCTATTCGCAGGGATGGTGGTGGCGAGCATGGTCGCGGAGGTGTATGCAGGCGAGGCCGCGCTGGCCTACTATCGCCAGGCCAAGATCAACTGGCGGGCATACGAAGGCCAGAAGCTGACCATCGGCCTCAACAAGCATCCCTACACCGAATCGCTTCTGCCCCTCATCCCGGAATTCGAGGCTCTCACTGGGATCAAGGTGGAGTACCTGATCCTGCCCGAGCAGGAGTATTTCACGAAGCTGGTTGCCGACCTGTCCACCCAGCGGGGTGAGTTCACGGTGATCATGTGTGGGCCGATGCGCAACTGGCAGTATGCGACCCCCGGATGGATCATCCCGCTGGATCCCTTCCTGAACGACGCGAAGCTCACCGACCGGGCGTGGTACAAGCTGGAGGACTTCTTCCCCGGCCTGATTGCCGCGAACCGCTGGAATGGCAAGAGCGGCGGTGGGGTGGGGGAGGGGCCACTGTACTCCATCCCCGTCCTGTCCGAGAGTTACATCGTGGCCTACCGGAAGGACATCTTCGACCAGTACAAGATCAAGGTTCCCACCAGCATGGAGGAGATGGTCGAGGCGGCCCGGCAGGTCAAGAAGAACGCGGGCATTGACGGGGTCGTGGCCCGCGGGATTCCTGCTGCGTCCACGATCGCCACGGGCTTCATCAGCGGTGCCAAGTCGTATGCGGACGGAAAGTGGCACGAGATCGACGAGAACCTGAATCCCAGGTTCGATGACCCGCGGCACGTGAAGTTCGTCCAGCTCTGGGTGGACATGGTGCGCGAGAGCGGACCCGCCAACTGGGCCAACATGACCTGGTACAACGCCATGGAGACCTTCGCGGCCGGCCAGGCGGGCATGATCGCCGATGCCGATTTCTTCGCGGCGACGTACGAGGACCCGAGCAAGTCCAAGGTGGCGGGGAAGGTTGGATACGCCCTGATTCCGCCGGGGCCGGGCGGCGTGACGTATTCGGGCCTGTGGACCTGGGCCCTCGGAATGAGCAAGGCCACCAAGAACAAGGAAGCGGCGTGGTACTTCATCCAGTGGGCGACCTCGGCGCGCACCCTGCTGGATGCTACCATCGAGTACCGCAACTACAACCCGTCTCGGGCCTCGGTGATGAGCAACGCCCAGGTCCAGAAGATGATGGGAGGCTGGGCGAACTATCTGGACGTCGTCCAGAGGAACCTCAAGACGGCCCGCGTAGGCTGGGTCCCGAACCCGGAGCGAGTGCGGCTGGGGGACATCTGGGCGCGGGCGCTGCAGGAGGTCTACTTCAAGCGGCTGAGCACTGAAGAGGCCATGAAACGGGCCAACGCCGAGATGGAGAGCGTATTCAAGGAGGTCGGCCTGAAGAAGTAGCTGTCGTGGTGGGGGCCCGTGTCGACTGGGAATCCTGGGTGACACGGGCCCCTCGTGTGCTGGAGGGAGCATGGAGGTAGCAGCAGGCAGGGCTCGTGGTCGGCGCTGGGAGCAGCGGGTACTCCCTTACGTGCTCCTTGTGCCCGGACTGTTGCTCCTCGTCGGGATGCTCTACCCGTTTTTCCTCGGGCTCTACTACAGCTTCACCAGCTACTACCTCCAGTACCCGCACCTGTTCAAATTCACCGGACTGCAGAACTATCTGACCCTGCTGCCGGAACCGAAGTTCATCTATTCGCTGAAGTTCACGCTGGGGTATGCCATCGTGGCCGTCGCCCTCCAGGTGGTGGTGGGCCTGGGAGTGGCCCTGCTTCTTCATCGCCAGTTCGTGGGCCGCGGGGTGCTGCGCGCGATGTTCCTGATGCCGCTCATGATGCCGCCCGTCATCACGGCCCTGATGTGGAAGGTCATGATGGCGTCCACCAAGGCCGGGATCCTGAACTACGTCCTGTCCCTCTTCGGCGTGCCCCCGATCAACTGGCTGGGCGACGTGAATCCCTCGCTGGTGTCCATCCTGATCATCGACACCTGGGGAAACCTCCCCTTCGTGTCCCTGATCCTGCTGGGCGGCTTGCAGTCCCTCCCGTACGAACCGTACGAGGCCGCGCTGGTGGACGGGGCGTCGGGGTGGGGGCTCTTCCGGTACGTCACGCTCCCCCTGCTCAAGCCGTTCATCATTCTGGCCGCGACGTTCCGCATGATGGATGCCCTGCGCATCTTTGACGTCATCTACGCGACCACGGTGGGCGGGCCCGCGGACGCCACCATGAACCTGCACATGCGGGCCTTCTTCTTTGCATTCCAGTGGTATCAGATGGGGATGGGTATGGCCTATGCTATGGTTCTGCTGGGATTGGTCTTCCTGGCGAGCTTCATCCTCATGGCCTACTGGAGGCGCGCGGCGGAGCAGACGACGCTATGAACCCGCGGGATTCGAGAAGGTCCAGGGTTTCCCCCGTCACGGCCAGGGGGCTGCGGGGCTCGTTCCTGGGGCTGGCGATCTTTCTCCTGGTCGTGTGGACGGCGTTTCCCTTCGCGTGGATCCTCCTCACCTCCCTCAAGCAGCCCCTGGACGTGATCGCGGCCCCGCCCAAGATCGTGTTCTCGCCGACCATCGACAACTACCTGGGCATCTTCATCGGCAAGCAACGGGGGCAGTACGCGTCGACCCGGCCCGATTTCCCCCGGTTCTTCCTCAACAGCGTCATGATCTCCTTCGGGGCGGTGCTGCTCTCGTTCCTGGCCGGGGTGCCGGCCTCGTATGCGCTGGCCCGCTTTCAGTTCCGCTTCAAGGAACAGTTGGCATTCCTCTTCATGAGCTTCCGGTTCGCCCCCTTCATCGCGTTTCTGATCCCGCTGTACATCCTCTTCCAGCGCCTCGGCCTCTACAACACCTATTCCGGCCTCATCCTCGCGTATCAGCTCATTAGCCTGCCGTTCACGGTCTGGATGCTCCGGAGCTTCTTTATGGAGGTTCCGACCGAGATCGAGGAGGCGGCCAAGATCGACGGATGCTCATGGTGGGGCGTTCTGACGAGAGTCATCCTCCCGCTCAGCCTGCCGGGCATGGCGGTGACGCTGATCCTGGGGTTCATGTTCTGCTGGAACGCGTTCAACTACCCCCTGATGCTGGCGGGCCGCCGGACCTTCCCGGTGACGGTGGGGGCGATCCAGTTCATCTCCTACGAGGAGGTGCTGTGGGGGCAGATGGCCGCCGCGTCCCTGGTGGCGGTCGTCCCCCAGTTGATCCTGAGCCTCTTCGTGCAGAAGTACATCGTCCGCGGGCTGACGATGGGGGCCGTCCGGTAGAGAGGCTGGGGAGCGGAGGGGCAGAGGAAC
>Ga0315285_10001013_pt1 | contig 29260 bp, 24 predicted proteins | sample YL17G09_36_MG_FD_203698 | JGI IMG/M metagenome (GOLD analysis project Ga0315285, IMG submission 203698) | Sediment microbial communities from Yellowstone Lake, YNP, Wyoming, USA - YL17G09_36 | ecosystem: Environmental > Aquatic > Freshwater > Lake > Sediment | place: USA: Wyoming | collected...
CCTCGTCGCCGATCTGAACCAGGCGCATCACCTGGTTGGGCGACATGTCCATGTAAGCGGCCATCGGGCAGCCGGCCGTACACTTGCCGCACTGGTAGCACTCGGCCACGTCCACGCCCGTGCTCCGTGACACGCACGACGCGAGTTGGGATGTCCTGGTCTGACTCACCTCGCCTCTCCACAACGGCCGGCGGCACGCTACCTGCCCGGTTGACGGGCCTGGCGCTCGAGGCCCTGACGGCGCCTCTGAAGCGGCGTCGCGGCTGGCTCGGCCTGTCCGCCGGAATCCACCGACAGACGGCATATTAGCAAACGGCCGGGGGCGTTTTCAAGTAAATCGGTGCGATCTGCGCGAAGTTGCGGAATATTCTTGACTTTCTTCAACCGACGCGTGAGCATGTACCCTTGATTGGGCCGGCGGCCGTTGCGGAAAGGTTCCTCACGTCGCCGGCAGACGCGGCTGGCAACCGTCGTCGTTTGCGGCTTGCACCCGGGTTTTCCGGCAACGTGAATGTTTTCACTTCACCGTCGCGGAGATGTTTGCTTGGATGATAACGCTAGCGAATCCCATCTGCTGATTTGGAAAGAGCACAGTTATGGCAACAGGTAAGGTGAAGTGGTTCAACGAGACCAAGGGCTTCGGATTCATCACGTCTGACGACGGCACCGACGCGTTCGTCCACCACGGCGACATCCAGGGCGAAGGCTTCAAGACCCTCGCCGAGGGCGAGGCTGTGACGTTCGAGATGACCCAGGGTCCCAAGGGCCCCAAGGCCATCAACGTCCGCAAGGTCTAAGACCCGCCGCGAGGCGGATCACAAATGGCAAAAAGCGCCGTCCCCGCGACGGCGCTTTTTCATGCGCCCTCGGCGGTGTCGCGATCTGGAGCCCCGGCGGAAGAAGGAAGAGGCCCTGCGCCCTCCACCGTCATTGCGGGACCTGGAGAAACCCGCCAGCAGAGCTCCAACGCCGACGGCGCTTTCACGGGCGTGCCCGAAGGCGGCGAAGAACAAACGTCCGTGCCGGTTCTGAGAGGCCCCCGGAGCGGCAACGGTCCGGGGCTACTCGACAACCTTTTCCCCTCCTGAATGCGAGAGATTGCGAAACCCACATGGTTGCCGTACCATATTGACCCAACAAGGCCCCGCAACCTGTAGAAAGGGTTGTCAAATGCAAGGGAACCCGTATCTCAAGGCGGCCATCCTCGAGGTGGTGGACAATCAGATCTCCGACAATGATCCTCCGCAGACGCGGCAGACTTACGAGCGGCTGCTTGCATCGGGCCTGGACGACGAGGAGGCCAAGAGGTTGATCGGCTGCGTGGTGGTGTCCGAGATCTTCGACATCCTCAAGAAAGGCGAAACGTTCAACCTGGAACGGTTCGTGGCCGCGCTCGAACGGCTGCCCAAGCTGCCGTGGGAGAAGTGAATCTGGCGACACCATGCTATTTACCGGCCTTTCTCTGCCTGCCAACTACCCGAAATCAGCAAGGTGTCGTCAGATTCTTAAAACGGTTACAAAGACCCAGGGGTACTGCGGATCTGCGAGATGGGCAAGAAAGACGGTTACATTCTACGCAAAACCGTTACAAAAGCCCGTATCACGAGAAAAACCGTTACAGAACGCCTGGCGGCAGGGATTGGGCGATCTGCCGGGTGCCGGCTTGCGACACGCCGGCCTGGGCGGCGAAGTCATGCCAGCGGGAGATGGCGGCCTGTACCTCGTCGATGACGGCAGCGGCCTCGGGTTTGGACACCCCGGCCTGTTCGGCCAGGGCAAGCATGTGCGCCCGGCCTGGGTTTCTGCCCTCTCCGGCCAGCGTCATTGTGTGCTCGCCGCCGGGACCGGGCGTGTAGAGCAGGTCGTATGCGGGCGAAAGAGCCCACTCGCTAGTGGCGTCGTTCATGATGAACGTGAAGTTCTTCACATGGTCATCGCGGTTGTGGGCCAGCACGTTGAACACCATGCGGCCAAAGGCCCGCAGCACGTCCTGGTGGTTCCGTGTCAGCAGTGACGTGGCCTTGAGCAGGTCGGCGTAGTCGGCAGAGGGGATGCGGAAGTTCGACTGGATAAGGTTGCCAAACGTGTGGACATGGTAGCGCCGGTTGCCGCTCGGCGGTGAACTCGCCCCTCGATCCGCCGCGGCGGACTCGGAGCCCTGAGTTCGTCGAAGGGCGGTCGAACCGTCGCGGTCGAACCGCTTGACGCCGAAGAATCTGTCGCCCGCGGAAGTCTCGAACAGGCGGGTCGGCGGCATGTCGATACCGGCGGCGGCGGCCATCAGTGAATAGGCGTATTCGACAGCCCCGGTGTCGGGGTTGTCGGCCTTGGCTGGGAACTTGACGATCCAATGCTCAAAGCCTTCGGGCAGATCATCTTCACCGGATATTACGCCGCCGGTGACAGGGTTGAAGCCCACCAGCACCTTCGGCCGAGCGCCACCGGGGGTCCCGCCGGCCCGCAGCAGTTGCGGCAGCACGTCCACGGCGGCGCCGGAAATGATTTCCTGCGACTGTCTGGCCAGGTCGTGCAGGTCGAACACGCTGGCGTCGATGTTTTCGCGGTCGGCCGGCGGGTGGTAGGTCAGCGCGCCCATCGTCCGCGTGCCGAGCCATGAGAGCCGATCAAGTGGACTGATCTCGGCCGGGTTCATGCCGCGAGATCGGAAGTGCCGATCCATCAGCAGCAGACCCCAGCCATCGGGCAGCGAGTCGTCGAACACGCCCGGCAGCGGCCCGAAGTCGCGGTCGGTGTGCTCGAACAGGCCGGCCTCGAATGGCAGCCTGAAGGGCGACAGGTTCAACCCCGTGGCCAGGAATTCCGGCGCGTACTGGAAGTACATTCGGCCGTGATCCTCGACCAGCGTGCCAACGTGCATCGACTCGTCGGGGCTGCGTGTGAAATGGACTTCCAGCTTCTTCATATCCGGCCTCGCTTTGGGATGGGCCTGGCGGCGCGCCGCTCAAGTTCCTCGATACTCCGCGCCGCGGGCGGCTGGAAAAGCTTGCTGAACTCCTCCAGCCGGGCCAGGGCATGTGCCAATTTGAGGACCAGTTCCAGCGACGCTTTGCCGGTGGTCTCGAACCGCTTGAGCGACGCGGCCGAGACGCCCGCCCGCTGTGCCAAGGTGCTGCGCGTCCAGCCCTTGAGCAGCCGCAGGGCCTTTGCACGGTCGGCCAGCGACTTGCCCATCTCGGCAGGGCTCACCAATGACAGTAATGCAGCGTTCATATCTTGATTGTACCTGGATTCCAATCAAAAGACAACATATTAACCTTTACTCTTTGTTTCGGCATAATAAGGTTAATATATTAGCCCTACTGTCCGTGGCATTGTCCATGCCATTGCCCGGTCTTTCGCTACTCTGAAAAGAAGGTAGTAGGTAATCCCGGCGCGCCGGGAGTAGGGGTCAGGCGGCAGCCCTCGTCCTCGTCCTCGTCCTCGTACTCGGCTTTTCGTCTTTTCGGGTGAACCGGCGGCTCATGATGGACTGCTGGCCTGGCGGGGTTGGGCAGGCAACTTCATTTATCATCCTCAGCATCGGGTGGGCGCACTTCGATGCGGAGCACTCGCCGCGTGGACTCGCGGATGCGGGTGCGGTCGGCGATGCGGAGGGGGGCGAGGTAGATAATCCCCTGCTCGTCGGCGACGATGAACACCTCGCGGCGGCTGGCGGGGGGGAGTTTGGCGTTGGTCAGAAAGTCGCTGACCGTCTGCCGCCCGGAGGCGCCCAGCGGCACAAACGCATCGCCAGGCCGGCGTGGGCGGAGCGTCAGCGGCCCGCGGATGTAGTCGGCGTCCAGCCATTGAGTGCCCGGCCGAGGATTGGCGCGGTGAGCGGCGAATGCGGTGGGGTCCAGCGGCAGTTCTTCGCAGCGGACCATTCGCCCGTCGGGCAGCGCAGCGGCGCCGCCCCTGAATGCACCGCCAACTTCCTTGCCGCGAAACGTGCCGCCCGCCATCGGCTCGGCCGCGCCTGGGCCGGCGGGCAGGCGGATATGCCAGTTCGGCGTCTCGGCCGGCCCTTGGGGCTCCTGCTGGGCGGCCGAGCCCGCGGCGGGCTCCAGCAGCAGTTCATCGCCCTCGCGCCGGGCGAGAATACCGCCCGGCAGCGTGATGGCCGCGGGCGGCGGCTGGGCGGGCAGGGCCGCCAGGTCGGCCAGTTGACCGGCGGACAGTTCACCCATCGGCGCGCCAAGGCACTCCAGCGCGGTCCGCAGGGCATAGCAGCGCTGGACGGTCGGCGCCTCGGCCAGCCTGGCCGCGTCGAGCGCGAGCCGGTCGGGGTCATTGCCCGCCCGCCGCGCGCGGTCCAGCAGCGATTGGCCCATCTCGGCCAGATGATCCTCGGTGTCGCCGGCGGCGCCGGCAAGGCGGAGCAGCGCATCGTCGACCCTCGGGTTCATCCGGTCTCGCATCAACGGCAGCAGTTCGTGGCGGATGAAGTTTCGGCGATGGACTGTGTCGGCGTTGGTCGAGTCCATCCGCCATGCCAGGCCGCGACGAATGCAGAACTGCTCGATCTGCTCGCGCCGCACGGCCAGCAGCGGCCGGATGAGCCGAATGCCCGGCGCCTGGGCCAGCCCGCGCTGGGCGGGGATTCCGCGCAGGCCTCGAAGGTGCGTGCCGCGGATGATCCGCTGGAGGATGGTCTCGACGTTGTCATCGGCGTGGTGGCCCGTGGCGACGGCGGTTGCCCCGAGCCGCCTTGCCACCCGGGCGAGGAACTCGTAGCGCACGGCGCGTGCGGCAGTTTCCGTGCTCATCGCCCTGGCGGCCGCGATTGCGGCGACGTCGACGGCCTCGACGACGCACGACAGGCCATGGCGCCCGGCGAGGTCGCGGACGAAGTCGGCGTCGGCGTCGGCATCGGCATCCGGGCGGAGGCGGTGGTTGAGGTGGGCGATGGACAGGCCCCACGCCCGCTGAGGCTGGCCTGCAAGCTGGCAGAGGATCTCCAGCAGGGCTACGCTGTCGCAGCCGCCGCTGACGGCGACCAGGACCACCTGCCCGGCTGAAAGCAGACGCCGCCGGTCGATAAACGCCGCCACGGCGCGGACAAGCTCATCCGGCGTGGCGGGCTGATCGGGCGGTTGGGATGTGGGGACTGGTTCGTTCATGGTTGCTCTGTTCTGAAAAGAAGGTCTTAGCTCATAGCTCCTAGGTCTTAGGGTGGCAGAGCCTTAATCCTGCTCTTGCCACGATACAGGATCATCTGCCGCAGCGCCCTAGGACCTATGAGCTAAGACCTATGACCTTCTTGTCCGGTTTTTCGGATTTGCCCGCCGCTGAGCGGCTCTGGCTCCTTGCCTGCGGCGCAAGCGCGGGTATACTATCACGTTTAAGTTGGTGGGAAAACGCGCGGCATGAGACCGATACCACAGAACCGACACCTTTGGGCGGTGATGATCCTGACCGCGGCTGCGGCCCTGGCGAGCTACCTCTGCCTCTTTGACCACGAGCTGAGCGGCTCGCAGGTCAACATCGCCGCCGCGGCGGTCAAGCGGCACGACCCGGGCGCATTTGCGCACGACCCGATCTACGGCGACAACAAGCTGTGGCTCTTCCACACCCCGGCCTACCAGAGCATGCTGGAGTTGGTGCTTGTTCCCACCGACTATCAGGACCTGCTGCTGCCATACCGCGTGGGGGTCGGAGTGCAGACGCTGCTGCTGCTGTGTGGCATGTACGCGCTGCTGTTCTGGCAGACGCGGAGCTGGTCGGTTTCGGTTTTCACGGCCGTGCTCAGCGCCAGGCTGATCGAGGCTCTCGGCGGGGCCGTCTGGGGCGCCGGGCCGCTGGCGTCGGTGACGCCGGCAGGGTTGTGCCTGGCGGCCTGGCCGCTGGTTGTGCTGGCGTTCGCCCGCTACAGCCGGCCCGAGCCGAACAGAAGCCCGCTGGCCCAGTGGCGGGTGATACTCGTGTTTATCGTTGTCGGGCTGCTGGGCAACATCCACCTCGTGACGGCGATGAACATGACGCTGGTGCTGCTGATTGCCCACGTTGTGCGGCACAGGCTGTCTTGGCGTTGTTTGCCGGTGGCGCTGGTGGCGGCGGCGGCGGCTTTTGTCGCGGCGCTGCCCTACGTGTGGTACTACTTCGGACTGCGTGCCCGTATGACCGCGGGCCACGCCGCCCCGCCGGCTGGAACTTTATTCGAGGCCCTCCGCGTCGGCGAACTGACGGTGTTATACCCCGAGTTGCTCAAGAGCCTGCTGGACTGGCGCGTCCTGGCGGGCGTGCTCGTGCTGGGCATACCAGCCATCGCGGTGCTGGTGAAAATCGAGCGTTACATCACGCAGAACGTGCGGCTGTGGCTGGGGCTGATCCTCGGCAGCGCGGCGGTGTCGCTGGTGCTTCACGGCGCCAGCCAGCTCATCGGCAACTCACTTGGCACGGCCCCGCCGGTGATCGACTTCGTCCAGGCCTCGGTGCTTCTCATGCTGCCGCTCTACGTCCTGCTGGGCCAGGCCGTCACGAACCTCTTCCGCCTGCTGCGAACCCACAGGGCGCTTCTGCGATGGGCCCTGGCGGCGCTGCTGGCGGCATGGATGATCCCCTCGGACAACCTTCGCGTCGCGCGATGGCGCCTGTCCGAACTCAGCACGTCCTTCCTCAGCGAGGAAGACAAGCCCAACTACGTTCTGCGGCACCGCGAGCAGGAGGACCGCCACCGCGAGCTTCAGGCCATCGCGGACTTCGCGGGCGCCAGGCCCGGCTCCATGTACGTCACCGACCGCGGCGAGTTCAGGATCCTGGCGCGCCGCCCAATCCTCGCCGCGCCGAACGACGCGCGATACCTTTACTATCTCGCCCCGTGGCGGCTGGGCGAGTGGCTCGACCGTTACCGGCGGCAGGAGGAGTTGCTTGGTCCCCCGGCCGGGACGACCGACGGCGACGCGGTGGCGGGCTTCGTGACGGCATTGATCGCCAAGGACCCAAGCCTGGCAGGCGTGAGTGAATGGTACGTGCTGCTCCGCGCGCAGGCCGCGCCGGTGCGGCCGGGGCCGCTGCAACCCGTCGAGTCCGGCGAGTGGGGCAGGCATTACAAGCTATACCGGGTGCGTTGAAGACGCCCGGCTGAGGCGCTAGTGTAGGGTCTCAGAATTGATGAACATTATGCCGCCTGATAAATCCGAAATGCGAATCTCGAAATCCGAAACAAATTCAAAACCCAAAACCCAAAACAAACAGAAGCCCCAACGGACGCTCATGTTCTTCACGAGTAGAGTGCCGGGCATTGGCGTTTTGAGCATTTGAAATTAGCGATTTGGATTTGTTTCGGATTTCGAGATTCGAATTTCGGATTTACGAACTCATGATAATTCACAATCTATTCGAGACACTACACTAGTATTATGAGAATCAGGAGAGTGCTCGCGCGCTCGCCGAGCACTCGCCGCAACCAGTCGAAAGGATGGACCATGAAAACGACGTCGATCCGCCTGCTGGCCCTGCTTGCCGCCGTTTTGCCGGCCACGGGCTGCGTGGGTACTGTGATCCGCGAAGCCGGCGGCGCCATGCTCGGCGCCAAGGGCACGTACATGCAGATTCAGCCGCTGGCGCCCGACAAGGAAACCAAGACGCTCGGCGTCTACAGCCGCTTCGAGTTGGGGACCATCGCCGACGGCATCGGCGGCAAGACTCCGCCCGAGCTGTTTACCGACCTGGAGAGGATCTTCCCCGAGGAGGTCGGCAGCGCCCACCTTCCCGATAACGACACCGGCAAGACGCTCATAATCCGCGGCACGATAGCGCACTACGAAAGCGCCAGCACCATCGGCTACGTCCTGGGGCCGATGGAAGAGGTCATCTGCCGGACGGAACTGGTGGATAAAGACACAGGCCGGGTCCTTGGAGTCGCCAACTGCATCGGCCGGACCAACGCCGCCAGCAACTCCGGCGTGAAATCAAAGGCCTCGGGCTTGGCCAAGGCCTTCGTCAAGTGGATAGAGTCCGGCTTCCCGGAGAACGGGAAGACGAAGTAGCGGGGCGAATCTCTCAAGCGAAAAGCGGGCATGCGACGATATAGAACTCCGGTGGCGGAGCCGGTGTACGGGCCGCCACAACAGGAGACGATACCGTGTGCCCGATGCTTGACAAGTCCGACGCCCGGTGTGCGACCCATTTGACACTGGCGAACATTTCCAGGGCCTTTGCCCACTGCGCAGACCAGTACGGGCAGTGCCCCATCTACCAACAGACAGTTGCCGAAATGCTCGATCATGTCTGCCAGTACCAGGAAACAACCGCTGCCGCCGGCGTCCTCGTTGCCTATTGAGTCCCGCCGGCACCTGCGGGCCTTCCTCGACTACCTCCAGGTCGAGTGCGGGCTGGCGCTCAACACGCGCCTCGCGTACAGACGGGACCTGTGCCGCTTTATCAGCGGCCTGGGCGCCACCGCCGGCGACCTCGCAAAACTGACCACCGCCGACATCGAGCGCTTCCTGCGCCGATGCCACGACGAAGGCCTGTCCGCCAGCTCCACCGGCCGGGCACTGGCGGCCGTGAGAACGTTCTGCCGATACCTCGTGGTCAACCGCGCTCTGGCACGTGACGTGTCCGCCGTGGTTGTCCCGCCCAAAAAGTGGCGCCGCCTCCCGGCCGTGCTTGGCGACGAACACGTGCGGCGCATCCTCTCGGCCCCAAGCGACGAGCAAGACGCCCACGCCCTTCGCGACCGGGCAATACTGACGCTTCTGTACGCCACCGGCATGCGCGCCAGCGAGTTGGCCGGCCTAAACGTGCGTGATGTGAACTTCAACCTTGGGATCGTCCGCGTGATGGGCAAGGGCGGCAAGGAACGGATCGTGCCCGCCGCCGAGGCTGCGCTCGATGCCGTGCGACAGTACATCCAGACCGACCGCGCCTCGGCAACCGCCGACGCGACCGGCCGGCTGCTGCTCTCGCGGACCGGCAAGCCGCTTGCCCGCGAGGATGTGTATCGCACCGTCCGCAAGTACGTCCGTCGCGCGGCCGTGCGCGGCAAGGTCACGCCGCACACCTTGCGGCATGCCTTCGCCACCCACCTGCTGGCCCACGGGGCAAATCTGCGAAGCGTGCAGGAAATGCTGGGTCACGCCGACATATCCACCACGCAGATCTATACCCACGTCGACGCCGAGCGCCTCAAGAGCGTCCACCGGCAGTTCCATCCGCGAGGCTGAAGCCTTGCGGAATGCTCAATGCTCAATGCTCAATACTCAATGCTGAATGTTCAATGTTCACACGGGTGCCGTGATTCCTACCGACAGGCAAACGGGGCATTTCGGACCATCCTGTTAACCGGAGATGGGCAATTCACAACTTGTTGTCTAGGCCCAAACAGGTAGCAAGCACGGATGCACGAGCCGAACCGACTTCAGCCGCCGTGTGAGTCAAGTTTCGTTTTCCGATCCCTCCTCATCAGGAAGGAATTTGAAGTTGATGCTTCCCTTGATCTGCTCGGGAAGGTTGTCGACGGTGACTCGGTAGTCGCACCGGAACGCCTTGGCGGCTTCCATACTTTCAAACTGCAGGAACAACTCGGGCAAGCAGGCTCGTTCGTTGTGCTTAATCACCCCGAAAGAGTCAGAGACCTCATAGCTATTTGTTCGCTTGAGCGAAAAGGATGATGGAAGGTCGAAATGCGGAGGGGCATAGCAGAAATCACGAAGCCTAAGACAATCCGTGATTCTCTCCATCTTGGACATCGGGTTCCGAGGCAGGTTGGGCTCTTGAGGGCCTGATGGGGTTTCCTTCTCTTCGTAGAGTACGAAGCCATCAGGAAAATGGAGATAGACGTCAACATTTTGCGCCGGGGCGGTGCCTACGTTGGCGATGCCGATTGTAAAGCCAAATATCGGTTGGCTGAGGAACTTGCGGCGTGCATGAAGGTATTGCCGGTACTTGCCGGGATAAGCATTTAGTTCCTGATGGTATTCTTTGATCTCCTCAGGAGAGTAGCCCATTGCTAGACGCATAGCAGGGCCCTGTTCAGTTGGGGAGGACATGTACTTGTCACGAAGTGACCTACGTATCTCGTCAACTTGTCGCTCTATCTCTTCGTCAGTCAGTTCCGATCCACCTTGGAGTAGGGGAAATTCGGGGTTCGCTTCTACTTCCAATTGTGAATCGTCTCTCACCAGACCAATCTTGAGCCGGGGTCGGGCGTTCTTCAGTTTGTCAAGCTCCTGCCTCAAGCGACGGGCCTCCTTCTCCAAAGGATCATCTTCGGCAGGCAACTTGAATCGCTCGTCGATTTCGGCTACAGGTATACCTAGGTGTTTTGCGGTCAAGCAAAGGTTTGAGTCATTGGACAAAAGCAGTTTGTCTGCGAGAGGGGCTGGGTGTTCGATGATGTCCGATAGGAAGCGGTCGTCACACGATGACAGGTCCAGACCATGCTCTTGAGGCGACGATGTCTTTATGTCGAACTCAAAGGCAAGAGTGTCAGAGACAGACCGTGACTCGCTCCAAACATGGATGTTTTTACAGGCAACACGAGCCCTGTCTTGGACGGTCTTCGATGAATGGGAGTCCTTGTGCTTGTTCAGTTCTCCCAGGATGACACGCGGGACTACGACCGTGCAGCCTTCGCCGAACCGTTCAAGTTCAAGCTTGTCAACCGGCTTGTAGTGCAGGTAGACGTTGGTATCCAGGAAAAGGTATTTCCCCATCATATCTCCTCTCGAATCTGGCGAACTACTTTAGCCCGTTCGCCTCCCGAGAGCGGTGAGAGTTTGAGAGTTCCAGGCGACCCGCGCTCTTGGTTTATCGGTACTGTGAACCGGCCGGCAGGAGAGAGGGTCGAACTTCGGCCTCGCTTCCGTTACTAGCTGGTTCACAACACTTGGGGCTGGCGCGGCTCGCGCACACAGAGTCGTCCGAACCCCCCCACGACTGCTCCCTTATACCCCAAGATGTGGTATGGGTCAAGATAATTTTCGGCACAACTGGGTTTTCCAACGGCTTGGGAGGTTCAACGGCTTGGATGTGGGGGTGTGAGGTCGAATCCTGGCAGTGCGGCTGCCTGAGCCCGTTTGGGCGATTGCGAATAGCCACGCGGCGCAAGCCCGTGGGAAAGGGATGCCTCCACAGGAGAGCCCCAGCGGGGCGATTGAAGGTCTCAGTCGCCCCGCTGGGGCTCCGAATCAATGTATGCGGCGTCCACGGGCTCGCGCCCGTGGCTATTCGCAGTCGCCCTACCGGGCTCAGGAACCGGGTGCCAGAGAATTCAACCGCACCAACCTACGCGGAGGCATGGAACATTGAACATTGAACATTCGACATTTGGCATTTAACATTTGGCATTCAGCATTCGGCATTTAACATTCGGCATTCGGAGTTGAGCATTGGGCAGGCGTTACGCGATCATCGGCACGGGCGCCCTGGGCGGCTTCTACGGAGGCTCACTGGCGCGGGCGGGCCGCGACGTTCACTTCCTGCTGCACGGCGACTACGAACACGTCCGCGATTACGGGCTGCGGGTCGACAGCGTCGATGGCGACTTCCACCTGCCGCGCGTGTGCGCCTATGGCCGGGCGGCGGACATGCCGCGGTGCGACGTCGTCGCCGTGGCGCTCAAGACCACCGCCAACGACCTTCTGCCGGAGCTTATCGGGCCGGTGATCGCCGATGACGGCGTGGTGCTGGTGCTCCAGAACGGCCTGGGCATCGAAGAACAGGTCGCGGGAATCGTCGGGCCCGACCGCGTCATGGGCGGGCTGTGCTTCCTGTGTGCAAGCAAGGTCGGCCCGGGTCACATACGCCACCTCGACTACGGATATATCACCCTGGCCGAATACGACAGCCAGGCCCGGCCCATGGGCATAACGGATCGAATGCGAGCAATCGGCGGGGATTTCCAGGCCGCCGGCATACGAATCAACTACGCCGAGGACCTCATCCTGGCCCGATGGAAAAAACTCATCTGGAACATCCCTTTCAACGGCCTGTCAGTCCTGCTGGACGCCACGACCGATCGCATCATGGCCAATGTGTACTCGCGGGCAATTGCCGAGGGCCTGATGCGCGAGGTGGCCGGCGCCGCCCTCGCCGCGGCCGGGCGGGAAACGCCCGAAGCCTTCATCCGGAGCCAGCTCGACGACACCGCCCAAATGGCCCCCTACAGCCCCAGCATGCTCCTGGACTACCGTGCGGGCAGGCCGATGGAAATCGAAGCCATCTTCGGCGCGCCCCTTCGCGCCGCAGCCGCCGCCGGCTGCCCCAGCCCGCAAATCGAAACGATGTACCGGCTGCTGAAGTTCATGGACGCCAAAGGGACGGGCCTATGACCTTCCGGCCACACGGGGTATAATCCGCCGCATTCCGCAATTGCGCCGTTGCCCAAGGCATCCCCCAAGGCGCCCTTGACTTTGGCCCTGCCCGCCCGGAAGATGTTAAACCTTGTACATCCCCAAAGAGGCTTTACAGATGCTGGAAAAGGTGCAGGCGGACAGGTTGGCCAAGCTTGAGCAGATCAAGGCGATGGGCATTGATCCCTACGGCTGGCGGTACGACACGAGCGAACCCGTCGCGAGCATCCTTGGTCGCTACATTGACGACAAGCAAGGCCAGGTCGCCGACGTGGCCGGGCGCATCGTGCTGCTGCGCGACATGGGCAAGATGATGTTCGCCCACCTTCGCGACGAGAGCGGGCAGATGCAGGTGGCATTCCGCAAGAACGCCCTGGACGACGCCGGCTGGAAGCTCGCGGGCCTGCTGGACCTCGGCGACATCGTCGGCACTTCGGGTCTGCTCCAGAAGAGCCGCACCGGCGAGATCACCATCTGGTCGGACAAGCTCACGCTGCTTGCCAAGAGCCTGGACCCCATGCCGGAGAAGTTCCACGGGCTCCAGGACACCGAGATCCGCTACCGCCAGCGATACCTCGACCTGATGACCAACCCGGACTCGATGGCGACGTTCAAGAAGCGCATCGAGATCATCGAGCACTTCCGCACGACGCTCAAGGCCCGCGGGTTCGTCGAGGTCGAGACCCCGATGATGCAGGCCGTCTACGGCGGCGCGGCGGCCAGGCCGTTCGTCACGCACCATAACGCCCTGGACTGCGACCTGTTCCTGCGGATCAGCCCCGAGCTGTACCTCAAGCGCCTGCTCGTCGGCGGGATGGAGCGCGTCTTCGAGATCAACCGCAACTTCCGCAACGAAGGCCTGGACACGCGACACAACCCCGAGTTCACCATGATGGAGCTCTACCAGGCCTACGCCGACTACGAGGTGATGATGGAGATCACCGAGACGCTGGTCTCCTCGGCCGCGAAGAAAATATGCGGCTCGTGCAAACTGCCCTACGGCGACCGCGAGATCGACTTCACCGCGCCCTGGCGGTGCGTGAAGTACGCGGACCTGCTGGCTGAGCACGCCGGCGTCGCCATGCGGGACATACCTGCCGTGCGGGAAAAGGCCAGGCAACTGGGCATCGAGGAGTCCAACAAGGACGACGCGGTGGTCATCAACGAGGTCTTCGAGGCCACTGTCGAGGCGCACCTGGTCCAGCCGACGTTCGTCAAGGACTACCCGGCCGAGCTGTGCCCGCTTACCCGCCGGGACCCCACGGACCCGTCGATTGCGCTGCGGTTCGAGGCGTTCGTCGCCGGCATGGAGATCGCCAACGCCTACACGGAACTGAACGACCCGGCGGTCCAGGAGGCGAACTTCGCCGGGCAGCTTCGCGGCGAGGCCGAGACCATGCGGGTGATGGACGAGGACTTCGTCACGTCGCTTCGCCACGGCATGCCGCCGGCGGGCGGGCTTGGCATCGGCATCGACCGAGTCGTGATGCTTCTTACGAATTCCCAGTCGATCCGCGACGTGGTATTGTTCCCGCTGCTGCGTCCTCAGACGCGGTGAGAAGAAGGTCCTAGGTCCTAGGTCATAGGTCCTAGGTCATAGGTCATAGGGCGCAGAGATGGAGAAGGTCATAGGTCCTAGGTATCGCCGTCGAGTTCGCCGGGCCAAACAGGCACTGAGGAATGGACTGGCGACCTTGAGGGCTCTGCCACCCTAAGAGCTAAGACCTAAGAGCTAAGACCTTAGGAATTGAAATGTACAAGCTCACACTTTGCCTGAAATACCTCGTGAAGAGAGCCTTGGCGTATTTCGCCATGCTGGGCGTGGCGGTGTGCGTATTCCTCATGCTCAGTTGCGTGGCCGTGCTGACGGGTTTCGTCAACAAGGTCGAGGTGGCAGCCAAGGGCCTCTTCGGCGACGTGGTCATATCGTCGGCCTCGCTGAGCGGCCTGGGCGACTACGACGCGCTGATCGGCGCGATAAAGAAGGATGTGCCCGCGGTCGAGGACGCCAGCCCGTTCATCCTGACGTTCGGCATCCTGCAACTGCCCGGCAACGACTTCAGGCGGACGGTCCAGTTGGCGGGCATACGCCTGCCGGAACGGGCACGGGTGAGCGACTTCGCCAAGGGCCTGTTCATCCAGCAAGGCCTGCGAAATCCCACCTTCGACCCGTGCGAGCCGCTGATCCTGAGGCGGCTCGGCGAGGACTACGAACGCACGTTCAAGATCCTCAAGAGAGTCGCCGAGCCCCCGCCCGGCGGCAAGCTGACGCCCGACCGCCAGGTGCTGGCCGACAGGCTCTTCAACGCGACGGGCTTTCAGGATCAGGCCGTCGAGAACGTCCGCAATGCCAACCAAACGGCCAGGCGGGTGGCTGAACTCCAGGCGCAGATCCAGGCCGCCGAGAAGGACGGGCAGGAAAGCAAACGCGACCTGCTCGAGGTCCAGAAGGCCGCCGTCGAGCGGCGAATGATCCTCCCGCCCGACCGCCGGGTCATCCTGGGGCTTGGCATCGCGGGGCTTAGCTTCCGGACGCCAAAAGGCGAGATCATCCGCGTCATAGGCCCCGGCCAGCAGATCGCACTGTCGATGATCCCCCTGGGCAGGCAGTTCAGCTACGCCGACATCACGCCCGTGACGCGAAACTTCACCGTCATCGACGACTGCTCGACGGACGTCTCCAGCATCGACAGCGAGATCGTCTATGTCCCGTTCGACACGCTCCAGGAACTATGCAACATGGGCGCCCAGCGAGCGGCCGGGGATGCCGGCAGGATCATCGAGTCGGCGAGATGCTCGCAGATTCACGTCAAGCTCAAGGACTCACCCGGCATGTCGCGGGCGGAGTCGCTCAGGAGGGTCAACGACGTTGCCCGGCAGATCGACTCCGTCTGGGCCGTCTTCCAGAAAACGCACCCCGACGCCGCCCGCTCGTCGGTGGCCGTCGAGACCTGGCGCCAGCGCCAGAGCCAACTCATAAGCATGATCGAGAACCAGCGGACGCTGATGGTTCTCATCCTGGGCGTCATCTCCGGCGTGGCGATAGTGCTGATCTTCGTGATCCTCTACGTGATCGTCGTTCAGAAGACCCGCGACATAGGCGTCCTCAAGGCGGTCGGGGCGTCCAACCTCGGCGTGGCGGGCATATTCCTCACGTACGGAGCGGCAATCGGGATGATCGGCTCGATCTTCGGCACCATCGCCGGCTGCGCTCTCGTCTGGAACATCAATCCCGTCCACGACTGGGTCGGGCGAAACTTCGGTTTCCAGATATGGAACCGCGAGTCGTTCATGTTCGACCAGATCCCCAACCAGGTCGAGCCGGGCACAGTCGCTTGGATCGTCACGGGCGCGATAATCGCCGGCGTTTTCGGCGCGCTTCTGCCGGCCGTGATCGCCGCGATGCGACAGCCCGTGGAGGCGCTTCGCTATGAGTAGCACCGCACCGGCCATCGAGGTCCACGGCCTGCACAAGAGCTACAGGCTCGGGCGGACGCACCTGCACGTGCTGCGGGGCGTGAGCTTCACCGTCGAGTGCAAGGAGTTCGTCGCCGTGGTGGGGGCCTCCGGCAGCGGCAAGAGCACCCTGCTGCACCTCATTGGCCTGCTGGACCGAATCGACAAGGGCACAATCAAGCTCGAAGGCGTGGACATCGCCCGCCTGCCGCAGCGAAAACGCAACCGCACGCGCTGCCGCGACGTGGGTTTCGTGTTCCAGTTCTACCACCTGCTGCCGGAACTCAGCGTGCTGGAAAACACGCTCCTGCCGGCAAAGGTGGATGAGTCGCTGCTGAGTTGGCTGCGCCATCGCTCCGCCAGGCGGCGCGCCGCCATCGAGATGCTCGAGCGCGTCGGGCTTGGCGAGCGGATGAAACACAGGCCCAAGGAGCTTTCCGGCGGCGAGCGGCAGCGGGTGGCAATCGCCAGGGCCCTGATGAACCGCCCGCGGTTCCTCCTGGCCGACGAGCCGACCGGCAACCTCGACAGCCGGACCGGAAAACAGATACTACAGGTGCTCAAAACCGCCAGCCGGGACATCGGCCAGACCGTCGTGATGGTCACTCACGACGCCGCCATCGCCGCCGCCGCCGACAGGGTCCTGCAACTCCAGGACGGGAAACTGACGGGAAAATGAGAAGAAGAGAAGGGAGTAGTAGTTAGGAAGTAGTAGTCAGGAAGAAGAAGCAGGATAAGAAGTTGTCAGGAAGCAGAGGCGTCTTCTTTCCTACTCCCTATCTACTAACTACTAACTACTTTTGCCATGATCGAAATCACACTGGGAAAACTCGCCGAGGCGATAGGCGGCAGCCTGCAAGGGCCGGCGGAGCTTGTCGTCCGCGGCATGGCGAGCATCGAGTCAGCCGGGCCTGACGAGGTCACGTTCCTCAGCAACGTCAAGTACGAACGGCACGTCGGCGAGACGAAGGCGGCGGCGGTGATAGTGCCGGCCGACTACGCCGGGCCGGGCCAGTCGCTCATCCGCTGCCAGGACTCGTACTACGCGTTCCGCCAGGCGATGGTGGTCATGTACGGCTTTCGCGCCGCGCCGCTGAAGGGCATCGACTCTCGCGCGTGCATCGACCCATCGGCGAAGCTGGGCAAGGACGTTACCGTGGGGCCTTTCGCGTACATAGGCCCGCGAGCGAAGGTCGGCGACGGCACGACGATCTACCCCAGCGTGTACGTCGGTGCGGATGTGCGGATCGGGCAGAACTGCGAGTTGTTCCCGTCGGTGACGATCTACGACGGCTGCATTCTCGGCGACCGCGTGCGGATCCACGCCGGCACGGCGATCGGCCAGGACGGCTTCGGCTACGCGACGCACAACGGCCGGCACGAGAAGATTCCCGAGGCCGGGTGGGTCGAGCTGGAGGACGATGTGGAGATCGGCGCCTGCTGCGCCATCGAGCGGGCGACGCTTGGTGCGACGGTGATCGGCGCGGGCACGAAGTTCGCCGACCTCATCGGCATCGGGCACGGCACGCGGATGGGCAAGGGCTGCCTGATGGTCTCGCAGTCCGGCATCGCCGGCTCGACGACGGTGGGCAACTACTGCGTTTTCGCCGCCCAGTCCGGGATTGTCGGGCACATCCGCATCGGCGACGGCGTGCAGGTGGGGGCACAGTCGGGCGTGACCAACGACGTTCCACCGGGCATACAGGTGCTCGGCAGCCCCGCGGCCCCGGTGGCTGAGACGAGGCGGCAAGTTGTCATCATGTCCAAGCTGCCGGAGATGCGGCAAACCATCCGCGACCTCGTCCGCCAGGTCGAGCAACTCCAAGCGCGGGTTGCGGAACTGGAAGAAAAAGAAGGAAGTAGTAGTTAGTAGATAGGGAGTAGGGAGAAGGAAGTGGCTTCACTGAATTAGAGTGCATTATTCCATCTGTAAAATAGCTGGCTGTTTGTTTCTCCTAGCCCCGTTTACGGGGCTTTGCCCCGCGCAGCGGGGTTTAGACCAGGCCTTTTAGGCCTGGGTGGACAGGAGCACTTTTGGTTTTCAGCACGCTTTAGCGCGCTTGCTCCGGGCTTTAGCCTAAAGGCACTTAAGAAGAGGTAAGCGTGCTGAAGCACGCTAAGAAAAAGAGATGATATTGCCTCACCCCCAGGCCTAAAGGCCTGGTCTATACCCGCCTTCGGCGGTCAAAGCCCCGTGAACGGGGCTGAAGATCAATGACCTGATGCCTCCACGGCCTTGAATCCGAGAGATAAGAATCTTGGCAGCGCATAAAGAAGAACCAGGGAGTTCAGAAAGCAAAAGGGCGACTGAGTCTCCGATGTCGCCGCCCGGCTCCTCTTCCTACTCCCTGTCTACTAACTACTACTCCCTTTCTTCTTCCTCCAACAGACAGACGGTCGGGCTGATCGCGGGCTTCGGACGGGGGCCGCTCCTGGTCGCCCAGGGCATGAGGGCCGCCGGTCTGAGGGTCGTCATTCTCGGCCTGAAGGGCCTGGCTTCCCCGCGGCTGCGCGGCCTGGCCGACGAGTTCCGCTGGGTCGGCATGACCCGGATCGGAAGCTGGCTGGCGGCGCTGGCAAGGGCCGGCGCCACCGAGGCCGTCATGATCGGCGGGGTGAAAAAGGGCGAAATATACTCGCCATTCCGCCTTCTGCGGTATATTCCCGATATCCGCACCGCCTGGCTGTGGTACGTGCGGGTCCGAAAAGACAAACGCGACAACGCCGTTCTCCTGGCCGTCGCCGACGAGCTCAGGAAAGAGGGCATCGAACTCGTGTCATCCGTAAAATACTGCCCACAACACCTGGCCGACGAAGGCCTGATGACCAGCACGCCCGTGCCGCGATCCTGCGAGGAAGACATCGAGTTCGGCTGGCGCATCGCCCGCGCCAGCGCGGCTCTCGACATCGGCCAATCCGTCGCGGTCAAGGAGCGGGACATCATCGCCGTCGAGGCCGTCGAAGGGACAGACGCCATGATCCGCCGGGCCGGAGAGCTTTGCCGCGTGGGCGGCTGGACGCTCATCAAGGTCGCCCGACCCGGGCAGGACATGCGGTTCGACGTGCCGACCGTCGGCCCATCCACCATCCGCAACCTCCGCGACGCGCGCTGTAGCTGCCTGGTCGTCGAGGCCGGCAAGACCGTCATCGTCGACAAGCCGGACACCCTCGCCCTGGCCGACAAGCTCGGCATCGCCGTCCTCGGCAAGCAGGCCGAAGGTGTAGCCGGTGGTCAGTAGCCGGTAGCCTGGAGAAGAAGCGGAACCGGCAACCAGGAGCAAGTAACGCACAGGCTCTGAAAGCCCGACGGATGAGTCGCGACATCGAGGTCGCGGCGAATCCTCGGGATTCCTGAAGCCTGAAGCCTGTAGCCTGAAGCCTGTATCAGTCCTTGTAGTACGAGTGCTTGTCGAACTCGTCGCCGTTGCCCTTGGCGCGGAAGTATGTCGTCGGGTCCAGGCCTTCCTTGTTCTCCTTGTCCTGGGCCTTTTTCTCCAGGCAGGCCTTGGCCGCTTCGGCGTAGAGGCTTGCGGGGTACTTCTGGATGAACTGCTCAAGCAGCTTTTTCGCGGCGGACGTGTCAAACGTGCTGTCCAGGATCTTCCGGGCGATGATCTGGTATATCCGGCCGGCTTCGAACTCCTTGGCCAGTTCCTTGGGCACTTTCTTGCCGCCGACCCGCTGGAATATCGGCTCGGCCTTTTCCTCGAAGGCTGCAATGCCGCCGAAGGCCTTCTTCGCCCAGTCCAGGCGCCGCTTCAGCTCGTAGACGTCGCCGGTTGCCTCGATGGCGGCGGCGCCCTGGAAGAACCAGTCCATCTCGGCCGTCACGTCGGCTAAGAAGAACCGAAGCAGCATCTTGTCGAAGTCGTCCTTGACCTTGGCTTTGGCGGCAAGGGTGTATGCCCTGGCGAAGTCGACTGTGTACAGGCAGTAGTAGATCGGCTGGAGGACAGGTGATTTGACGTCGGCCCGGCTGATGCCGGGCGGCATGAACAGTTCACCCTGCGTGGCGGCGCAGGGATGAAGCAGCGAGTTGTCCATGCCGTAGTCGCTCGTATACACGCCGTCCCGCCGGCCGACGCCGACGACGTTTTCCTTCAGGGCATAAAGCGGCCCGGTGTGCCCGCCGCCGTAGCTCAGGCCTTGGATGTAGTCGCGGCCGCTGCCGCCCCCGCCGGCGCCCTCGCTGCCGCACCAGGGGGCCCCCATTCGCCGCAGGCGGTCCGTGAAGCCTTCCTTGCCGGGTATGGTGGACATGTGCCCGCTGGCCTTGCCCGCCTTGCAGTCGGCGGAATGGTCGCGGGTGACCGCGCAGATAAGCGGGTTGGAATACCACGCGATAGTCCCCACCAGGATACGGACCGTGTTGCCGTACATCGTGAACTCGGATTCCTGGACGTCGATCTCCCTGGCCGACTCGAGGTTCATCAACAGGACCTTCTTGGCCCCCTCGGGTGCGATGGCGCCCAGGGCCACAATCCGTTCCAGGAAGCCGAGGCAGAATATCCGCGTCGGCGGCGCGTCCAGATTGGGGTAGGCGATGCCCGTCGGCGAGAGTTTGCCCGCTGTCGGATCGGGGTCCGGCACGATGCCAAGGGCGGTGCGGCACTGGCTCTGGTAGTCGATGAACTCGACCACCAGCGCTCGCTGGGCGGCCAGGTCAGTATCTTTCATCTCCTCCGGCTTGATCAGCAGAAACTCCGCCACGTCCCAGCAAGGCTTGAGGAACTGCTTCTGGAAATCGTGGCGCGACCCGCCGCTTAGGACGTAGTCCTTCCACAGCCGGCGCATCTTCTGGACCTGGAGGACCTGCTCGTCAGTCAGCGAGATCAGCCGCTTGATGTAGGCCTCGCGGACCGTCCGGTCCAGCATCTGGGCGTACTGTTTGAAGTAGCCCGCGAGAGTTTCATCGACGGCCGGGCTGAACATCTCGGGCGCCCCTGGGCCGATGTCGATAATCTTCCTGCACAGCTCCTGACGCTTCTCCTTGCTGTCGGCCTTGCGCAACTCCGCGGTCGCCAGCAGGATATCCCGCTTCTGCTGGTTGGTGAGCTTGGGCTTGCCTGTCTTGCCGCCGGCGTCCGCCTTTGCGGTGTTGTCGGCTTTAGCCTTCGGGTTTGCCGCGCTGCAATCCGCAAGACCGCACAGAACGGACAGCAGGGCCATCGAACACGCCAGGTATAAGTTGCTCATGGGCCGGGCATCTCCAGCAGACAATCATCGTCCCGTTGCCGCACGACAGCTACGTCAACGTCTCTGACCGGCTCCCTGTATGCCGCAACCCGCCCAGGAACATCCCGGACGGTGACAAACCATTATCCGAGCTTCCTGAGGATTCAACAAGGCCCTTACGGGGCTGTGAGCGACCTTTCTTTCTGGCGGCACTTGCTTTGGCCTCAATCACGCCAATTTGCAGGGCTTTATTGCGGATTGCGGATTGCGGATTGTCTGGGCGAATATCTTTCGGGAAAGGAATCCGCAATCCGCAATGGCGACCGCGATCTCACACCACGACATCGATATCAAGACAACGTGTCGCCTCTGCCAGAAAATCAGGTCGCTCACGCGGGGTTTGTCCGGTTTGTCCGGCCTTGCGTTGGCGGGCGCGGGGCGGGATAATTTTCGGCGGCAGCATTTACGCGTGAGGAGAGTCCATGGACCAATCCGCTCCGTCGCATCCCAGCCGGCGCCCCAAGAGGCGTCCCGCGGTGCTCATGATGGTGATAGGCGCCGTTGTCACCGTCTTGTTGGGGGGGCTCTTGGCGGCCTTTCTTGTCATATTCGCGGGCCAACAGGCGGAAAAAGCCATGCCTCTGGGCCAGGTCGCCGCCTCAGCCGGCGTGGTGGTGCTGGGGATTGTATTGGTCTTCATCCTGGCCGGCGGGGCCCTCTGGCTGGTCAGCACGCTGGTCCGCCGCCAGAGTCGCGCCCTCCTGCTCAAGGCCAGCGCCGACCGAACCCTTCAGGCGCGCTGCCGTGCGCCCGTCCTTCATCGAGAGGTCGAGGACGAGCCCCGGCCGAGTCCGCCCGCCGAGGCCGGGGTCCTTGAACTCACCGGCGCCCTGGACGGTCCATCGGCGGATGAGCCGCCCCCGCGCGGCGACCGCCAGGTCCTCGGCGATATCCTCGCCCAGCTCAGGGAGTTCAACGAGAACATCCTCATGAGCGATGAGCAGCGCCGTGCCAAGGCCCGGCTCCGCCAGGACAAGCTCCGCCGAAAGCTCATCGAGGAGGCCCAGGCCGCCATCGACGCCGCCGACTTCGCCCGAGCCGGTCGGCTCGTGGAGACGCTCGCCGAGAAAGTGCCCGGCGACGAGCACGTCCAGCCGCTGCAAAAGCGGCTCGACGAAGCCCGCCAGGCCGCACGCGGAGAGCAAATCGGCGCCGTCACCCGGTGCGTGGGCGACATGATGGCCGTCGGAGCCTTCGATCAGGCCGAGGCCGAGGCACGGGACCTCGACCTGCGCTACCCGAACGACCCGGCCGTGACCGACCTGCTGAATCGCGTCCGCCGGGAGGGACGAATGTTCCACAACGAGCGCCACAACCGCATGTACAACGAGGTGGTCCGCCTGGCCGAGGCCCGGCAGTGGCGCCAGGCACTTAAGGCCGCCCGCAAGTATGTCCAGGCGTTCCCCTCCGGCGCCGGCGCTGACGCGGTCGGCGCAATGCTGGCCACCTTGGAAGACAACGCCCGGATCGAGGAGGTCCGCGAGCTGCGGGATCACATCCGCGACCTCCTCGAACGACGCTGTTACGCCGAGGCTGTCGAGTGCGCGCGTGATGTCATCGAGCGTTTTCCCGATACCCGTGCCGCCGAAGACCTCGTCCGGCAGATGAACCGCCTCCGCGAGCTGGCCAGGACCTCGTCCGGGGGCGCCACGGGCGGGCTGTGATGGCGGGGGGTGGTGGCAGTTATTGCCTGATGATTTGAATTTGCCGGCTGTTTCTGATTTCGTGGTTCTCGTGTTGGACTTCGGATTCATTCAGCAAGAAAGCGTCCCTCTGTCGTGGCCTCCACCCAAGCCAGACTACCAGAAAGGTTCGTCATATGAATGCCAGCCGACGGCGGCTTTTGCAGGATGTTCTCTCCTGCCCGACAAGCCCGTTCTGCGAGCGGGCGGTCATCGAGTACGTGCGCGACTGGGCGGCGCGGCGCGGTGCCGCCTTCGCCCAGGACGCCGCCGGCAACGTGCTGCTAAGGGCCAACGGCTCCGTCCGGCGTCGCAGGCCTGGCGCCCGTGGCAAGTCCGGCGCCCGCTTGGCCAAGAAGCCGACGTGGGTCTTCACGGCCCACATGGACCATCCCGGCTTCGTCGTCCGCCGCGGGCGGGGCCGCAGCGTGTGGGCGCAGTTTCGCGGCGGGGTTGCCAAGGAGTACTTCCCGGGCAGCCGCGTCAGGCTGCTCACCGGCCAGGGCGAGTTTGCCGCAACCGTGACGGCGGTCCGCAAGTCCGAGGATCGCGGCTCGCTCGAATGCCGACTTGAGCTTGTCGGCGCCGAGCCCGCCGACGTGCCACCAGGCAGCATCGGCATGTGGGACGTGCCGGTATTCCGCAGCCTGCGGGGGCGAATCGCCGCCCGCGCATGCGACGACCTGGCCGGCTGTGCCGCCGTCCTGGCGGCCATGGAAGACATCATCTCCCGCGGCGCGGACGCAAAGGTGATAGGCCTGCTGACGCGGGCGGAGGAGGCCGGCTTCGTCGGCGCCCTGGCCGCGTGTCGGCTTGGCACGATACCCGCCGGGGCGATGGTCGTCGGCATCGAGACGTCCAAGGCCCAGCCGGCCGCGGGGCACGGCGACGGCGTGGTCATCCGCGTCGGCGATAAGACGCGAACCTTCGACGAATCCCTGACCGCCCACATCTCCGCGGTGGCGGGCGAGCTTGCCAGGACGGACAAGAGCTTCCGGTTCGTCCGCCATCTCATGCCCGGCGGCACGTGCGAATCGACGGTCTACTGCGCCCTTGGCCACATGGCCGCGGCACTGGCGGTGCCTCTGGGCAATTATCACAACCAGCACCCGCGCGGCCGAATCGCGGCCGAGTTCATCGACGAAGGCGACTTCGACTGCCTGGTGGAACTGCTGGTCGCCCTGGCAATCGACAAGCGCACCTGCGCCGACACCGACGCCGCACTGTGCCGCCGACTCGACGGCCTGTTGAACTCCCAGCAGAAGACCCTCGATGAGCCAGGCCCATGGTCGCCGCGGCGGTAGCCAGTAGCCGGTAGCCAGTAGCCAGGAAAAGAAGAAACAGATTACCGCAGAGACGCAGAGGCACGGAGGGGCAAGAGGAACAGAAGAAGAAACAGAAGAAGCCATGAAAACGGTGGGATCGGGAGCGGGCGCCTGCAACCGGGAATCAGGCACCGGGCCGGGAACCGCGGCGAGCCGCCTTCGGTGCTGGCACCGCACGGAGCCTTACGGTAAACTCTCCCATCGTCGGATGTCTCTTGCATTGAACATTGAGCATTGAACATTCAACATTCAATACTTGGCACTTATCATTCATGGCACTCATGGCATTGATGGCATTCATGGCATTGATGGCATTGATGGCATTGATTATTAGCGGGCATTTGTCATTTGCCATTTAGCATTCAGCATTCGGCATTCTGCACAGACGCACGGCTTGAAAGGACTTTCCGCATGAACATCCTGTTGATCGGCGGCGGCGGGCGCGAGCACGCTCTGGCGTGGAAGATGGCCCGGTCGAAGCTCTGCCAGCGGATGTGGGCTGCACCCGGCAACCCCGGCATCGCCGAGTGCGCCGAATGTGTCGACATCGACATCATGGACAACGACGCCGTCGTCGCCTTCGCCAGGCAAAACGGCGTCGGCCTGGTCGTGATCGGCCCGGAAGACCCGCTGGCCAACGGCCTGGGCGACTCGGTCCGCAAGGCGGGCATCCTCTGTTTTGGGCCCGGCGCCGAAGGAGCCCGCATCGAGGCCGACAAGGCCTACGCCAAGAGCCTCATGCGCGCCGCGGCCGTGCCTACCGCCGAGGCCCGCGTATTTACCGACCTGGAGTCCGCCAAGGCGTACGTCCTGAGCCGGGAACACGGCGTGGCCGTCAAGGCGTCCGGCCTGGCCAAGGGCAAGGGCGTCGTCGTCTGCCCGGAGCCTTACCAGGCCGTCAAGCCGCTGGAAGAGATGATGCGCGACCGCATCTTCGGCGACGCCGGGGCCACCGTGGTCATCGAGGAAATGCTCGTCGGCCAGGAGGCAACCATTCTGGCCTTCTGCGACGGCAAGAACATCTACACCACCGAGGGGCTCCAGGACCACAAGCCCATCGGCGACGGCGACACCGGCCCGAACACCGGCGGCATGGGCGCCTACAGCCCCGTGCCGATTATCGACGACGAAATGATGTCCCGCATCGAGCGCGAAGTCCTCGTGCCCATCATCGACGCCATGCGCCGCGACTTCGGCCGATACGAGGGCATCCTCTACGCCGGCCTGATGTTCACCCCGGGCGGGCCGAAGGTCATCGAGTTCAACTGCCGCTTCGGCGACCCCGAGTGCCAGCCGCTGATGATGCGCCTTCGAAGCGACCTCGTCGAAGTCATGGTCGCCACGGCCGAGCATCGGCTCGACGAGGTCACCCTCGAGTGGGACCGGCGCCACAGCGTCTGCGTGGTGATGAGCAGCGGCGGCTATCCGGGCGAGTATGCCAAGGGCTTCGAGATCACCGGCATAGCCGAGGCCGAGTTGGTCCCCGGCGTGAAAGTCTTTCATGCCGGCACCGCAATGAAGGAAGGCAAACTGGTGAACTGGGGCGGGCGGGTGCTCGGCGTAACCGCTCTGGGCGATACCACCGCCGAGGCCCGGAAACTCGCCTACCAAGCCGTGGCCAAGATCAAGTGGCGCGACTGCTACTGCCGCACCGACATCGCCGCCAAGGCGATTCGAGGGAGCAAGTAGCCTGTCTTCGCCACTTGAGTGAGAACCGCCTGAGCGAGAACCGCTTTGTCGCCGGCCTGGCGCGCGGTAGAATCAGCCTGAGCGCTGACGGTGATCGTCAGCGGGAAGTCATAGATGAAACATCGAATCGGAGACTTCTGCATGAATCGCTCGCGCCGATGCGGAACCTGCCTGGCGATTGCGTGCATCTGCCTGATCTTCATCGGTGCTCGCGTCGGCGATGTTGCCGTGGCCGCGGAACCCGCCGCGCAACCGTGGGAACCAGCCATCCAGGCTCTATGGGCGTCCGAGTATGGTCGGATCGAAGCCGGCCTGAAAGGTAACGAAAGATGTGAACCCGGGAAGAACCCGTATGTCGTGGATGAGCAATCCCTGCTGCTTTCCGCGGATAAAAGCCCCCTGGATGTTCAACTCCGTCGCACCCGCGCGCTGCTGGCCAATCTGGCGAAAATGCCGGGCGTTGCTGATTTGCGGGTGTTCGAGAAGGCCGTGAGCGACATCGCCGCCCAGGCAGAGGTCCTCCGGCAGTCCGGCGATGCGGCGCAGGTCAAGGCGCTCTATGCTCAACTGCGAGCGGTTACCCGGCAGGTGGCGCTTTCCAATCCTCTGCTGGCCTTCAATGACCTTCTCTTCATGGGTTACATCAAGCCTGGCGGCGACTATCACATGGTAGACCAATACTGCGGGTGGAACGCCAGGCCTGGCGGCGGGATATTCATCCTGCGGAACTTCAAGGGCAATCCCAGCATCGTCAACGTGTTGGCGCAGTCGGTCGTGGACAATGGCCGGTTCAAGGGCAAGAGCCTCTCCGGCGGGGCGTTCCTTCGCCCCGATCTCTCTTTCGACGCCCAGCGCATCGCATTCGCCTGGAACAACGTTCAGGACAAGTGCTACCACATCTTCACGGTGAATGTGAACGGCTCAAGGCTCACCCAGCTTACCGACGGCGTGGTCAACTTCAATGAGCAGGCCGTCATGGACAGCAGCCAGAACGACTTCGACCCGATCTGGCTGCCGAACGGGCGCATCGCGCTGCTATCCGAACGGCGCGGCGGGTATCTGCGATGCAGCGCGGCGCGCCCGCTCATGACATTCACCCTGCACTCGATGAAAGACGACGGCTCGGACCTCATCCCCATCAGCTATCACGAGACTAATGAATGGAACCCCAGCGTCGATCGCGACGGCAGGATCGTCTACACGCGATGGGACTACGTGGACCGCGACGACTGCATCGCCCATCATATCTGGACCTGCTATCCCGACGGGCGCGATCCCCGCTCGCCGCACGGCAATTACCCGCTTCCGCTATCATTCGCCGACAGCAGCAAGCCCGATGGCCGGCGGCTGCGCCCCAACGGCGAGTGGAACATCCGCGCGATTCCCAAATCGAACAAGTACATCGCCACCGCATCGGGGCACCACGCCCATTCGTTCGGCGAGCTTGTCATGATCGATACGAGCGTCGCCGACGACGGCATGATGAGCCAGGTCAAGGGCATCACCACCGGCCGGAGCGCCTGGCCGGACGGCGACGGCGACTTTGCGGCGGCTTGGCCTCTCAGCGAAGACTACTACCTCTGCACGTATCGCAATGACATCATCCTGCTGGACCGGTTCGGCAACAAGGAGCTGATTTGCCCCGCCGGCGCCATGCCCGCTAAGGTTGACCGCGTGATGCACCCGATCCCGCTGGCGCCCCGGCCGGCGCCGCCGATCATACCGACGGCGACGCACCAGGGCGAGCGGGCGACCGCCGGCGCCCCGCCCGCGACGATCAGCGTGGTGGACGTCTACGAAGGCGACATGCCGATGCCGGAAGGCACGAGGATCAAGTGGCTGCGGGTCATCCAGATCATCCCGCAACTGAACCCCGTCATGAACCGGCCCCCAATGGGATATGGCACCGAGAGCGTGGCGCGGATGCCGCTGGGCGTCGTGCCCGTCGAGGCGGACGGCAGCGTGTATTTCAAGGCCCCCGTGGCCAAGAGCCTGTACTTCCAACTGCTCGACGAGCGCGGGCTGGCGGTGCGGTCCATGCGGTCCGCGACGTACGTACACCCTGGCGAAAGCATGTACTGCGTGGGATGTCACGAACCCCAGACATCATCCTCCAAGAGCAAGAGCCGGAGAGAAGTTCCGATAGCCCTTCGCGGGGCGCCATCCGATCTCCAACCGGAAGTCAATGACGGCGCGGTCCCATATAACTGGCACCGGCTCGCCAAGCCTGTGCTGGACGCCAAGTGCGTCTCTTGCCATGCCAAAGAGCGCAAAGGCCCCGACATGACCTACGCGAGCCTGGCCAAGTATGCCTTCTATTACCCATTCTTGAATACCGGCTACGCCAATGGTGAAATTGTGAAAAGCGGCTCGCGAACCGTTCCGGGGAGGTTCGGCGCAATGGCGTCCCCGCTGCTGAAGTATCTGGATAAGTCGCACTACGACGTCTCTCTTACGGCCGACGAGTTCCGCCGGATCACCCTCTGGCTGGACTGCAACGCCAACGAGCTGGGCGCCTACACCCAGGTTGACGAGCAGCGCCGCGGCCAGATCGTATGGCCTGAGATAGACGTTGACCCGACAAACCCGTTGGGGCTCGAAAAAACGGCGATGGGGCGGTAGCGGCCCGTTGAAGCAGCGGCCCGATGAGAACGTGTATGAAAACCGTAGCATGGGCATCTTGCCCATGAGTCCCACGGGCATCTTGCCCGTGGCGAAAACCCGCGACCAGCACGGCCGGGACGGCCGTGCGACTCATGGCAAGCCATGCTACGGGAAACGCCATCCCGGCACGCCGGGACTCCCCCCGTAAGGAGCCCCAAGGGCCGGCCGCGAAAAAATCGTGACATTCGCGACATCCTCTTGCTCCACCCAAACATTGCCCGTATATCTCGGACGTGAAAGCTTAGCTGGATGAAGGTTGGCGCATGGGCATCGACGAACAGACAATCCAGGAGATCGTGCAGCGAATCCTGACCGCGGCCAGGCCGGACAAGATCATTCTCTTCGGCTCGGCCGCCACCGGACCGATGACCCGCGACAGCGACGTCGATCTGCTCATTGTCGAGCCGGATACCAGCGACCAGCGAAACGAGTATGTCCGCATCATCAAGGCGCTGTGGGACATCCGCTACCCGTTTGATGTGCTCTTCATCGACACGCGGTGGTTCGAGGAGAGCAAGGACATCATCGGCGGCATCGCCTACCCTGCCAACAAGTATGGAAAGGTGATCTATGAAGCCGCCTGAGCCGGCCAGGGCGCGAATCGGTCCGCCTGGCCCGGAAAGTCCTGACGCCAGCCCCGGCGCGCCGGGATGGCCGGCTCGAAGAAACATAACGCCTTCCTGCCCCCAAGGGGACGGCGTCACTATGAACGCTCCCGCGAGATTCGAAGGCGCCTCTGGCGTTTGTTGCTCTAGCCCCGTTCACGGGGCTTTGCCCCGCGCTAGCCCCTGAACAAGCGTAGCTGGCGCGGTTTTTTCGGGCTTCGGCGTAAAAAAAACTCGAAATCCCTTTGTTTTGTGGTTAAGAAGAACGTTTATGAGACGGAACTCTCAACCAACGAAAGGGATTTCGA
>Ga0315285_10001016_pt1 | contig 29230 bp, 31 predicted proteins | sample YL17G09_36_MG_FD_203698 | JGI IMG/M metagenome (GOLD analysis project Ga0315285, IMG submission 203698) | Sediment microbial communities from Yellowstone Lake, YNP, Wyoming, USA - YL17G09_36 | ecosystem: Environmental > Aquatic > Freshwater > Lake > Sediment | place: USA: Wyoming | collected...
CGTCACCGCGAACAAGGGACCGCTGGTGCTCGCGTATCCCGCACTCGCCGCGCTCGCGCAGAAGAATGGCGTGCCAATGTTGCACAGCGCGACTGTCACAGGCGGCTTGCCCACGCTGAACATCGGCACGCGTGATCTGGGTGTAGCGGTCATCGAAAAATTTGAAGGCGTCGTGAATGGTACGACCAACTACATCTTGTCACGAATGGCGCAGGGGCAATCATACGCCGACGCGTTGAAGCACGCGCAAGACATTGGAATGGCAGAAGCGGATCCATCGCTCGACGTGGATGGCTGGGACGCCGCGAGCAAATTGGTGATCATCGCGAACGCGGTTCTGCATCGTCCGACGACGCTAAAGGATGTGACGGTCGAAGGGATTCGTAATATCACGCCGGATCACTTGATCGCGGCGGAAGAACGCAAGCAAACGATCAAGTTGGTCGCGCTCGCAGAACGCGTCGGCAAGGATTACAACCTGAGCGTTCGCCCGACTCGGCTCGATAAAACGCATCCCCTGGCGCGGCTCGGCGCGGGGACGATGGGCGTAATCTATCACACCGACATCAACGGCACGATCTCTGCGTCTATCGAGGAAGAGGATCCGTATCCGACGGCAGCCGCTGTCTTGCGCGATATTGTACAGATCGCCACGGCGAGCGCGTGACCGCTGACGGTCAGAGAAACCAGGTTTCGGCAAGAAACCTGGTTTTTGCTTGTTGCCCCTCTCGCGGTATAATCCTCGCGATGAAATTCCTCGCCGACAACATGCTGGGCCGGCTCGCGATCTGGCTACGCTTGCTGGGCTACGATACGGCGTACCATCACGACGCGACGGATGCGCAACTCGCGCGGATCGCGCGCGCGGAGAATCGCGTTTTGTTGACGCGCGACGTTGAATTGACGCGGCGGCGCGGTGTGCGCGCGGTCCTGATCGAATCAGAACAGATAGAAGAACAACTGCGCCAGGTTTTCCACGCGCTCAACTTGACGGCACGCGAGGCATTCTCGCGCTGCGCCGAGTGCAATAGTGTGTTGGAAGAGGTGAGTAAAGAGTCAGTGCGCGGTCAGGTACCGCCGTACGTGTTTCACACGCAGGAACGCTATCGCCGCTGTCCGCGCTGCGCGCGCATTTATTGGCGCGGCACGCATTGGGCGCGCATGGTTGGACAGATGCAAGACCTTTGAAAAGCCATCCTTCTGTCATTTCGAGCCCTTCGGCGATACTCAGGGTAAACTCCGCGAGGAATCTCCAACGCGCGAATACGAGATTTCTCGTCGCTCAAAGCTCCTCGAAATGACAGTAATCAAGGAGTGCCAATGTCTGATCCACTCAACTTTCCCCAGGAAGAACTTTTCTCTAGCCCCGACGTGAATGCGGCGCGCGAATTTTTCAAACACAAATCGCGCGCGCGGACGAACAAATTGATGAGTGTCTCTGATGCCGTCAGTCGTTTCGTTCACGATGGCGATTATCTCGCGTCGGGTGGTTTTGGCGGCGTTCGCATCTCTACCGCGATCCTGCACGAGATCGTCCGTCAGCGCAAAAAGAAACTCGGTATGTCAGGACACACCGCGACGCACGATTTTCAAATTCTCGCGGCAGGCAAATGTTTCGATCGCTGCGACATCGCGTACGTCGTCGGTTTGGAAATGCGCGGACTCTCGCCGAACGCGCGGCGGATGATGGAGAGCGGCGAAGTGCGCGTGACCGAATGGTCGAACGCGACGCTCGGCTGGCGTTACAAAGCCGCGGTGATGGGCATCCCGTTTTTGCCCGCGCGTTCCATTCTCGGCACCGACGTGTTCAAGCACAGCGCGGCAAAGGAAATCGTCTGCCCGTTCACGGGGCAAAAACTCGCCGCGATTCCAGCGCTCTTTCCCGATGTCGGCATCATCCACGTTCACCGCGCCGATGTGTCCGGCAACGCGCAGATTGACGGCATCAGCATCGCCGATTACGACGTCGCACGCGCGTCGAAACGACTCATCGTCACAACCGAACGCATCGTCAGCACGGACGAGATCCGGCGCGATCCCAGCAAAACCATCGCGCCGTACTGGTTGACCGACGCGGTGTGCCATGTACCGTATGGCAGTTATCCCGGCAACATGCCGTACGAATACTATTCCGACGAAGCGCATCTCGCCGAATGGCTGGACGCGGAAAGAGATCAGACAACGCTCGACGCATTCTTGAACAAGTACATTTTCGGGACGAAGGATTTTGAAGAGTATCTCGCGTTGAAGGGCGGAGAAAAACGAATGGCGGAACTGCGCGCGCTGGAGCCGTTGAGGCGGAAGTCATAGTGTCATTGCGAGGCACGCCTTTTGTGCCGAAGCAAATCCCCAACTCCGATTTGGAGATTGCTTCGCACAAAACGCTCGCAATGACACCCGGAGGATCACAATGCCACACGAAAACAAACGCAACAACTTGATGGAACTGATGATATGCGTCGCGGCACATCAACTCGAAGACGGCAAGACCGCCGTCATCGGCACCGGGATTCCGCTCGCGGCGGCGATGCTCGCGCAAAAGACCACCGCGCCGAACCTCATCGTCTTGTTCGAAGCGGGGAGTGTCGCGCCGCAATTGATCAAACTGCCCATCTCCGTCGCTGATTCGTACACGCAAACGGGCTGCCTCATTCACGGCAGTATGAACGAGATCATGGAAGCGTGCCAGCGCGGCATCGTAGATTACACGTTCCTGGGTTGCGCGCAGATTGATATGTACGGAAACATCAACACGTCACTCATTGGCACTGATTATCAAAAGCCGAAAGCGCGACTGCCCGGCAGCGGCGGCGCGAACGACCTGGCTTCGTTTTGCTGGCGTACTTTGATCATCACGCCGCACGACAAACGCCGGTTCGCGCCGAAACTCGATTTCGTTACGACGCCGGGTTACCTCACCGGTCCGGGCGCGCGCGAACGCGCCGGCTTGCCGCCCGGCACAGGTCCCTACAAAGTGATTACGACGCTGGCGGTCATCGGTTTTCATCCGGAATCGAAACGAATGTGCGTGGAGAGTTTGCATCCCGGCGTGACGAAAGAGGACGTGCGCGCGAGCACCGGCTTTGAACTGTTATTCGTTGAACCACTCGCGACGACACCGGAGCCGACAGACGAAGAGTTGCGAATTCTGCGGGAGGAAGTTGATCCCCAGGGTTTGTTGATTGGAAAATAAAATCAGCACACCAAATAATCCGGCGAGCAATAGCGTTCCATCCAAGCGAACGGGCTATGCCATTTCAATCCTTTGTGACTGGGACCATACGGACCGCCATAGATGAGTCCGCCAAGCAGTCGCACGCCCCACGTGCCGGGAAACGCCATCCACTTTTTGTGTTGCCGCGCCTGAGCATTTGGATCGTCGGGGGCGACGGGATCGGGCAAGAATTCGACCCCCGGTTCGAGCGGTTGGAATTCGCGCGCGTCCGGTACACGATCCAGGCGCGTCGTACTTACATCCACTTTGAAGCGTAGACCTAGGATCGGAACGAACAGACCTGGGATCGTCGTCATATAACCAAGTGCGACAAACTGAAAATACGACGCGTGCGAACCGGCGGCGACGAATACAAGCGAATGCGTCCCGCCGGTCGTCGCTCGCTCGACATCTGCCCAATGCCGCCGCTTGCCGGTTTCGTGCGCGTAATAACTTGCGCCGACCGGCGAATAGTCTGCGCCAGCGCGCTGTAAGAAAACGCAGATACCTTCCCAATTCCCCTCGTGCTGATTCGCCCAATCGTCGTACAAATAGTAAAAACAGTATTGAATCGAAACATCGTCGTCGGATGCGGTGCCCGGTTGGAAGAAAGGACGCCCAACTTCGCACGACCAAACCGGATCGTCCTTGCCGATTTTTGCCGGGTCGCGCGATGCCGCAAGCGCTTCGCCTCGCGTTTGTACGCGCGCGTACGTCATCAGCGGAAAGCGCGCGCGGTTGAGAATGTCAAAGTACAATCGCCACGCGTAATCGGGATTGGGGAGCGGCTTGCGGAGCAGGATCAACGCGTCGTCTTCGCGCGTGCAGGCGGCAAGCGCGTCGAGTGTGGCGGGTTGACGCGGCTTGAACGCGCCGGCCGGAATGACACCGCGCGCCAACAACGGTTCGACCCCGCGCGGGCGATAATCTCCGATGAGTTCGGTTTGCAAGCCGGGACGCGCACGCGTTTGATCTTCGGGAAACAAAACGAGGCGCGGAGAAAAGCATTGCGCCAGGTCGCAGCGTTCGTCCCAGGTGAGAGTTGGTATTGCTCTCCTCCAAGTTTACGCGAAAGGGCGCGAAATGTGGTATCCTTTCGCGTTATTTCGCGCTCCTTTCGCGTTCACACCAAATACTTGCGAAACCACGCGAGCGTTTTCTGCCACGCGTCCTCCGCCGCCGCGCGATTGTAGATGTGCGGGCGCGTGTCGTTGAAGAACGCGTGCTCAACGCCAGGGTAAATGTGAATCTCGTGCGGCATGCCGTGCTTCTGCAACTCCGCTTCGAACGCGCGCGCCGCGTCCGGTGGAATACCGTGATCGTGTTCCGCGTACAACCCCAGTACCGGCACGCGCAGTTTCGCCGTATCGTTCGAGTCGAGCGGGCGTCCGTAAAACGCGACGACTGCGCCAATCGAATCGCCCTGCGCGGCAGTGGAGAGCGCGAGTCCGCCGCCCATACACCAGCCGACGATGCCGACTTTCTTCGGCGCGGTCGCGTCCAGTGATTTCAAGTACGCAACTGCCGCGAGCACTTCGTTCACCGCGCGCGTGCGATCCAGCGCCATCGCGAGTTTGCGCGCTTCATCCGGTTCCGCCGCGACCTGACCGTGATACAAGTCCGGCGCGAGCGCGATGAATCCTTCGCGCGCGAAGCGCTCCGCGACATCTTTGATATGCGGCACCAAGCCCCACCACTCTTGAATGACGACGAGCGCGGGATCTTTTGCCGCGTCATCGGGTTGGGCGAGGTAGGCGGGAATTGTTTGCACGTTCAATGGGTAATTGATCATTTGAGATTTGATTGTGGGCATGTGGCTCCTCCGTGCCAAATTATACTCATTTACCGAGAGTTGGACAAGGGGATAGATTCAATCTTCACGCCAAAAATCCTCACCCCCTCCTCCTCATACACCAACTGGTACCGCTCCGGCGCGTCCGTAAAATCGCGCGCAGGCAAAACCCCTGCGCGTCGTCCAAGATAAACATAGGTGATTTGCTGCGCGTCGATCCAACGCGCGAGCGCGTCCGGCGCGGTGGCGTTGTCTACGAAAGCCATCGCGCGATTCGTCGTGTACGGAATCCAACTGCCGCCGTCGGAGGGAACGTAGTACGACGGAAGCCACGCGAACGAATTGACCAGGAAGCGCGCGTCATCCGGCGTGTTCGCTTGAATCCACACCATCGCGCGCTCGTCCGCGCGCGTGAACAGAACCGTCGTCGGGTTGACGATGGAGAGCATTTCGCGCGCGCCGAGCAAACTGACCAACAAGCAAACCAACAAACCAACCGCAGTATTCTTCGTAAACAGCGCGCGCGCCAACTCAGCGATGAGCAGCGCGGCGGGGAAAAATGCCATCAAGACGACGAATGACCCATCGAGCATTTGTACGCCGATCAGGATTTGCAGCGCGGCAATCGCCAGCAGCGCGGCGAACCACGCGGCGACGATGAGCGCACTGCGCGTCCGCCGCACAAGCGCGACGACGACGCCAAAGGGGGCAATCGCCCAAAGGATAGGCCCGTAGTGCGATTGCATCACCGCGAGCGCGGTGGCGAGATCGATATCCGACGCGATTGCAACGTGCGCGGCAAGGTCTTGCGCAACATCGCGTTGGCTCGCGAGCGCGGCAAGCCAGAACATTCCGATCAACGAACCGGCAACTGCCAAGAGCGCGATGCGCCCTGCCCGTGCGAACGGGCGGCGCGCGCGCCAATTCTGCCACGCGAAATAAATCGCGACGAAGACGACGTAGAACGCGAGCAATCGAATGTGCGCGAACGCCAAGCCCGCGAGCGTGATCACCGCAAGCAAGTATGCGCGTACATCGAAACGAGGCGGCTCGATCAAATCCATCGCGCTGATGAGCGCAATCGGCAGAACCGCTATGCCTAACAGCAAGGGGTAGCGTCCCCAGGTGATAAAGTACATCGGCGTTGGCGTGAGGAACCAAACGCCGATCGCGCTACCAAAGCCCACGATCATGCTGCCTGACAATCGTCTCCCGAACAGAAAAAACGACAAGCCAATTTGTACGACAATCAATTGTCCGACGAGAAGCATCGCTTGAGGAATGGACATACCTGACAATTGAACGAGCAGCGCGACGATGCTGTGATAACCCAGGTGATAGATTGAGGCAAGCGGCGGGTGACCGTGATCGAGAAACCCTTTGATGTACGACGCGTGCGCGTACGAATCCACCCACAACGGCACGGGCAACTCTGCAACTTGAATGAATGCGACAATGAGCGAAAGCAGCGCGAGTGCGCTGAGCATTGTCATTGCGAGGAGTGATCCTGAGCGAGCGAAGCGAGTCGAAGGATGCGGCGAAGCAATCTCCACGCTGCTGTTTGGGGATTGCTTCGCGGAGTTGACACTGGGCAAAGGAAATGTGCTCGCAATGGCAGGAAGCGGTGAGACGCGCGCTGCAAGCGCGAGTACAAAAATCACGACGACAAGCCAAGCAACCGAAACCTGGAGCCACAACAACACAAGCGACGCGGCAGATAGCATCGCCAGGCTCAAACCGCCCACGCGCGCGAGCATCTCGGTGGAGATTTCTCGCTTCGCTCGAAATGACAATTGGAGCGCAAGACCCGGGATGAGGAAAATCAGCGCGGCAATTGGGATGCCCACCCATTCGCGCGCAAACGTTTTGCCGAGCGCGTCTAATCCGACGAAAAAATCAGGCGCGCAAAACACCCGGAAGGCAAGATCGCGGTCGGTCGCGCCGCCATCGAAATACATTTGCCCATCGGGCAGTACGTCATCCTCGCTTGCCCAGACGCTCAACCAGCCGCGCGTGATTTCGGCATGCGACGCGTCGAGAAAAAAATAGTACGACTGCGCTCGCGAATCGGGAATCGGAGCAAAATCGAACGTGGAGAATTGGTTGTGCCGAATTTCCGCAAGCGGAATGGACGCGGTGGCTAGATCGGCAAAATCGTCAACGCGATGGCGGAGATGAAATGTGACGCGGCTGTCCGGCGCAAATGCAAAATCGTCCGAGACGACCCAGCGTACCTGAATCGCGCTCAGACGCGGCGAGTGAGCGACAAACGTCTGCCCGATGGCTTGGTCGCCGACCAGGTTGCCCGCCGGGCTCACGGCATCATCCTGAATGTTCAAGGGATCAACGACACCGCGATTGCCGGTGAAAGCCAGCAGGACGATCAGACCAACAACAAGAATGAAAATGGAGATGCTGATCCAGCGCATCGGCATATTCGTTTTATGGATAAGCGCGCGGGGTTGGCGGCTGGGGCGGCTGGGGAGGCGGATAAGGTTGAGATGGTGGCTGCGGTGGAGGTGACGCGGGCGGCGCGCTGGACTGTCCCGGTTGCAGAACCGGAATCGTGTCAAGCAAACCATTGACTTGAGCGTACTGGGCAGAAATCCAACCGCGCACTTCCGGTTTTTGGATCTGGAAAATTTGGAGCCAATCGTTCGCCGCCGTTCGTCCGGTGACCTGCACGGTATCACCTTTGTTCAGGCGCGCGACGATTGCCGCGTTGGTGTTTGGTTGAGCGCGCACGCGCAGGTTATCTCCGGTGATCGTCGCCGGGACTGGTTGGGGCGGCTCTGTCGGCGGCGCGGCGGGCAACTCCGTTGGCGGCGCGACGGCTTGCGCGATCAGCGCGGTGGCAGTCGGTCGCGGACGCGCGGTCAGCATGGGTGTAGGTGACAGTGATGTAAAGAGATTGGTGATCTGGCACGCCAAGAGCGCGCTCGTAACAACAAGTAGCAGCGCATCTACACGTTTCAAGACTCACCTTCCTGGAGACGAAGCGCAGGCACGAATGGCTTGCGCGCTCCGTTCTGCGCGATCTCTTTTTCCATTTCGGTCAATACCGCCATGAGATCGTCTTCCCCACGCAGACGATAGTTCACGATGGTCACCGCGTTTTGTTCGACGAACACGTGGTACGCCCTCCCCGCGCGCGAGGTGCGTCTCTCGCGTTGAGTGTCCGACATTTTGCGCGTGACGATCATTCTCACCTGTCCGCTTTCGTCGAGCGAAACGTCCACTGCGCGCTGTTCGCCGTACTCTTTGTGCGCTTGGAGCGGCTCGTGACGCGTGATGTCGAAACGCAGATTTTCTAGTACGCGTATCCAATCGCGTTTGGATTCGTCATTCATTTAGGTTCCGCTCATTGCCCAATAATCGTAATGACCTTGGGATCGTTGATGACAATCTCCGGCGCGCCTTGATACTTGACGACCTTGCCCGTCACGCGAATCGTCTTGCCCATATAGATCAAGTCGGGACGTTGGGGCCACTTGCCCCAGTCCGAAGGAAAGATCACGACTTTCGCATCCGTTTCGGGACTGTCGCTGAATTGGAGAAACATCACGCGCCCGCTGTTGTAGATTTTCACGATCGCGCCTTCGAGCGTCACGTCGCGGTTGTAAAACTTGGCGGCATCTTTCCAATTGACGATCCCATTCGGTGGAATGGGCACCCCGGAAACCGGGAAAGGTTCGTCGGTGGAAACACTCCAATCTTTTTCGAACGATTGCTTGAGCACGGCGACCGCGTCCGACTGATCGAAGAGGATGCCGAGTTCGCGGTTGTTGTTGAGCGAATTATCGGAGACATTCTCGGAACCGACGAGCGCGCGCTTGCCGTCCACCACCGTCACTTTGCCAACCATGTGTGGATCGTCCATAAATTTGATTTGACCACCCACAGCGCGCACCTGGTCGTAGTACGGCTGTTGATTGTAGGGTCCCTGATTCTCAGTCGGTGGGATGATCACGCGGACGCGCACGCCGCGCTTGGCGGCATCGGCAACGTGACTCACGATTTCGGGCGCAAGCCATTCTTCCTGTTCCATCTCCAACGTCGTCTGCGCGCTATCAATCAGTTCCAGCCATTTCTGGCGCGCATTGACCGGACTCCAGACCAACCTGGCGTTGTTCAAGTCCGGGACAATTTTTTCCCAGTCGGCTTCGTACACCTTGATCATTTCCGCGACATCGTCGGGACGCGAATCCAAGACGCCATAACCGCGATTCGTTCTCACGCCGCTGGCGGTGAAATTGTAGGTCATGATCATCCCGATTTGATCGTCAATCACGAGGCTCTTTTCGTGGGTAAACCGGAAATCGTAGCTGGTCCAACGAAACCTGATCGGCGTTCCCTTGATCGCGTTGTAGAAATCTACGTTCATCGAGGAACCGCCGGAGGGATTCAGTTCCAACAAGACGCGCACGTCCACGCCGCGTTTGGCGGCGACGACGAGCGCGTCACGCACATCGTCGAGGGTAAACAAGTACATTTTCAAACGCACCGACTTGGTCGCGCTCTCAATCGCTTTCGTGAGGATGCCTGAACTGGTTTCCGGCACCGGGTACACCGTGAGACACTTGCACGATTGCGCGCGCTGCCAGAGTTGATCGGCACTGAGCAAAGGGAGCGCCGTCGGCGTCGGGACAAGGGTAGGAGCGATGGTCGGTGTCGGCATCGCGCACGCGACCAAGAGAAGCAAAACGAGGAGCGCACCCAGCGCGGTGATCTGCTTTGACATTTTCCCTCCACGAAATCAATCTATGTAACCATTGCGCGTCTCTTATCAACTGTCACCCATCACTTGTACTATACCGCGTTTCGCAAATTCGTCAAATGGTTGCAAAATGCGGGCACATCAATTATAATCTTCGGCGCCAGGAGGTAAGCATGCCCGGTTTCGTCGGACATACGGTCGCCAACACCGCTGTGCTCGTCGGCACGACGGTCGTGATGCGCGCCCAAGCGTGGTCGTGGCAAGATGTGATCGCGGTGGATGCTGGCATCGCGATCGCGTCGCTCATCCTCTCGCCCGATATGGACTTGTTCAACAGCAAATCTATGGACGATTGGGGCTTGCTGCGCCTATTCTGGTGGCCCTATGCCAAACTTGCCAAGCATCGCGACCGCCTGCATTTTCCGATTCTTGGGACCGCCGTGCGCTGGCTGTACGTCGCAGCGATTTTGTTGCTCTTCACCGTACTATTTCGATTTTGGTTCCGGCGCATCGGGCTAAGCGTCAGTTTCGATTTCGCTGGCGATACCGACGACATCATCTACAATGCGCTCTACCTTGCCGATGTGTTTCTCGGCGCGGTGCTCGCAGACACGATGCACTATATTCTCGATATGATCACGACGCGCCTCAAACGTCTCCTGCCGCACGATTACCACCAACGATATTACCGGTACGTGCAAGACCATCACGATCACCACGATCGCCCGATGCGTGGGCGCGAATGGATTTCTGAAGAGGAACATCAATGAAAGAAAAACTAGACGAACTAAAAAAACGATTTGCGACTGTCAGTGATTTGAGGCGGGCCGCGGCAGTGCTGAGTTGGGATCAGCAAACGTATATGCCACCGCGCGGCGCCTCCGCGCGCGCGGAACAACTTGCGACGCTCGAAAAACTGGCGCACGAACATTTCGTCGCAGACGAAAACGGCGCACTCTTGAACGACCTTGCCGTTGACGCGGCGCAACTGCCGTACGATTCCGACGACGCAAGCATGATCCGCGTGATGAAGCGCGATTACGATAAAGCCAAGCGCGTTCCCCCTGCGCTCGTCGAAGAGATGGCGCGCGCAGGATCGCTCGCGTTCGAGGCGTGGCACCAGGCGAGCGCGGAATCGAACTACAAACTGTTTCAGCCGTATCTCGAAAAAAACGTCGAACTGCGGATTCAACTCGCCAACTATCTCGGCTACCAGGATCGCATTTACGACGCCCTACTCGATCAGTTCGAGCCGGAAATGACGAGCGCGCAGGTCGAAACGATTTTCACGCCGCTGAAAAAAGAAATCGTCGCGCTGACGCAGGCGGTTGCGCGCAAGTCGAACGCGGTAGACGACGCGGTCTTGCATCGTGAATACGACGAGCAGAAGCAGTGGGATTTCGGACTCGAAGTGATCCGGCGCATCGGGTTCGATTTTGCGCGCGGGCGGCAAGACAAAGCGCCGCATCCGTTCACGACCGGCTTTGCTCTGAACGACGTACGGGTTACGACGCGCGTCAGCAAGAACTTTTTGTCCATGATGTTGTTCGGCACGATTCACGAAACCGGGCACGCGCTGTACGATATGGGTTATCGCGCGGAACTGGAGCGCACACCGCTGGGCGGCGCGGCATCGCTCGGCGTGCACGAATCGCAATCGCGCCTGTGGGAGAATGTGGTCGGGCGCAGTCGTGGCTTTTGGCAGTACTGGTTCCCACGCTTGCGCGAGGTCTTTCCCGCGCGACTCGCCGACCAGACCGTCGAATCGTTCTATCGCGCGATCAACAAAGTCGAGCCATCGTTCATCCGCGTCGAAGCGGACGAGGTGACGTACAGTTTGCACGTTATGCTGCGCTTCGAAATTGAAAACGCGCTGGTCGAACGCAAGTTGAAAGTCGCGGATGTGCCGGAGATGTGGAACGTCAAAATGAAGGAGTACCTGGGCATCGTTCCGCCGAACCACGCGCAAGGTTGTTTGCAAGACGTGCACTGGTCGTACGGCGACCTGGGATACTTTGCGACGTACTCGCTCGGCTCGATGTTCGCGGTACAGTTGTACGAGAAAGCGGTGCGCGACCTGCCCGCGATTCCAGAACAAATCGCCCGAGGCGAATTTGCCGAGTTGCTGGGCTGGCTGCGGAAGAATGTGCATACACACGGACGCAAGTTCACGCTCGACGAACTCGCGCGCCGCGTGACCGGCGAGCCGCTGCAGTCACGATCGTATGTGGCGTATTTGAAAAAAAAGTTTGGGGAAATTTACGGAGCGTGAATTCGTAGGGGCGACCGGCCGGCCGCCCCTACTTGTGATATAATACTCACGGAGGAAAACGGATGGCACTCACCCGTGAACAAGTGCGGCACATCGCCGAACTTGCTAAATTGAAACTCAGTGATGACGAAATTAGCCGAATGACCACGCAACTCTCCGCGATTCTGGACTACGCCGCACGTTTGCAGGAACTCGACACCGACACGATCCCGCCGACGGCGAGCGTCGTGCCGCTGCAAAATGTGATGCGCGCCGACACCGTGACGGCTTCCCTGCCGCGCGCTGACGTGCTGGCGAACGCGCCGGACCAGAGTGAGGACGGAGCATTTTTCCGCGTGAGGGCAATCTTAAAGGAGTAAAATGTGGCAAGTGCCAAGTGAGAAGGGATGTCATTCCCCGTCACTTGTCACCTGTCACTCATCACCTATGAAAATCGCATGGTTTGGGCATGTCGCCTCCGCGCGCGCAGATGGACTGGTGACCTACTCGCGCGAAATGATCGCCGGATTGCGCAGGCGGGGTCACCACGTCACTTTTTTTTATCACACCAGCCGCGAGCGCGGTTTGGGGCAGCGCGATCCCAACGACATCCGGATCGGTTCGTTCGACATTTTGAACCGTGCGATGCTCTCCACTCCGCGCGCGCGTGAACTGATCGAAGAAACGATCGAACGCGAGCGGATTGACCTTGCCCACATTTCGCTGTCCTTCTCACAACTCGATTTCAGTCTGCCCGAGATCTGCCATGCGCTCGGTAGGCCCGCGATCGCGACCTTGCACTTTCCGTACGGACCACTCAAGACGTTTTGGGGCAACGCCGTGCGAGTCCTCTACCGGGCTTATTCAGGTTCGTTGAGGAACTATGACGCGGTTATCGTCTTTTCTGAAAACCAGCGCGCGCTGCTGATCGAGTACGGCGTTTCGCCCGACCGCGTGCGCGTGATTCCGAATGCGGTCGACGTGGCAACGTACGCGCCGGGACCGAGCGACTTCAAAGCAAGCATCGGCGCGTCCCTGCTTGCCACGTACATCGGTCGGGTCGATCCGGAGAAAAACGTCGGTGATTTCCTGGAAGCGTTCCACGAATTGGATACGCCGGACGATCACAAGGCAGTCGTCGTTGGCGACGGAATGGACTTGGCGCGGCTGCGCCGCAAGTACCGCGACGATCCCCGCATCCTTTTCAAAGGATACGTCAGCGATGTGCGCGAACGGATTCGTATCTTGCGTGCAGCGGACGTTTTCGTTTTGCCTTCTTCCATCGAAGGGTTAGCGCAAGCCATGCTCGAGGCGATGGCTTCCGGCACCGCCGTCATCGCGACCGACGTGGGCGCGGACGCGGAAGCGCTGCGCGGCGCGGGCATCGTGATCGATCTGGCGGCGTTGGAAGACCAACTGCCGCTCGCGCTGCGCGTGTTGATCGAGTATCCCGATTTTCGCCGCGAACTCCAGATCCGCGCGCGCGAGCGCGCCGTGCGCGACTATTCACTCGAAACGAACATTGACCGGGTGGTGGAATTGTATCGCGAATTAGCATGCAGCAAATAGCAAACAGAAGCAATCTATACCATGCAGAAACAGTTCACGAAAGAAGATGCCGAACGCGCACTTGCCATCGCGGGAGAACTCGCAACCGCTGTAGAATACCTGCTTCCGACTTTGCTGGAGGAAGAATAGTGGAACTCGATCGCCTGACGGTTCACCAAGCGCGTGCTCTTTTGGAAAAAGGCGAAATCAGTTCGGTCGAATTGACGCGCGCGGTGCTCGACCGCATTGCCGCGCTAGACGCGCGCGTGAAGGCGTACCTGACCGTCGTCGCGGAGCGCGCGCTCGCTCAAGCGCGCGCGGCGGACGCGCGTTGGGCAGAGCATCGGCGCGGGGATGGGGAGACCCCACCTCTACTTGGAATTCCGATGGCGATCAAGGACGAGATTTGCACGCGCGGCGTTCGCACGACCGCCGGATCGAAAATCCTCCACAACTTTGTACCGCCGTACGACGCGACGGTGATGGAAAAGTTGAATGCGGCAGGCAGCATCCTGATCGGCAAAACGAATCAAGACGAGTTCGCGATGGGCTCGTCTACCGAAAACTCGCGCTATTTCGTCACGCGCAATCCCTGGGATTTGGAACGCGTGCCCGGCGGGTCCTCCGGCGGCAGCGCGGCGGCAGTGGCGGCGGATGAGGCGTTGTTCGCGCTCGGCACTGATACCGGCGGGAGCGTGCGCCAACCGGCGTCGCTCACCAACACCGTCGGCTTGCGTCCGACGTATGGACGCGTCTCGCGCTTTGGCGTCATCGCGTTCGCGTCCTCGCTCGATCAGGTGGGAGGGATCACGAAGGACGTGCGCGACGCGGCGACGATTCTCGGTATCATCGCCGGATACGATTCGCGCGAAGCGACATCGGTCAATGTGCCGGTGCCGGATTATGGATCGGCATTGGTAGGGACGCTTAATAAAACGCCCCTACACGGCGTGCGCGTCGGCGTGCCGCGCGAGTATTTCGCGGAAGGGTTACAGCCCGGCGTTGAACGCGCGGTGTGCGCGGCGATGCGCGTTTTGGAATCGCTCGGTGCGACCACGCGCGAGCTGACGCTGCCGCACACCGATTACTCACTGCCGACGTACTATCTCATCGCACCGGCAGAAGCATCGGCAAATCTCGCGCGCTACGACGGCGTCAAGTACGGTTATCGGCTTGCAGAAAGCAACGAGGTGTGGGAAGTGATGCGCGCGACGCGTGGCGATGGGTTTGGCGCGGAGGTCAAGCGGCGGATTATGCTCGGCACGTATGCGCTGAGCGCGGGGTATTACGACGCGTACTATTTGAAAGCGCAGAAGGTTCGCACACTCATCAAACAGGATTTTGATCGCGCGTTTGAAAGCGTGGACGTGATCGTGGGACCGACCTCGCCGAGTGTCGCGTTCAAAATCGGCGAGCGCGTGGACGACCCGCTGCAAATGTACCTCGCGGACGTGTTCACATTGTCGCAAGCGCTCGCGGGCATCCCGGCGATTTCGATTCCGTGCGGATTTTCGGGTGGACTGCCGGTCGGATTGCAGATCATCGCGCGCGCCTTCGCCGAGGAACAGATATTGCGCGTCGCGTACGCGTACGAGCAAGCAACGGAGTGGCACACGCGCAAGCCGGTGTTGTAACAGAACTCCAACTTGATTGTGAATTCAATGCGAATGAATCCCAAAATCTCGATCAGCATCCTGCTCTTCCTTTTCTATTTTTCCATCTACGCATTCACGATGAAAGGCCAGATACGTTTCGGTGATGAGGCGGAGAGATATCTGACTGTCCAAAGCATAGTCGAACGGCACGATTTGGCTATTCAGTTCGATCAGGACCTGCATCGGCACATTGGTTTGGACGGGCGGAATTATAGCTTCTATGAACTGGGGAGCACCCTCCCGCTCGTACCTTTCTACGCGGTTGGCAACTTCGTCGCAAAATTTTTCCCCTCGGAAGATCCAAATTGGATTGAGACGCTATTTACTGGACTGCTCAATCCTGTTCTCACTGCACTTACCTGCGTCTTGCTCTACCGATTCGCGATTGCCCTAGGTAACTCAGCCAAGTCTGCACTGTTCACTTCAATGCTCCTGGGTTTGGCGACAATTGCTTGGCCATATTCGAAAGGGTTAGAACGCGAACCGATCTTGTCTCTCTGCTTGCTGCTATCTGTCTACGCAGCGTTCATGTTTCGTCAAAGCGGTGAGACAAAATGGTTATGGGCAACAGGCGCAAGTCTCGGTTTCTTGCTTTTCGCGAAGATTGCCACAGTGATACTAGTTCCATTTTTTGCTCTTTACATCGCAACTGAATTCTTGCCAATCAAGAGAGATCGTTCAGCCATCAGGTCGTTGCTCCGACTCTCCTGTTTTGCAATTCCTATCGTTGTGTTGGTAGGAGTTCAAGCAATATACAATCAAGTTCGATATGGTGATTTCACGGACATCGGGTTGGTCAGTGAAATGGGTAACCCAATTACCTTTCATTTCGGTCTTTCCTATCTTAATGAGATGCTCCCTGCGTTTCTATATTCACAGGAAAAAGCCGTTTTCATTTACTCGCCACCGCTTTTGCTGCTACTTCCGGGTTGGATAAAATTTGTCAGGCGCAAGAAGCAGGAAGCTCTACTGGTTGCATCACTTATCATTGCACTTGTCCTTTTTTATTCACTCGATAGAAGTGGAACCCAAGTAGGATGGTGGGGCCCCAAAGAACTCGTCGATATTACGCCGCTGGGGCTTGTGCCTCTCAGTATACTCCTGACTGAAACAAGACATCTATTGAGACGTTTCTGGTATTTGCTTGCTTTCGGCCTAGGTCTAGTGGGGTGCAGGCATACAGACGGTCGCGCTCCTGGTGGATGATCGCGAGTATTCCGATGTAACCGGGAATGGGATTGACTTTGGAAGAGGAATAGATTTCTTGCGTCACGGAGCGATGGATTCACTGTTGCTCAACCTATCACCAATCGGAAGGTTCGTTCAAGTTAATATCCATGGAATCGGGATGTTCTTCGTTGCTGTATTGCTTTTCGTGTGGATCATCAAGAGAATCTCACGCGAAAAAGTGGTTGGTGGAGCATCACTCCGTTGGAATTCGGCACTGTTAGCTCTTGTGCTGGTTGCCCAGTTCTTCTCTTTCATTACCTGGGTGGTTGCCCCTTATACGCAAGTCATGATAGCAAAAGCCAACACCAGATTTGTCGCTGGGAATCTCTTTCTTGCAGACAATCGAAAATGCGAAGCCAGCGCCATGTACCTTCGCGCGTTGGCTGGGAGAACGATTTACCTAACAGATGCGTTTACGCGAATCGGAGAACTGTTGCCCCGCGCTCAAGGGCGAGGGATAGCGCCAAGCGATCTAACGGCGAATGTACAAGCGTCAGAGATAGCAATTATCGAGGAAGATGATGCGGATGCCCTTGACGGAGCAAGTTCACTCAAGATCTCTCTGCCGGCGGAGAAAGACGAAGATGTCTATGTCTATACGGATCCGATTGGTGCAAAACCCAATAAACCATATGAACTCTCTGGTTGGATCAAGGTTGAGGGAATAAATGACGAAAAGTATGCAGTGGTTTCAATCGTTGAGGATGATGGCAATTGGGGTAACAGCAGAGGCACTACTATCCTGAGCCTGCGCGGAACCTACGGCTGGCAACCCTTTGCCCAAACGATTACCACGCTTCCGACAACGCGACGAGTGTTCCTCGTGGCAGGACTATGGAGAACTCACGGCACGGTCTGGTTCGGCTTGCTTCAGTTCGCTCTGATTACAGAAGATAACCCTGCAACAAAAATATTAAGATCCTGTCCACCATAGCCAAAGGTGTTCGCGCTCCGTGAGAAAGACAGCCAAGTAGGTGAGCAAGAATAGGAATGACGTTTTGAGACAGAAAGCCTCTGTACGGAGCCCGGCATTTGCCCTTTCGCCCACTCTGGTATATAATGCGCGTCGCTAAATAATCACGCCCTGGCAATCGAGCAACAAGTGTCGCGGCCGGCGGTCAGTCGTCAGCGGTCGTTGCTCTGGGGCGGAAGCCATCGTCTAATCCCACGCGGGATCAAATTCAACACGATGGACAAAAACACAAGGAGTTGTCGTGGCTGTTTTACCAATGAAGTCGCTGCTGGAAGCCGGCGTCCACTTTGGACACCGCACGCGGCGCTGGAATCCCAAGATGCGCCCGTACATCTTCACCGAACGCAACGGGATTCACATCATTGACCTCCAGCAAACGATGGGCAAACTGGAGGAAGCGTACAACTTTGTTCGCGAGGCCGCCGCGCAAGGCGGGATGATTCTCTTCGTCGGCACGAAACGCCAGGCGCAGGAGACCGTGCAAGCCGAAGCCCTGCGCTGCGGGATGCCGTACGTCACCCAGCGCTGGCTCGGCGGCACACTCACCAACTTTCGCACGATCCGCTCGCGCATTGACTATATGCTTAAACTCGAAGAGCGGCAAGCCACCGGCGATCTCGACAAACTGATCAAGAAGGAAGCGCTCTTGCTCACGCGCGAGATGACCAAACTGCAAGCGCGCGTCGGCGGCTTGCGCGAAATGCGCCGCCTGCCCAAAGCGCTCTTCGTCGTAGACACTCACCACGAGGCGAACGCAGTTGCCGAAGCGACCACCCTCGGCATTCCAATCGTCGCGATGTGCGACACCAATTCCAATCCCGATCCCATCGCGTATCCGATTCCGTCAAATGACGACGCGATCCGCGCGATCAAGTTGCTCGCCGGCAAGATTGCTGACGCGGTGATCGAGGGCAAGAACATTCGCGGCGTCCTCGTCGCCGAAGCGGAAGAAGCCGGAGCGGTCGTCCCGCCCGCCGAAGAACTGCCCGCCGATCTGCCCGATGTTCACATCGAAGAAGGCGCATTCGAAGTAGAAACATCTGAAGACAAGAACAAGGAAGCCGAACAATGAACGCGTCTGCTGAGCAAATCAAGAAACTACGCGAACTGACCGGCGCGGGCGTCCTAGACGCCAAGCGCACGCTGGAACAATACAACGGCGATTTTGACAAAGCGCTCGCGGTGCTAAGGGAAAAAGGATTGAAAGCCGCGGAGAAAAAAGCGGAACGCATCGCCAAGCAAGGTTTGGTCGAAACGTACGTCCACGGCGGCGGCAAAATCGGCGTGCTGGTCGAAGTCAACTGCGAAACCGATTTTGTCGCAGCGACGAACGAATTTCGACAACTGGCGCATGATCTCGCGCTGCAAATCGCCGCGTCCAAGCCGCTCTACGTTTCGCTGGACGACATCCCCGCGCACGTCATCGCAGAACAGAAAAAGATTTTCGCCGATGCCGCGCTGGCGGAGGGCAAACCCGCGAACATCATCGAAAAAATCGTGCAGGGCAAGACGGACGCGTTCTTCAAACAAGTCGTCCTGCTCCGCCAGCCGTACATCCGCGACGATACGCTCACAATTCACGATCTTATTCAATCCACCATCGCGAAACTGGGTGAGAACATCGTCGTAAAACGCTTTGCGCGTTTTGAACTAGGAGAATAAAAACAAGCAATCGGGCAATCAGTCAACTGGTTGCCTGATTGCCCAATTGTCTGATCGCCTGACTGCGGGGTGAAATGCCAGAACTCAAGTACAAACGCATCATGCTCAAACTGGGCGGCGAGTCGCTGTGCGGCAAGGGTCAGGTGGGAATTGACCCCAAATCCGTCGCGTATCTCGCCGACGAAATTCAAGCCGTCAAGTCGCACGGCGTCGAGATCGGCATTGTGATTGGCGGCGGAAATTTTTGGCGGGGCAACGATCCGTACGCGCAAGGGATGGATCGCGCGAGCGCTGACTATATGGGCATGCTCGCTACGGTGATCAATGCACTCGCGCTGCAAGACGCGTTGGAAAAGCGCGCCTTGTACACCCGCGTGCAAACCGCCATCGAAATGCGCGCCGTCGCCGAACCGTACATTCGCCGCCGCGCGATCCGTCATCTCGAAAAAGGTCGCATCGTCATCTTCGCCGCCGGGACGGGCAATCCTTTCTTCACGACGGATACTGCCGCCGCACTGCGCGCGAAGGAAATTGACGCCGACATCCTTTTCAAAGCGACCAAAGTGGACGGCGTCTACGACAAAGACCCGCTCAAGTACCCCGACGCGAAAAAATTCGAGCGACTCACGTACAACGACGCGATCCTGATGGAACAAATTCAGGTGATAGACAATACCGCGCTCTCACTCTGTATGGACAACCGCCTCCCCATCATCGTCTTCGATCTGGCGAAGCCGCGTTCCATCGAACACGCAGTCCTGGGCGAGGCGATTGGGACGATCATAACCAAGTGATCAGTGATCGGTGGTCGGTGATCAGTCTTCTCTTTTCTGACCACTGACCTCTCACGACTGATCACTATTCGGAGAATCTATGATTGACGATGTCAAAGCCGACGCCGAAAATCGAATGAAGAAAACGATTGATGCATTCAAGCGCGAACTGGTGGGCATTCGCACTGGACGCGCCTCGCCCGCGCTGATCGAGCCGTTAAGGGTGGACTATTACGGCACCGCGACGCCCCTGCAACAGATCGCCACGATCTCCGCGCCCGAAGCGCGCTTGCTCGTCATCAAGCCGTACGATCAGTCGTCGTTATCTGCCATCGAAAAAGCGATCTTGAAATCGGATCTCGGGCTGACGCCGATGAATGACGGCAAACTCATCCGCCTGCCGATTCCGCAACTCACAGAGGAGCGGCGCCGCGACTTGACCAAAGTCGTTCACAAGCACGCGGAAGAAGCGCACGTCGCCGTCCGCAACGTCCGCCGCGACGCGCTCAAAGACCTCGAAGAGATGGAAAAGGAAAAAATGATCTCCGAGGATCAGCATTTCAAGGGCAAAGACTTGCTTCAGGAATTGACGGACAAGTACATCGCGCAGGTGGATCACATCGCCAAGGCGAAAGAAGCGGAGATCATGGAAGTTTGATAGTTGGATAGTTTGATAGTTGAATAGTTCGATCACGGCTCAACTATCAAGCTATGCAACTATGCAACTATCAGACTATGGAACTTGACAAAAGCGCGCTAACAAAAATCCCGAGGCACGTCGCGATCATTATGGACGGCAACGGACGTTGGGCAAAGCAGCGTGGACTGCCGCGCAACGAAGGACACCGCGCGGGCGTCGAAAACATGCGCCGCGTGCTAGAAGGCGCGGTCGAGTTCGGCGTCAAGGTGATGACGATCTACGCGTTCTCGACGGAAAACTGGGGACGCCCTGAAGAAGAAGTGCACGGCTTGCTCAGCATCTTTGAAGAAGTGATCGCGCGCGAGGTGACGGAACTGCACAAGAACGGCGTGAAACTGCGCCACCTTGGGACGCTCGACGGCATCAACGACAAAATGAAAGAGGCAGTCAAGAGCGCGATTGAATTGACGAAGAACAACAACCGCATCACGCTGAACATCGCGTTCAATTACGGCGGGCGCGTGGAAATTCTGAACGCAATCGCACGAATGATCGAAGACCGCGTCGCGCCTGAACGACTCGACGAAAAAGTTTTCGGGAGTTATCTGTACACGGCGGGTGTGCCTGATCCTGATTTGATCATTCGCACGGCGGGCGAGATGCGCCTGTCGAACTTTTTGATCTGGCAAGCCGCCTACGCGGAATATTACAGCACGCCGACGTATTGGCCCGATTTCGACAAACAAGAATTGTACAAGGCGCTTGTCGCGTTCAGTCAACGCCAGCGTCGTTTTGGAAAACTAGAAAACATTTAGCCGAGCCACCCCCGTGCTGAAAACTCGCCTCATCACCGCATTCTTTCTCATACCAGTCATCCTCGGGTCCGTGTACTATGGCGGACCCGTGTTTTTCGCGCTGGTCACCGCCGCCTTGCTTGTCGCGGGGTACGAGTTATTCGAAATGGCGCGGCACGCGGGGCATCAACCGATGCCGTGGCTCGGGCTTGCGCTCATCGCACTCATTCTGCTGGACGCGCACACGCAAACCGATTTCGCGCGCGCGATTCTGACCGCTACGCTCGTCGTGTCACTGACCATCGGCGCTGTGCGACCGCGCGAAGGATGGCTCGTGGGCTGGGCGATCACTGTGGCGGGCGCGCTGTACGTCGGCTGGCTTGGCGCGTATTTTCTGCTGGTGCGGGCGTTGCCGAACGGTCTGATGTGGACAACGCTCGCCTTGGTGACCGCGTGGGCAACCGACACGGGCGCATACATCGTGGGTACGCGATTCGGTCGGCATAGATTCTCTCCCGTCATCAGTCCGAAGAAAACCTGGGAAGGCGCCATCGGCGGATGGATCGCCGCGCCGCTGGTACTTGTCGCGCTCGGCTGGCTTTTCAGTCTGCCACTCGTTCACTGCGCGCTGCTGGGATTCCTCATCGGCATCGCGGCAACGTTCGGCGATCTCGCGGAATCGTTATTGAAACGACAGACGGGCGTCAAGGATTCGAGCAACATCGTCCCAGGTCACGGCGGCATCTTGGATCGGTTGGATAGTTTGTTGTTCACGGCAGTGGTGGTGTATTATTATCTCGTTTGGATTTTGCGAGTAGGAAATTAGTGATTAGTGATTGGTGATTAGTCAACGAGTTGACTAGTCACTCATCGACTAGCTGGCTTATGTTGAACGCACTTCTCTCCCTCCTTTCCCTCGGCAATATCATCTTTTCATCTGCGATCATCATCGTCGCGTTTTCGTTGTTTCTCTACCTCTTCGCGAACAATTTTCGCAACTCGGTCGCGCGTTCGTTTTCGGTTCTGCTCGCGTTTCTCACACTCATTTACATCGGCGATGTGTTCTTGCAGCGCGTCGAAACATTTGGCGATGCGGTGATATGGTTGAAGTTCAAATGGATCGGACTCGCGTTCATTCCCGCGGCGTACCTGCATTTCTCCGATGCGCTCCTTCGCTCGACGAACGCGTACTCGCGGCGACGGCGCATCGCGGTGATGTTGTCGTATCTTTCGAGTGGCGCGTTCCTCTTGCTCGTCGCGCTCACCGATCTCGTCGTGCAAGACGGTTTCTTTTTGCCGCCGGCGACACAATTTGAAGCGGGACCGCTGTTCCCACTTTTCGCCATTTTCTTTTTCGCGCTGACGGGTTGGGGCTTTTACAACACGCGCAAGGCGCGCAATCGCTGCCTTACCCCCACCACACGTCGGCGTATGACCTATCTCGAAATCGCGTTCTTCGCGCCCGCGCTCGGCGTCTTTCCGTACCTCATCATTGCGAGTTTCCCCGCGACTTTTTCGCCGCCGCTGTTGCTGTTGATCGCGCTCCTCACCAAAGTTGGCATCGCGCTGATGATGACGGTGATGGCGTATACCGTCGCGTATCAAGGCGCACTTTCGCCCGACCGCGTGATCAAGCACAACTTGATTCACTATCTGCTGCGCGGACCGCTCGTCGCGACCGCCGTCATCGGCTTGATGTTTTTCGTGCCGACGGTCGAGCGCTGGTTCGGCTTGACGCGCGAAACGATTTGGTACGCGATCATCATCGGCGCGATTGTGACGCTGGAACTTGCGATCAATCTGGCGAAACCCTGGATTGACAAGATCGTTTTCTGGGATGACCGCGAAGACCTGGAGCGCATCCAGGAAATTGACAAGCGTTTGCTGACGACGAGCGACCTGCGCCAACTGCTCGAAAACATTTTGTCGGCGACGTGTGATCTGCTCCAGGTGCAAACGGGCTTCGTCGTCGCGCCCCACGACGGCGATTGGAAAATCGAAACGCTCGCGGGTTCGCGCGAGCAGGTGCGGCAGTTCCTTGCGAAAACCGACCTGACGCCGCTGACCGCAAGCAACGGTGTGAACGGTCGCGGCTTTGTCGCGCGCGATAGCTTTTGGCTGTGGCACCTGCGCGCGCAATCGCGCGATGAAATCATCGGCGTGCTCGGCGTCGTCGCGCGCTCACCCGAACCCGCTTTGTCGGAGCGCGAACAGAAATTTGTCGCCGCGCTCGTGCGCCAGGCGGAACTCGCGCTCGAAGATCGGCAATTGCAGCAAGGGGTCTTCGCCGCGTTTGAACAACTGACGAGCGAAATCGAACTGTTGCAGCGCGCGCGCGGCAAACCGCGCTACGTCGGCACGATGGCAACCGAACGCGTCGAGGACGAGCAGATCACGTCTCCTGATTTTCATCGCGCGGTCAAAGATGCAATTGACCATTACTGGGGCGGTCCCAAGTTGACCGAGAGTCCGCTCCTGCAACTGCGCATCGTCCAAAATTTGCTCGACGAGTACGAAGGCAATCCCGTGCGCGCGCTGCGCGGGCAGATCGCGCACGCAATTGAAACGCTCAAGCCCGACGGACAGCGCTCGTTCACTGCGCCCGAATGGCTGCTCTACAACATTTTGGAATTCAAAGTGATCCAGGGAATGAAAGTGCGCGAGATCGCGCTGAAACTCGCGATGAGCGAGAGCGATTTGTACCGCAAGCAACGCATCGCGATCCAAGAAGTGGCGAAGACGCTCGCGACGATGGAGGAGCGGAGACAGGGGAAGGAGAATGGGACGGGCGACTAGAAGTCGCAGCAACAGCAGCACGAAGTCTGACCACACCGATTGATTTTTAGCCGACGGAGGGCATGCCCTAAAGTAGCCCGCGGCGCTGGAATTGCACAAGGTTTACCACTCATGATTTCCCTCGAATCGCCGCGGCGCGCGCGTGCGCTACCGCGCAAAAGTACGGCGTCGCACCATCCAGCGCGCCGGTCTCCAGATGCGCGTGCGCGGCGCAGTGCAAGCACAAATTCACGATGGCGCACTGACGGCACGTCGCCAAAAATTCGGCGTTGCGCGAACGGAGGTCGCGCACGCGGGGCACGAGCGTTTCCCACGCGTCGCGCAAACTCGTCTCGCGCAGATTGAGCGTTGTCTCCGGCGCCCAGAGCGACGAACAGAGCCGGAACGTGCCATCGTAGCCGACGTTGAAACTACCGTTGCCCGCGCCGCAGTGAAAGAGATGGTCGCAGCCGATGTGCGTGAAATCTTCGTTGATGAGCGTGTCGCAGTTCTTTTGCAAAGCGCCGAAACGCTTTTCGTCGGCGCGTTCGAGCGCGACGACCTGCTCCGGCGTCAAGCTTCGTTGCGAATTTCGGCGTTGCGCACCGGGTCGCCATCAAAACGTCCGTGCAGTTGCGGATCGAACCGGTAAAAATCCTTGGTGTGCGCGCGCGCAAATTCCGCAATCGCTTCGAGCTCGTGCAAATTTGATTTGAGTGCCATCGCTTTCAAGCGGACGCGCACTCCGGCATCAAAGAGCAAATCCAGCCCGTGCATAAATCGGTCGAACGTGCCGCGCTTGCGCGAGACACGCTCGTACGTTTCGCGCGTGACGCCGTAGACAGTCACTTCGATATCGCGCGGCGGATACTTCTTGAACAGCCGCGCGTGCTCTTCGGTGACGAGCGTCGCGTTCGTAAAGACAGAGACGAGCAAGCCCTTGCGTTTGAGCACGAGGTAAATGTCGGCGAAATCGGGACGGAGCAGCGGTTCGCCGCCGGTGATGAGACACCACATCGCGCCGAGTTGCACGGCTTGATCCGCAATCCGCGCAATTTCCGCGACCGAAAGTTCCCGCGCGCGCGCATCCGCATCGCCCGCCGGGAGATTGATGTAACAATGGCGGCAGTCGTTGTTGCAGCGCGCGGTCACTTCGAGGTCGAACGACAACGGCACGCGCTTATCTTTCAGTTTATCCCAGAGCGGAAATTGTTGGATTTCAAGAGTATTGGGCACAGTTTGTTGGATACTTGGTTATCCGTCGTCAATTGTTCGGTGGCTGTTCACTGACAATCGCTTCCTCAGCGTCACTCTCCGTCGCCCGTTTCTCTGCCCCTCGGCTATGAATTCCTCTTCGAGTACAGGGAGCATCACGCGCTCAAAGCCGAGTTTGCGATACAAGTCAAGCGCGGGGCAATTGTCGGCATAGACATTCAGAAAAAGTTCGGGCGCGCCTTCGGCGCTTGCTTGCGCGATCACGCGCTGCGTGAGCGTTTCACCGACTCCCATCCCGCGATAGCGTCCCCACACGGCGAGACTGAACAGCCAATCGCCGACGTAGGGAAAATGCTCTTTGGGATGGCGCACGAGTTGGACAAAGCCGAGCAGTTGGTTGGCGTGCTTGGCGACATAGTTTGTGACGCCCGGCATCTGCGGTCGCGGCATGGCATCGCCTCCGGGATTCAAGCGCGCGTGTACCTCAATCAAATCGCGCACACTCGCTTCTTCAATCGTGACGGTGGGTCGAAAGCGTTTGATCCATGCGCGAAATCTCGGCAGGCGCTGCAAGCGGCGCAGAACCGCGCCCGCGGGACGGAGTGGCAGGTAGAACAACTGCTTGAGCGGCGCGAGCCACTCGCGCGCGTTGAGCCACGCAATCAATCGCCGCTCGGCTCCCAGCCCCAGTCCTACCGTACGGCCATCGCGCTCGACGCGCGTGACGATGCCAAGCACATTCGCGCGCGGAATAATCGCGTCCGCTTCGAGACAGTTGTCGCCGCGCGCGATTACCACCCCATTGTTCGTGGCAATAACCCGATGCACGGCAAGACGCGCGGTATCAGGTTGGACAAACGCGATCACGTCGCCGACGCGCGGGGCGAGCGGCGCAACGGTGAGAATATCGCCGTGCTGGATGAACGGCGTCATACTGAAACCGAGCGCCTCAAAGCGAAAGGGCACACCGCGTTCGAGCACACCGCGCATCAATTCGAGTTGAACGCGATTCGTCACGCGCAGTTCACCATTGGCGCGGACGAAAGATGAATTATCTGCTGTCATCCTTCGCAACCAAAATTCCTCGCCGCACCATCTCGCCGGCAAAACCAAGCACGTCCGCCTCAAGTTCCGTGCGCGGTGCGTCAAATTCTTGCGCGAGCGCGTCCACGACAGCGCCGAGTGTGCGCGCGCCGTCGAGGTGTTTCCAGATCGCCTGCCCGGTCTCGTTCAGCGAATACAGTTCGTCTTCCCCATCGCCGATGCCGGAGGCGAGCGGGACGATGACGATTTCGCCTTCAATCTCGCGCGCCACAACATCTTCGGAAGGCGCGCAGATCATGTGGAGGGAAAGTGTGTCGGTCATTGGAAACCTCTTGCATTTAGTTTTTTAGCAATAGTGCGTTACGGGTGATTCTACTCGCAGGGGCGAAGCATTTTTCCGCGCTTGCGCGTGCGAAAATGCTTCGCCCCTACACAGCGCGACATTGCACAGGTATTCGACTGGCGTGTCGAGCGTGAAACTGCTCTAATCCGTCTCTCTCGCCAGATTGAGTACTGCCACGCGCTTTGCTCACATATCCAACTGGAAGCGAATCGCTTCGAGGATCTCTTGACGCAAGTTCGCCTCCATCAGTTCGCCCATATCCTCTTCCAACCGACTCTTGTCCAGCGTGCGGATTTGGTAGCATAAGGCAATCGAGTCAACTTGCAAGCCAGCCACGCCGGTCAGCAACAAAACTTCATTGGGGTAAATGACGCGCTCGGCAGACTTGCGCGAGGTCAGCGGAATCACGTTGACCACCGGCAACAGTTGGTTGATGCGCTCCCGGCTGATAACCAGCACGGGGCGTCTGCCGGCTTGTTCTGATCCTTTGGTCGGCTCCAGCGAAGCAAGAAAAATGTGCCATTGGTACTTCATTGGGCTGGCTCCCACCATTGAGCATCTGCTCGGCCAAAGGCGCTCATCGCTTCGCGCAGGTCAGTCAGGAAGAGAGCGTCATTCGCCGCTTGTTCCATTTGCGCGAGTTTGTCCGCCGTACTGGGAACTGGCGAGTGTTGCCTGAGCGCCGCCTCGACCAACGCAAATTCTTCCAGCGGCAAAATAACGCCAACGGGATTGCCCGCCGCGTCCGTGATGAATTGACGTTTGAGAACAGGTGTAGCCATTTTTACCCCCTCTGGTCTTGTCCTGTGACGATTTTCCTCTTTTACTTTTGACCGGCACAGTATACAACTGGGGAATCAAGTGGTCAAAAAGTCGCCAGCGCAAAATTTCTTTATCCACTCCCGCGACGCGGCGCGCGCGATCTCCCACGCGCGTTCGTCCGCGCCGAGCAAGCCGAGATACCGCGCCTGCGCGTGCGCCACGCCGCACAGGTATTCGACCGGCGTGTCGAGCGTGCCGTGTTCTTGCCACGCTTTCGCCGGACATTGCTCGCACAAGCCCTTGAGGAAACAGCGCGCGCAGCGGTTCAAATACTCCGGGTTCGTCGCGCGCGTCTCGCGCAGGCGCGGGAAAAATTCGGTGAGCGCGTATCGTAGGGGCGACCCTGTGTGGTCGCCCGTTGTGTGGTCGCCCGTTGTCTGGTCGCGCAAATCATACACCATCGCCGGATGCCGCAAACCCATACACATTTGCGCGTTGCCGTAGGCGTCCACGCACGTGCCGTGCCCCTCGCCGCAGTTGAACAATTTGTCGCCCGGTGGTCCCATAAATTTGCCGGCAAACTCGCGCATCTCTTTCACGTAACGCGGATTGCGCGCGAGCATCGCGACCGTTTCGTCCGGCGAGAGGCGCAGGGTTTGGATGAACCGATTTTTCGCCGGGTTGTCGCGCCGCGCGCGCAAATCGAAATTCATTGCGTACCCCGGCATCTTGTCCATACGCGGCAAGGTCGCGGCGAAGGCTTCAAACTCGGCGATCTCGTGGCGGTTGGGCGGCAGGACGCTTTGCTTGACGATGAAGGGGACCTTGTATTCGCGCAACAACTCGACGCCGCGCCAAAATTCGGCGAACGCGCCGCGCGACGCGGCGGCGATATCGTACGATTCGGGGTGCATCCCGTAGACCGTCACCTCGACCGAGCGCCCGGGCGGGATACGCGCGAAGAGTTGCGCGAGTTCCGGCGTCATCCGCCGCGCGTTCGTGAAGAGGATGACGTACATTCCCAAGCGCCACACAAAGAGGTACAGATCCGCGAAATCGTCCCGCAGGAGCAGCTCGCCGCCGGTAAAACGGACGGTGAGACAACCCAGGTCGGCGGCTTGTCGCAAAATATCCTTGACGAACGCGGTCTCCATCTCGCGGGCGCGCGCGTTCGCTTCGTGTTCGGGTTGGTTAATGAGGCAGTGGATGCAGGCGTTGTTGCACCGCTCGGTCAGCTCGAAGTCAAGTTGACTGAGCAGCGACGTGCGCCGCTGGGCTTGGTGCGGTTTCAGTTTGACCACATAGGTTGGTTCGGGCATCAGTTCCTTTCTATTTCTAGCGCATCGCGCCCCATTCACCGCCGCCGGACAGACAAAAGCAGAAGGGTGAATCGTTCATCCTTCTGCTTGAATACAACCGCGGTCACATGCCTACGTGCTCGCGAGGCGCGGGTAATGGACGACGTGTTAGTGCCAAGTAGAAATGTCACCTTTCTGCCAAATAGAAATGTCACCCCTTTCTGTGATACAGGAATCTGCTTCGACCTCACAGAAAGGAACCCAACAGAAAGTGAGCGACACGCGAAGCGTACACATGAGCAAGCAAGAACTCAGCCGCGCCCAAATCCTGCGTGAACTCGACGAAGGTCGCATCAAACAACGTCATGCGGCCGAACAACTGAAACTCAGTGTGCGCCAAGTCAAACGGCTGTTGAAAACCTATCGGCATTTAGGTGACGAAGGCTGAGTAACTAACACTTTCTGAAAACAGGCTCCAGTCGAAAAGGTTTCAACCGCAAGTTGAACAGCAAGGTCTTACCACAGTTGAACGCGCGTTGCAGTT